>ENA-OWRJ01003378-OWRJ01003378.1-human-gut-metagenome-genome-assembly--contig:-NODE-3378-length-11813-cov-2.682514_pt1 | contig 11813 bp, 7 predicted proteins | sample MGYA00248269_ERZ651897 | MGnify/ENA primary metagenome ERZ651897 (study PRJEB26924, sample SAMEA4378252) | human gut metagenome | biome: human gut; feature: human-associated habitat; material: faeces...
CCAGATACAGCTTTGCCCACTTTGGTGAGTCAGGCAAACTGTTTGTGTTTGAGGCGCCTATAGATATGCTTAGTTACCTGACATTGCATTCGGAAAACTGGCAGAAGCATAGCTACATTGCCATGAACGGTGTGTACGAAAATGCGGTTTTCACAGCGTTGAAAAACCATTGCAATCTCAGTGAAATTGTACTTTGCACAGATAACGATGCAGGAGGAATTGATGCTGCTGAACGCTTAACAGATATTCTTCACGAGAACGGATATGAAAGCGTATCGAGAATTATTCCGAAGAATAAGGATTTTAATGAGGATTTGAAGCAACTTCACGGCGTGGAGTTCCTATCTGCTGTTCCTCATTTCCGTAAAGAAAAATACCAGGAAATTGCGTTAGATTTGCGATATTTCAAATGCAATCCTGACAGAATGCTCAACCGGATTTCCAAGACATTTCAAAATGGGCAATACCAATATCTTGCCGAGTATGCCTTAGCCGCTTCTGCATTTTTTATCGGCAGAAAAAACGAAAATGCGATGTTTGAAAAGCTGAAAGTTAAGCTGTCGGACGAGTACAGAGCGTATGCGGATAAGGGAAAACTGTGTGCCAAACAGGACAACTTAAAATCCGCTTATCAGTCGGTCATGCGTGATTTGCGGTATACGCAATCACGTACAAAGGAACAGGTGATTCAGACTGCAAAGCTGTTGTATCAGCTTGCGGACTGCACTGTGAAATGTGAGGTAGAACAGGAATTATCTGCACCGCAGCTCATGCAGGAAGAAACGCAGACCGAAGAACCATCGGAGGTGTTGCACATGGAATATGGATAACATGGAGGTGTTCCAAATGACACAAGGCCAACTAATCGGCATTATTGCAATGTCGGTCATTTTTGTTTTATTGCTAATACTGGCATACTGTTCCAATAACTATTCGCTGAACGGAATCAAATCCAAGAAAATCGGCGATGGTCAGCATGGTGTGCGTCCGTAAGGACTATATAATATCGCTCGAAAGCGAGTATCGGATTAGAGAGAAATCCGATTGGTTATCCGGCTAACCTGAATCTGAAAGGATAAAGGGGAACATAGCACGCCGGAAAAGCAATTGCGTTTGAAGTCAGCATAAAGCGCGTTTTGCAAAACCAAAGTATAATATGGCTAAGGCTAAACTGCTTTAAATCCAGTTCCTTTGCTCTGATGCCCGAGATAAATACACGCTGGCTAAAGTATTTATAAACGACGTATATGAAGATATGTACCGTGGATCTTCATACTCTCTTATGTTGTTTCAGCGTACAGGAAGTACGTAAAAGGGACGAACGGAAGCCTAAGTTATACCAAATGTATTATATAGTTTAAACGGAGATTGCCTAAGTCGGAACGCTGCAAACGCTCAGCGTATGACAGCTATGCGAAATGCCATTTGGGTGATAAATTTCAAGCTGCAAGGCAAGAAAGATGACGCTGAAAATCCGATAAGGTAACGGAGTTCTCATAGTAGTCCGAGAGCGTTAATGGCGCTTACATGGCGAAGGAGAACAGGTTGTTTGATTGATGAGAAATGGAGGTATGCGAAATGCAGAAAGCTGATATTGTATTATCAATACTAAGGAAAAAAGCCGAAAATGATGAACATTACAAATATGACAGAATTTACAGAAATCTTTTTAACAAAGATTTTTACCTCAAAGCATATTCAAAAATATATGCCAAAGAGGGCAATATGACTGCCGGAACAGACGGTAAAACAATTGACGGCTTCAGCAAAAGGACTGTAGAAAGTTTGATTGCAAGGCTGAAAACAGAGAAATATCATCCTAAGCCTGTACGAAGAACATATCGTAAAAAGAAAAACGGAAAAATGCGCCCTTTGGGTATTCCGTCTTTTGAGGATAAGCTTGTACAGGAAGTTGTAAGACAGATTCTTGAGGCAATATATGAGCCTTTATTCAGCGAGAATTCTCACGGATTCAGACCTGACAGAAGCTGTCACACGGCGTTAATGCAGATTAAAAGAACTGCAAGAGGAAGCCACTGGGCCATTGAGGGAGATATAACCGGATGTTTCGATAATATCGACCATGATATATTACTTGGTATTCTTTCATTAAAAATACAGGACGGAAGATTTATCGAGCTTATCAGGAGATTTCTTAAAGCTGGATATTACGAATTTCACGAAGTAAAGAACTCGTATTCGGGATGTCCGCAGGGTTCGATAATAAGTCCTATCTTATCAAATATATACTTGAATGAATTTGATAAATATATGGAAGAAATGATAAAAGAGGTCAATAAAGGCGATAAAAAGCGTGCGACTCCTGAATACAAGAGACTTTATAACAGACGCATAACGGCGAGGAAAAACGGCAATATCGAAAAGGCGAAACAAATGCTCAAAGAAATGCGAAAAATTCCTGCCAATGACCCAATGGACGAAAATTTCATAAGGTTAAAATATGTGCGTTATGCGGATGATTTTGTGATATTTATAGACGGGAACAAGGAACTGGCTTATGATGTGAAAGATAAAATAACAGTTTTTCTTAAAGAAAAGCTGAATCTTGAACTTAACGCCGACAAAACCCTGATAACTAATCTTAAAGATGGCAGGGTTAAATTTCTTGGATATGAAATTGTCAAATCGCAGTGCGATACTAAAATCACAAAAAATCTTAACGGAGAAACACGCAGAACAGCCAACGGAAAAATACAGTTGTTAGTACCCGGCACAGTAATCAACGAAAAAATACGTAAATTTTCTGCAAAGGGAAAACCGGCTGCATTTACAGCAAGAGCAAATATGCCGGTGCTGGATATGATACAACAGTACAACTCTGAAATCAGAGGATTGTATAACTATTATTGTCTGGCAACCGACGTAGGTAAAAAGCTGCACAAGTTCAAATATTATCATTATTATAGCCTTGTAAAAACAATAGCAAGAAAAGAAAAATCCAGTGTGCCAAAAGTCATAGGAAAATATGGCATAGACGTTCCACGGAAAAAAGGAACGGGTACAAGACTGCTGGTCGGAGTAAAATACAAAACAAAGCATGGCGAACAAATAATGACATATTTCAATGATAGTCTGCAAAAAGTGGAAAAACCTGTCACTAATATCAGCGATTCATACAGATATTATTATGACAAAACTACACAGTTAATTGTAAGACTTAATGCTGATATTTGCGAACTTTGCGGAAGTCATGAAAGTATTGCGGTTCATCATGTAAGAAAATTAAAAGACATAAAACAGAAATACAGAAAAAGAGGCAAGCATATACCCAATTGGGTTCTTATGATGTCTAAAATGAATAGAAAAACTCTTGTAGTTTGTGAAGAATGTCATAATAAAATTCACAGTGGAAAATAACCTTAGAAACAACTGGAAAGCCGGATACAGCGAAAGTTGTAAGTCCGGTTTGGAGGGAGGATGCGTGAAAACCTGCTGCGGTAACGCAGTAAGGCGTTGCCTTCCTACCCTACACTGCTCGTTTTGCCACAAAAGCAGAGGTAAAAAAGACCTATACCCAAGTCCCATTTGATGTGGAAAACTGGCGAAAAGGCAGATATCTGCCAACAGTTCAGGGAACGGTAGTCGGCTGTAAATCTCATGGAAAACAGACGATTGCTCTTGTTGACGAGGGCGATGTGCATACCCTTATGATTGGCGCTGCCGGCGTGGGAAAGACTGCTTTTTTCTTGTATCCCAATATTGAATTTGCTTGCGCCAGTGGTATGTCTTTTTTGCAAACTGACACGAAGGGCGATGTATTCCGAAATTACGGCAGCATAGCGAAAAAGTATTACGACTACAATGTTTCTGTGTTGGATTTACGCAATCCCACACGCTCCGATGAAAACAATATCCTGCATCTGGTGAACAAATATATGGACATCTATCTGTCCGATAAGCACAACCTTTCCGCAAAGGCAAAAGCCGAAAAGTACGCCAAAATCACGGCGAAAACCATTATCAGTATCGGCGGAGGGGACGCAGCAGCTTACGGTGCAAACGCCTTTTTCTACGACGCAGCGGAGGGCCTGCTTGCTTCATTAATTCTGCTTCTTGCCGAGTTCGGTGAGAAAAACGAACGCCACATTGTGTCGGTTTTCAAGATGATTCAGGACTTGCTGGAACCTGTGTGGGAAAAGCAATCCGTCAAAAAAACTGCACCCAAAAGCGGCTTCAAGGCTTTGATGGAACGGCTGCCGGATGAGCATAAGGCGAAGTGGCTTGCAGGTTCCGCATTGCACTCTGCAGATCAAGCGATGTTGTCGGTCATGAGTACAGCCCTGTCCCGTCTGAACAGCTTTATCGACTCGGAAATGGAGCAGATTCTGTGTTTTGGTACTGCATTGGATGCGGAAAAATTCTGCAGGGAAAAGTCGGCAATCTTTATCGTGCTTCCAGAGGAAGATGTCAGCAAATATTTCATGGTATCGCTGATTATTCAGCAGCTATACAGAGAAATTCTTGTGATTGCCGATGAGAACGGCGGTCGCCTGCCAAACAGAGTGATGTTTTATTGTGATGAATTCGGCACTTTTCCAAAAATCGAGGGCGCAGAAGCCATGTTTTCCGCAAGCCGTTCTAGAAGAATCAGCATTGTAGCGATCATTCAATCATTTGCGCAGCTGAACAAAAACTACGGCAAAGAGGGGCAGGAAATCATCACGGATAACACACAGCTAACCATTTTCGGTGGATTTGCGCCCAATTCCCAATCGGCAGAAGTGTTGTCAAAGGCACTGGGTGAACAGACCATTTTGTCAGGCAGTGTATCTCATGGTAAGGAAAAATCCCAATCGCTCCAGATGATCGGCAGACCGCTTCTCACAGTGGATGAGCTGAAATCTATGCCAAAGGGACAGTTTATTGTCATGAAAACGGGAACGCATCCCATGATTTCGCCGCTGAAGCTGTACTTTAAGTGGGGCATCTACTTTGAAGAACCGTATATTTTGGAGGACAGGGGTGCAAGAACTGTCACCTACATGAGCAAGGAAGCACTGATGCGTGAAGTGGAGATCCAGTATCCGCAGATGAAAAAAACAGTTTCGGAAGAAGATGAAGAATTGGAAGAAGAAACGCCAAAACGAAGAAAAATTCCGAGGACAGGAGGTGTGTAAAACCTGAACTTTGCAAGAGAAATTTATGAGTATGGACTGCCTCACAGGGCAGTTGCGGTGTACATGTATCTGTCCAATCGTGCAAACAAAAACAGGGAGTGCTACCCGTCCGTCAGGACGATTGCAGAAGATCTGCATTTGTCGAAATCCACGGTGTTTCGTGCATTAAATGATCTGGAAACTGCGGGACTCATTACTCGTGAAAAGCGCTGGAGAACAAGCGGCGGACGCAGTTCTACGTTATATCAATTAAAGGAGTGTTGAAATGCATACAGAAAAAATGTGCAGCTGTTATCGTATTACAAAGCGGTATTTTCTGAAAACCAAACGGAAATGCCGCTGTTTTTATTGCCGTTCCAACCGGCAGTATGCGAACATGAAGCGGCTGTTATCGGCGGAAGAAAAACTAAGAGAATGGAGTGTGGGCGATGTTTGATTGGATCGGCGATGCACTGTCGTGGGTGGGCGATAAGTTTTCCGATGTAGGGACTGCCATTTCTGAAGCCGTCTGGGACGTGATGCTGGAGTGGCTGTTCAACACCATATACGGCGCAGTTGCTGAGTTTTTTGGTATGATGAATGGCATGGGTGCGGATATTTTCAGCCAGTCCTGGGTGAGCGCTTTTTTGCAGCTGTTTTCCCTGTTTGGTTGGACGCTGTTTGCCGCAGGGCTGGTAGTTGCAGTATTTGATACAGCAATCGAATATCAGACCGGACGTGCAAACATTCAGAGTACCTGTCTGAACGTGTTGAAAGGCTTTATGGCGGTCAGCTTGTTCACGAAAGTTCCAGTGGAGATGTACAAGTTTTGCATCACGCTGCAAACTACATTTTCAGGAGATCTAATCGGTTCATTTATCGGTGCAACTCGCGGAGATTTAGGCACAACGGCAGAAGTGGTGCTAAAAAATATGGGCGGATATTCAGGGTTATTAGGACTGCTGACCATGATTGCGCTGGCCTACTGTGTGGTAAAGCTATTCTTTGCCAACATCAAGCGGGGCGGTATTTTGCTGTGCCAGATTGCGGTGGGAAGTCTGTATATGTTCTCCCTTCCAAGAGGATTTTCCGACGGTTTCAACGGCTGGTGTAAGCAGATCTTTGCCCTATGTCTGACGGCATTTTTGCAGACAAGCCTGATGTTCTTAGGGCTGCTGACATGGCAGACCAATATGCTGCTGGGACTTGGCATCATGCTGGCAGCAAATGAAGTGCCAAGAATTGCGCAGCAGTTTGGGTTGGATACTTCTGTGAGAGTCAACATGATGAGCGTAACCCATACGGTAAATTCTGCGATTCATGCAGGAAAATTTGTGGCAAGAAAATTGGCATAGGGGGTGCATTATGAAAACATATATTTATCCACAAAACTTGAAAGCGACCTCCAGACTGTGGCTCTGGAGTATTCGGGACTTTCTGATAATTTGTCTCGGACTGATTCTGTCAGTAGTAATTTTAACGCAGCTATGGACGTTTCTGCCCTTTGCCATTACGGCAGTGTTTGCATTTCTAAGCATTCGATTGGAGGAAACGACGGTAATCGATTACATGGTCTGTGCGTTTCGGTTTTTCGTGACCGCACAGCAGTTATTTTATTGGAAGTGAGGATGATTATGAAGAATAAAAAATCAACGCAGAACCTGTTTGGACTGCGGACATTCGGTAAATACAGTTTGCAGACGGACAAGGCTGAACTTGCTTTTTTCAGTGTGCAGCCCACCAATATTTCTGTGCTGTCGGCTGAGAATATTGATGTGAAAATCTATCATCTGATGATGCTGCTCAGCATGATCCCGGAACTGGAAATCATTTGTCTTGACAGTTGTGAATGTTTTGACGGGAACAAGGTGCATATCAAGAACCGCTTGAAATCTGAGGGAAATCCAAATGTGAGAAAGCTGTTGAAACAGGATGCGGCATTTTTGGACGATATTCAGGTTGAGATGTCTACGGCAAGGCAGTTTCTGTTTTGCATTCGTTTTAGGGACAAGAAGGAGGAACAGATATTTCAGCAGATCAACCGCACAGCCAAAGTAATTTCGGAGCATGGATTTGACGTGCGGCGCATGGGAAAATCTGACGTCAAGCGGATGCTGGCGATTTATTTGGAAGCGTCCATGCACGGAGAGGAAATTTCCGATATTGAGGGAGAAAATTACTTAGAGACAGCGTAAAAACGGAGGTATTGAAATTGAAAATGTTTCAGAAAAAGAAGAAAATGCTCACGCCAGAACAGGCGGAAGAAATTCGGATTCAGGAATTTTTTGACCGTATCGTCCCCAGTACGGTCAGATTTTTCACCGATCATTTTATTTGTGGAAACAGCTGTAAATGTGTGTGGGCAGTGCGGGAATGGCCAACCACAACCGAAGAACAAGCGATTTTGGCGCACCTTGCAGACAGAAATTCTGTGACGCTCCGCATTTACAACAGACTTGTGGACAGTGCGGAGCAGCGGCAAATTGTTCAGCACGCTACCCGGCGGAACAAACTGATGTCCACCACCAACGACGTGACGGAATCCCTGACAGCGGAAAGTAATTTGCAGGATGTAGTGCAGCTGATTGCTGACCTGAGACGAAACAAAGAACCGCTGCTGCACTGTGCTGTCTTTATCGAATTAAAGGCGAATTCTGAGGACAAGCTGAAAGAACTGCAATCGGATATTTTAATGGAATTGACACGTTCCAAAATTACAGTAGACAGGTTGATTCTGCGTCAAAAAGAGGGCATGATTTCGGCTTTGCCCTTTGGATACAATGCGTTTAGAAGTCTGTATGAACGTGTGCTTCCGGCGAGTTCTGTGGCAAATCTCTATCCGCTGAATTATTCCGGCAAAACGGATGAAAAAGGTTTTTATATCGGTCGGGATAAGTTTGGCACGAACATTCTGGTAGATTTTGACAAGCGCAGTGATGATAAAACCAATGCCAATGTGTTGATTCTGGGCAACAGCGGTCAGGGGAAATCTTATCTTATGAAACTGTTGTTGACAAATCTGCGTGAATCCGGGAAAAGTGTGATTATTCTGGATGCAGAACAGGAATATGCTGATCTGACGAACAATCTTGGCGGCACTTATCTGGATTTCATGTCGGGAGAATATATGATCAACCCACTGGAACCAAAAAGTTTTGGCGAAGCAGAGCGTGATGAAACTTCACCGGAGCCGTTCCGGAAAGTGACAAGGCTTAGTCAGCATATCTCTTATCTCAAGGACTTTTTCCGAGCTTACAAGGGTTTTTCCGACAGTGAGATCGACACCATTGAAATTATGCTGATGAAGCTGTATGCGCGGTTTGACATTGACGATCTGACGGATTTTAACAAGCTGAAACCAACGGATTATCCGGTGATGCAGGATTTATATGATCTCATTGAAAAAGAGTTTATGATCTTTGATCATGAGAAAAAGCACTTATACACAGAGGAAACTTTGCAGAATATTTGCCTGGGACTGCACTCTATGTGTAAAGGTGCGGAGTCGAAATACTTTAATGGGCATACGAACATTAAGGATTCGCAGGTTCTGTGCTTCGGCGTGAAAGGTTTGATGGATACCACCAAACGGCTGAAAGATACGCTGTTGTTTAACATTCTCAGCTATATGAGCAATCAGCTTTTGGGGGTTGGAAATACCGTTGCAGCAATTGACGAATTGTATTTGTTCCTCACAAATTTAACAGCCATCGAGTACATCCGTAATGCCATGAAGCGTGTGCGCAAAAAGGAGTCGGCGATGGTGATCGCAAGTCAGAATGTGGATGACTTTTTGATTCCGGAGGTACGGGAGTTGACCAAACCGCTGTTTGCAATCCCAACTCATCAATTTCTGTTCAATGCTGGAAACATCGAGCCAAAGGCGTATACGGATACTTTGCAATTGGAGATGTCGGAGTTTTCATTGATCAAATATCCGGAACGTGGTTCTTGTTTGTATCGATGTGGAAATGAGCGGTATTTGCTTCAGGTACATGCGCCGGTTTACAAGGAAAAGCTGTTTGGAAAGGCAGGGGGAAGATGAGCGTCACAGTCGCTGCTGCTGCCAAAAAAATTGCTGTCTACCTTGCCACGGATAAGCGGACATGGAAAGTGGTTGGCACGATTATCGGTATTGCAATCGCCATTGTGTTACTGCCTGTCATGCTTCTGCTGGCAATGGAAAATCAGTTGTCATCTGCGGAAACCCAGAGCATCGATTATTCTGACTACGTGCAGAATCTCTCTGCCCAGCAGCAGTCGCAGCTTTCTCAGATGGAATCGGACGGAACAGCTATTGCGGATGCGCTGACGAAACTGAACCTAAAAAATCAAATCGTGAAAGCACAGATGCTCTATCTCACCTATTTTGACAGTGTTCAAAAGGGTGAGAATTTTTTTGCAGAATACGCCGATTGTTTCAAGGAAAGCGATGATAAAAAGCTGATTGACAGCTTAAATCAGAAGTACGGACTGGGCATTGATTATACGGAATTTATGCGTTCCTATGCTGTAATTTCTAATGTCAGCATTGATGAAAATTGGTTCTTAAATTTGGATGTGAAGAACAACATTGATCTGGCACGCTGGGCAGAAAATGCCTATGAAACCCAGTGGGGATATGTTCCTCACAGCGATGGGAATGTGCTGTATGCAGATTTATATCAATCTTTGCAGGAGCAATATCCCGATGAGATTACAGAAGAATGTGACAAGTGGCGGAGCCGCAGGGCTGTTGACAATTACAATCTGCTGCGGTCGTATCTGTGGTATGACGCAGAAAGCCGAGAGATTACAGTAGAGGGGTACAGTGAAACGGTGCAGGAACTGTATCAATCTGCATCTGTAAAAGGCAGTATGGACACGCTTCCCAAAACGGTCGGAACGGTGGTAATCTGCGACAATATCATCGGCATTTTTGTCGGTGATAGCTATGTTGTGTACGCCAAATCCATTGCGGAAGGTGTGGTGAAGGAATCTGTTTCGGAAGGGAACTGGACGGCTTGGTTTGAAATTCCTTGGATTCAGTACGGCGAGGAAAAGAGTTTTAGCAATGACATTCAGTTTGAGGAACATGACCCTGCTGTGAAAAACAATTTGGACTTGGTGCAGTGGGCAATTCAGGCACATGAAAACGGATGGGGTTATGTCTACGGCACTTACGGAAACGTGCTGACGGAATCATTGCTGCAGGACAGAGCGTCTGTGTTCGGCGGTCAGGTTACCAGTTATATGGATTTTATTCGTTCCAATTGGATGGGGAAACGCACTTCGGATTGTGTGGGTTTGATTAAAGGTTATGGTTGGTATGACTCTGTCAGTGGTGAAATTGTAGTAGGTTCCAACGGTATGATGGACGTGACTGCAAATGGTATGTTTGATGCCGCAACTGTGAAGGGAACCATTGATACCATACCGGAAGTCCCTGGACTTGCGGTATGGCATCAGGGACATATTGGAATCTATATCGGAAACGGCGAAGTCGTCGAAGCGATGAATACGACGCGGGGCGTGACCAGAACGAAGCTTGCCGGACGGTCTTGGACGCACTGGTTACAGATTCCGTACATCAGTTATGTGGAGGAAAAGGAAAATGAGAGTACACTTGAAAAATGATGGGTATGCGTTATCGGCAGAGTTCCCGATGACCGTTTTTGAAATGCAGGATGCACTGGACAAGCTACAAATTCCACCGGAAACCAGAGCTGTCACGTTTCAGATTTATGATTTTCGGAACATGAATCTGTCGTCGGAGCTGTGTGAAAAGGAGTTTACGGCGGATATTTTTAGGCTGAATCTGTTCGTTGAGCGATTGGAAAATCTGGATGATACAGAGATGGCAGCGATGAAAAGTCTGCTGCAAACTTATCCGGAAAGCGATTTTGAGGACATGCTTTTGATGACCTACGGGTTGGATTCTGTAATGGTTTATCCCTGTGAGGACTGTCGTGAACTGGGCGAAACGGTCATTGAAAACGAATTGCTGCCAGAACTGGAGAACTGTTCCGATGAGATTCTGGAATTGCTTGACCGTGAAAAAGTCGGTCAGCTCATGCAGGAACGTGAGGGCGGTGTGTTTGTGGATGGATATTATTGTGTGACATCGGGTTACGAACCGCCCGACATTCATTTTGAATTTGGAGAACCAGAGCAATGTTTTTTTCGTCTGCTGATTGCACCGGATACACAGAATACGGCGCAGGCAGGGTGGATTTCCTTGCCCTGTGATATGGAAATATTGCTTGAAGTTTATGATCAGACTTGCTGTGAATTGCAGTCATCACTGCCGTGGATTACGTCAGACAGTCTGAAAAATATGCATCAGATCGGCATACTGAATGCCTTGGCAGAACGGATGTCGGAACTTTCTCACAATGATTTTGTGAAGCTGAAAGCGGTTATGGACAGCAAACGGATTCGTGAGATTCCAGATGCGCTGGCGTGTATGGAGCATTTGCCTGAGTATGAATGGGATCGGTCTGTTCGGGATTGCAGTGAGTTTGGTCGGGCGTATCTGGCGAAAAATCTGCCTACCAATTTTGATATTTCTCTTCTGAAAAGTGGAGATTTTTATGATTTTGGCAGTCAGATTATGAAGCAAACAGGCAGTGCCGTGACATCTTACGGTGTGATTTCCGGCAGGGGTCAGAGCCTGTATTCTGCGCTGACAATGCAGCCGGAGCAGCAGCTTGAGGA
>ENA-OWRJ01003381-OWRJ01003381.1-human-gut-metagenome-genome-assembly--contig:-NODE-3381-length-11796-cov-2.353122_pt1 | contig 11796 bp, 10 predicted proteins | sample MGYA00248269_ERZ651897 | MGnify/ENA primary metagenome ERZ651897 (study PRJEB26924, sample SAMEA4378252) | human gut metagenome | biome: human gut; feature: human-associated habitat; material: faeces...
CAGTGCGCCAATGCCGGTCCGTTGGCTGATTTCCAGAAATTCATTGGAAATATTAGGGTGCGGTTCCGGCTGCCGATCAATAGGGGTGTATATGTGATGCAGGTCATAGACGAGATAAATACGGTTACCGCCACCGTGACGTGCCCGGTTCAATCCGATACGGGCATGATATTGTGCTTCTATGGCCGTTTTGCCGAACCCGATACTGACACTGATAGTGCTGGCTGTATTTTCCCGGATAGTTTCAAACATGGAGAAATCTTCTAGTCCCCTTGTCCGTCGTTCAATGATATCCCGGGAGGTGAAAAACATAAATAATTGTTCCGTAACGTGGAAGACAGGAGATTCAATTTCTACAGATAAATCATAGATGTGTTTGATGACGTTGACATTTTCCAGCATGCCCTGATATTCATTGCGTTCTGTATAAGGCAGTCTGTCGTTTTTGAAATCATCAATGCCGACGTAAATAATGACAAACTGGCTGTCCCGGCTGACCGTAAACAAATAGGTCGTATATACTTTCTGCAGGCTGTTGTAAATATCCAGTAAAGTGGGGACGACACAGGCTACGGGATAGCCCAGTTTTTTTAACGGTTCATATACCTTGGCATATTTTGTCAGACAGGCAATATCCTTATTAAAACGATATTGGGTTTTGAAAAATTGGAGTGTCTCTTCAATATAGGCTTCATTAAAATCATACACAGGAGCAAAGACAATGTGGGTCTGGTCGAGGGGAATGCCCAATTCTTCATAAATATCGAAGACGAGCTGGTGATCCTGTATATCGGTTACCAGATGATAGATATTATGCCCCTGCAGGGTAAGCTGAAACAAATAATTCAGACAGCCTGCGTGGGAATGTTCGACAAATTCCCAGGGAATGCTGGGAGTTATCTTGGTTTGGGTATAGAGCTTTGCTGTTTCTCCCAAAAACAAAAGCTGGTCGAATTCCTGCTGCCGCCCTTCGATGCAGAAAGGAATATCGAAAATGGCATCGTAAATAATCGGCGTAATTTCTATCTGGGAAAATTGCCCGACAAGTTTGGTTAAAAGATGAGTGTGGGTTTTGGCACAATAAAACCAAGTTTCAATGCTATTCCTCCTTACAAACAAAGAAAAAATGTGGAAGACACAAAGAAATTTAAGTTTTAGTCATAATAATAGCCTATTAAAGACACTTGAAATGAATTATGATATGAACATAAAAACAGAAATAATACAAGAATAGAAACAAGAAAACAATAAAATATAAAACAACTTTGCTGGTATACGAAACTGTCCTTATATATGTATTGTAAACCAAGTTGCGGAGAGCGTAAATACCGAATAGGTAATTTGATAAAAAGATAGCTATGCCGTATATTCCGGAGTATGGCATTTCATCATTTCACATGATATATATCATAACGATTTAAAACGAGGCGATACTTGCACACGATAGCGCTGTCGGCAGGATATCTTTTGCACTTTTCATGACAAAATGTATTAGAGAAAGGACGTGACGATATGGAAAAGGCGAAGACGAGTTGGACGAAATATGTTATTCCCGGTTTTGTTTTTCAACAAGTAGTCATTGGCGGCGGATATGGTACAGGTGCTGAGATTGCGCAATTTTTTGGGACGCAGGGACTATTGGGCGGTTTTTTGGCACAGATGATCACGATGGTTGTCTGGACGCTGATGTGTGTGATTACTTTTGAATTCGTTCGTATCTTCAAGACCTATGATTATGGGTCTCTCATGAAACAGCTTCTCGGGCGGGGAGCTATCCTGTATGAAGTATGTTACTGGGCCATGATGGTCATCATTATGGGCGTCGTCTGTGCCAGTGCCGGCAGTATGCTCAACAGTCTTACCGGGCTTTCCAAATGGTTTGGCATCGGCATCCTTTCGGCCGGTATGGTGATTTTGGTCTTGAAAGGAACGGCAACGATTGAAAAGGCGCTTACCGTGTGGGGATATGTCCTATATGCCGTATACATCCTCTTTATGGCTGTCGTTTTCTATAAATTCGGAGGAGCTATTGCCAATGAATTCGCCCGGGCAGAAATCGGGGGCGACTGGTGGTTCAACGGCCTGCGGTATTCCTTCTATAATCTTGTCGTTGTCGCCGTGGTATTATACACGGTGCGGGATTTAAAAACCCGCAAAGAAGCGGTCCTGTGTGGGATTATTTCCGGAATCTTTGGCATTATTCCGGCTGTATTGCTTCTCCTGGTGATGGGCTGTAATTTTACGGCAGCTATCCAGGCAGAAATACCTGTTGCAGTCGTTTTTGAAGAATTGAATATGCTGTGGCTTTATATTCTCTTCGAAAGCGTACTCCTGGGTACGCTCATCGCGACCGGTACCGGCTTTATCAAAGCCGTGGATGACCGTGTGGAAATTGCATATAAACGGGCGAAAGGCCATGTGCCACGCTGGGTACGTCCGACCATTGCGGTGGGTCTTACTGCTCTGGGAGTCGTTGTGTCTACTTTTGGGCTGATTCCGCTTATTGCTCAGGGCTATGGCATTATATGCTGGGGGTTCTTCCTCTTCTTTGCACTGCCTATGCTCACGATTGGCTTATATAAAATTAACAGTCATGATCCAGATGCTGAAATTGAAGCGGAAATGTATAACGAGAATTAACGTACCGGATTTTGGAGGAGAAGGAGCTGAAAGAGTATGAAACAGATGGCGTGTCAGGAATGGGTAAACCGGGATGCAGAAGTTGTTGCAACTTGCCAGCATCTTTCATATTTTCCTCTTGTAGTAGAATCTGCACAGGGGGATATTGTGACCGATAAAGATGGCAACTGTTTTATTGACTTCCTTACGAGTGCATCATCGCTGAATCTGGGAAGCTGCCATCCGGAAATCATGTCTGCCGTACAAGAGCAATTTCAGAAATGCACGCAGTATACTCCGGCATACACATATAACGAAGCGACGATTACCTATGCGGAAAATCTGGTTTCCGTCTATCCGGGAGGGGTAAAGGCTAAGATTGCCTTTGGCAACTGTGGGTCCGATGCCAATGATTGTGCTGTAAAATTTGCCAGGGCTTATACGGGAAGAAAAAAAATTATTACCTTTTTGAACTCGTATCATGGAAATACTTACGGTTCGTGCAGTATGACTGCCTGTACACCGAGAATGCGGGAAAAAATGGGGCCATTTCTTCCAGAAATTTATCATTTTCCTTTTTTTGGCATCAATCTCCCTGATGAACAGGTAGAGCGGGATTGTCTGCAGGCCATAGAGAATGCTTTTTCGATGTATCTGTCACCGGAGGAAGTAGCAGCTGTTGTCATCGAACCGATACAGGGAGATGGGGGCATATTGCCGGCGCATCCGATATTCATCCGGAAACTATATGACTTATGTAAGAAATACCATATTTTATTTATTTCTGAAGAAGTACAGCAGGGCTTTTACCGGACAGGCAAGTTTTTTGCCATCGAACACTATGGTGTCATCCCCGATGGTATCATTATGGGAAAGTCTATTGGCGGAGGATTCCCTCTGGGGGCTTTTATGGCACGGGCTGACATCATGGATTCTCTTCCTGCTCCGGCTCATCTGTTTACGCTGGGAGGAAACCAGGTATCCTGCGCGGCGGGAAATGCACTCTTTACCATCTTGCAGCGGAGAGCTTTTCAGGAACAACTGGCCCGGACCATTGAGCTCCTTTGGGAAGAAGCCGGTCAGTTGCAGCGGAAACATCCTGATATAGTAGGATTTGTGCGGGGAATCGGCATGTCTATGGGTATTGGTATTGTAAAGAAAGAAGGAACGGATCAAAGCAGGGCTGATCCGGAAGGTACTTATAAAATTTTGTACCGGGCCTATGAAAATCATCTCCTGATTATTAATGTTGGTGCCAATGTCCTCCGGGTACAGCCGCCGCTCAATATATCAGATGACCATTTGAAGAAAGGGTTTGCCATTCTGGATCAGGCAATGACGGATTTTGAAAAAGGAGACATCCCTGATGCCGTTCTTGCTGGTAAAAAAGGCTGGTAGGAATAGAATTAAATTCAAATTTCTTATATTTCCCGTGACTTTTTTAGAAATTCGTATCAATGGCTACAAATGGATTCTGTATTCCATGGTAGAATTTGCTTCAATAAGAGAATATGATTTCATCAAGAGCAGCTGAGGGACTGGCCCGGTGACGCTGCGGCAACCTGCTATTACAGAAAGGTGCCAATTCCAACGGAAGGTTCCGGCAGATGAATACCGATTGATTCACAAGCCATCACCGTCTGTTGATGGCTTTTTCTTCGCCTCGAAAATGGTACAGCGGGAAGATGAATCCGCCATTTCTCAAAGTTTTGTATGGAAAAGGAGCAGAGCCCATGAAACATGTAGTCAAGACAATTATTACCGTTGCTGCCATTGCTGCCATCAGCGTATTTGCCGCTGGCTGTGGCAGTTCATCCAATTCTGGTTCCAGCAGTTCCCAGGATAAGAAGCCTGTCAAGGTAGGCGTTACCCAGGGGCTTCATGCGGAAATCATGGAAGAAGTCAAGAAAGAAGCAGCTAAACAGGGAATCGATATCCAGGTCGTAGAATTCTCTGATTTTGTTACGCCTGATGCGGCGCTGGATAACGGGGAACTCGATATGAATTCCTATCAGCATAAACCATTTCTGGACAACATGGTACAGAAAAAAGGGTTGAAGCTGAAAGCTATCGGCAAAACCCTCGTAGCGCCTATGGCAGTCTATTCTCATAAATACAAGGATTTGAAAGACCTGCCAGAAGGAGGCAAGATTGCCATTCCGAACGATCCGAGCAATGGATCCCGTGCCCTTCTTCTTCTGGCAAAGGCCGGACTCATCAAGACGAAAGATGGCGTAGAATTCCCGGCCATTACAGATATTACAGAAAATCCTAAGAATTATCAGATTGTAGAACTTGACGCGGCCCAGCTTCCCCTTTCCCTGGATGATGTCGATCTGGCAGCGGTCAATACAAATTATGCGCTGGAAGCAGGACTCAACCCGATGGCAGATTCGCTGTTCCGGGAAGATAAAGATTCGCCTTTTGCGGCTGTACTGGTCGTAAGAGAACAGGATGCCGACAATCCGACATACAAGAAGATTGTCCAGATTTATCAGAGCGAACCTATCAAGAAATTCATGGAAGAAAAATACAAGGGAGCGGTCATTCCGGCATTCTAAATTCTATTGACACGAGGCCTCCGTATCTGGTATACTATTTGCACAACCACATATAGTAGTAAAAGGGAGTAACCTTTTAGCTGGCGTCAACATGCATGCCCGATTGGGCTGGCGCCTGCGTTGTAACCATTTTACAATAGGTGAGACTTTTCCATACTGTCCGTCAGACGGCATGGGAAAGTCTCATTTTTTTATCGTATGTTCATGTAAAGGAGAATACATCATGGAATGGACCTTTGTTTCCTGGGATTTTGTGACGGCCCTCATTTCTATCATTATGCTGGATATTCTGCTCGGTGGCGATAATGCTGTCGTCATTGCCATGGCGGCCAATAAGCTGCCGGCGGCTCTGCGCAAAAAAGCCATCCTCATCGGCACGGGGGGAGCTGTCGTCATCCGCCTGGTTATGACGCTGATTGCTGTATGGCTCCTGACGATTCCCTATCTGCAGGTTCTGGGCGGACTTATCCTGCTGCCCATTGCGGTGAAATTATTATTGCCGGCAGAGCATAATGAACAGATTAATGCTTCGGATAATCTGATGGGGGCTATCCGGACCATCATCATTGCCGATGCGGCTATGGGCGTCGATAATGTACTGGCTATTGCCGGAGCCTCTCATGGCAGTTTTCTCCTCGTCGCCTGCGGATTTCTCATCAGTATCCCCATCATCGTCTGCGGCAGTACGGTTATTGGCAGAATCATGGACCGCTTTCCTGTTGTACTCTATGGCGGTGCCGGCCTTCTGGGCTGGACGGCGGGTTCTATGATTATGCATGATAAAATCGTAGGACAGCTGATTATGCAGACGGCTGGCGGCTGGACAGAATTTGTCGTTCCGGCGACACTGGCCCTTTTCGTCTGTTGTGCAGGATATATTCTTTCAAAATACAAAAAGACTGTCTCGTTAAATCTTGAGAAGCTGTCGTAAGCACGGTTCAATCTGGATTCCTTCACGGGCGTCGGAACCGGCCTGACGGGTATAATCAAGGGCATAGGACAGGAAATCGAGAGACAGGCGCATGGCCATGTGAATGGAATGATTCCGGAGCAGTGCGCCTGTTAGGACGCTGGCGAATAAATCGTTCAGGCCATCGACACATTTCCGCGTGCGGTGAATCCGGCATTCATCATAGGTGTGGGTAAGGCCGTCAAAACTGACGCTGTTTATCTTTATATCCGATGCGGGAATACGGGTAATCACGATATACCGCGGCCCCAGTGAGGAGAGCAGATGACACAGCCGGAGGACGTCCTTCAAGGAAGGAGAAGATGGGACAACTGGTGTCCCGGTCAGCATACAGGCTTCCATCAGCGTAGGTGTAATGACCGTGGCCTGTCGTATAAGGCTGCGCATGTTTTCAATCATATCCGGTGTATAAGACGGAAGAGGATGGTCGTCGAATGACATGACCGGATCGATGACGACGAGAGTATCTTCGTCAGAAAAACGGCTGATGGCTTCCCTGACAATCTGAATTTGTTGGAAATCTGATAAAAAGCCACTGTAAATAGCCTGATAGGAACAGCCGATTTCCTCCCATTTCTCCATGAATAAACGTGTATCGGGCAATACATCCGAACTATAACAGGTGGGATAGGTTATATTATTACTCGACAAGGATGTCGGCAGGGGACAGACTTGAAATCCCATGGCAGAAATAACCGGTACGACAGCAGTAAGCGAGCATCGGCCAAAAGAGCATAAATCATGGATAGCCAGTACGCGCTTGGTAAACATGATCATCACCTCCGGGAATAACATATTATACTTATTGTATATGATACGCTGCATGAATACAAGCTCTAACTATTAATTTATGCGTTTTAGGGATGAGCGGGTCATATATAGGAAAAACCAAAGCTCTGTAGTATACTAAAAGAAAAAAGGTACGGGAGGGATTGGCATGAAAATTATTGATGGAACGCGGCGGCTTCCTGAATTAAAGAAGCTGATTGTGGAATATACCGATTCTCTGCACATGAATCTGAGCTTTCAGAATTTGTCGGATGAGCTGGCCCATCTGGAACAACGCTATGTACCGCCTTACGGGCGCATCTATGCGGCTGTGGCCGATGACGGGATGGTTATCGGTTGTGTTGCCTATCACTGTCATGATGACCGCCGGTGCGAAATGAAACGCCTGTACGTAAAACCGGCATACCGTCATCTTCATGCCGGCCGCATGCTCGTAGAGCAGATTGTCCGGCAGGCCCGCGCGGACGGATATAAAGAAATGGTGCTGGATTCGTTCACCGATACGATGAAGAGCGCCATCCATACGTATGAACGGTTCGGGTTTACAGAAATCCCGGCGTATTACCACAATCCTATGCCCAATGTGATTTATCTGAAAAAAGACCTGTAATAATAAAAGCCGAAGCAAGATGGGAAAATGCTCATCTTGCTTCGGCTTTTATGTTTGTGTAAATTCTTTTGTTTTCAAAAGCTGTCTGAAACGTTTCAGGTATCGAGCTTGTTTTTGTGGAGCATGATCTGCAGGATTTCCTTATCGGTCTGTTCCATTCCCTTTTTAGCCAGTTCGCCAATGTTGCGGATGGATTCATCGGGATTGTTGCTGACCAGGCCTTCACTGCCGGTTACGCGGATATTGTGCAGACTGAGCATGACAGCCCGGCAGGCGGCATCGCAGGCTGTGGCCACTTTCAGGGTGCAGCTGTTTCCGGCGCCGTCACATACCATGCCGATATGGTCGCCGGTCATATTGGAAATCGTGTCCTGTACGTCCTGGAATTTGCCACCCAGAAGCCAGACCATCCCCGTAGCGGCACCCATAGCAGCCGTGCCGCAGGCACAGAGAGCTGACAGTTTGGGGAGAAAACTGTGGATGTAGATGGCCGTCATGTGGGACATGGTAAGGGCACGGATAAGCTGTTCTTTGGATGCTTTTACTTTCTGGGCCGTTACGACGACAGGAATGGTGGCGGTAATGCCCTGGTTACCGGAACCGGAATTGGTCATGGCCGGAAGCGGGGCACCTCCCATGCGGGCGTCAGATGCTCCGGCTGTTTTCATGATAATCGTATCCTGCAGGGCATTGCTCAGGAAGCCCGTGTGGATTTCTGATTTCATCGTATAGCCGATGCAGTGGCCGTATTTTTCGGAAAGACCAACTTTGGACAATTCTTCATTCAATTTGGCGGCTTCTTCCATGAAGCGGATATCGTCAATGGGGCATTCCGTTGCAAACTGATAGACGTCCTTTAATGTCAGGTTGTTCAGGAACTGTTCTTCCGGGGAGACTTCGTCGCTCTTCATGGGCGGTGCTTCAAAGAGGACGGCATCGTCTTTTTCAATACGCACGACATTGGTGTGATCGTCGGCAATGCAGACCCGTGCCGTATGACCGCCACCATAGACTTTGGCTTCGGAATAGAGAACATTGGGTACGTCAGCGATATCGACGGATACGAGCTTGTCAGCGACCATCTTTTTGCCTTTCCGTACGACTTCGGGAGACAAGCGTTTCAGTACCTGCAGACCGCCTTTAGGGTCACCGCCCAGCGCACCGACAGCTGCCGCAATGTACAGCCCCGGTGTTTCCGTTCCCGGCACGATGACGGCCATCCCGTTTTTCATCATGTTAGCCGATACCCTTGCTTCAATTTTTTCTACGGGCTGGCCCAGTTTTTCTGCGGCTACAGCCGATGCGTAGGCAAGAGATATCGGCTCCGTACACCCTGTGGCAGGTTTAACTTCTTTGTGCAGACAATCGACCATCTTTTTCCACATTTCTTCTAATTCCATGCAAATCGTCTCCTTTATAAAAACAAAATTTTAAGATAGACTTATCCTAAGAAAATTATAAGGCAATCGGAAGACAATGTAAATATTTAAAGAAATTAGAATTATATTCAATAAATTGCACGATATGGAAGAATATATCCTGTATCCGTTGTGGCATACTCCATCTTGACAACCATTTCAAATAGCGTTAAGATATAGCTAAATTTCATAGGACATGCGGCAAAGGCGCTGTTGGACATAAATCCGGCAGCGCCTTTTGCTATGCTGATTCCTAGGAAATATGGATTCATAAATTTTCATTTATTTTTTTATCGTAATCATTGCATACTGTATACAACAGTGCGTGACCAGGAGGGGTATCATGAGAACAGAACATGATTTTTTGGGAGAAATGAATGTGCCGGATGATGTATATTATGGCGTACAGACCATGCGTGCTATGGAAAATTTCCATATTACAGGCAATCATCTCGACCCGGATTTCATCCATGCCATGGCGCTGGTCAAAAAAGCAGCTGCGCTGGCCAACATGAAAACAGGCCGTCTGCCGAAGAAAATCGGCACAGCCCTTGTGCAGGCCGCCGATGAAATCCTGGCGGGAAAATGGCTGGATCAGTTCCCTGTCGATCCGATTCAGGGTGGTGCCGGCACATCGGTCAATATGAATATGAACGAAGTGCTCTGCAACCGCGCACTGGAAATCCTGGGCCAGCCCAAGGGACGCTATGATATCGTATCGCCGAATAATCATGCAAATATGGCCCAATCTACAAACGACATATTTCCTACGAGTATGAAGGTCTGCCTCATCCTGAAAGGCAAAAAACTGAATGATGCACTGCGGGCATTGGAACTGGCGCTTCTCGATAAAGAGGAAGCCTTTAAAGATGTCATCAAAATGGGCCGGACACACCTGCAGGATGCGGTCCCGGTGACACTGGGACAGGAAATGGGCGCCTATGCATCAGCCGTACATCGCGGTCGCAAACGGATCAAACGGTCTCTTGAAGGTGTACATACCATCAATATGGGCGGCACTGCCGTCGGTACGGGCCTCAATGCCGAACCGCAGTATATCCGCGGTGTGGCCAAAGAATTGTCGGGACTTACGGGCGAACTGTTTACGACGGCCAGCAATCTCATCGACATGACCAATAATACGGACGGATTTGCCGAAGTATCGTCGGCCATGAAATGCACGGCTCTGGTGCTGATTAAAATGGCAAATGACTTCCGCCTCATGGCATCGGGCCCGCGCTGTGGCCTCAATGAACTGAAACTGCCAGCCCGTCAGCCCGGTTCGTCCATCATGCCGGGGAAAGTCAATCCGGTCATGGCAGAAGTGCTCGACCAGGCCTGCTATCAGGTCATCGGCAACGATCTGGCCGTCACCTTCGCTTCGGAAAACGGCCAGTTTGAACTCAACGTCATGGAACCGGTCATGGCATATAATCTTTTCAGTGCCATGCAGTGCCTGACGAATGCCATTCATGCGTTCATCGATAAACTGCTGAAGGGACTGGAAGCCAACCGCAGCCAGTGCCAGTACTGGGTAGACCACAGTGTCGGCATCATCACGGCACTGCTGCCACATATCGGCTATGAAAAAGCGTCCTTCCTGGCACGGGAAGCTTATGCGACCAAACGGCCCGTACGGGATATTATCCGGGAACATCACATCCTTACGGAAGAACAGATGGAACATATCCTGTCCCCATGGGAAATGACGACGCCGGGAATTGCCGGTGCGGCCTGGATGGAAGCTTCTCAGCGTAAAATCAGCGGCTGATTATCGTTCGATGTCTGTCGGGATACGTTTGTACGGCATTTTTTCCAGAATCTGGTCCATGGCCCGTCCCAGGATTTCATTAGGATCGTTGAGGATAGAGGCTTCATCCCGTTCTGAGCCGCGGGAACTATAGCTCTTTAGTGTCTGGTCTTTGGCATTGTAAGCGTATACCCGCAGGTCATACCAGCATTCTGTGAAAAATTCGTCATCATCGTACCAGCCGCGGTATGCGTGATACTGCCGCCAGACCCAGTTGCGCACGACCGGTACGAGGACGATATCCGCCTTGTACGATCCGGCCAGTTTTTGCATCGTATCTTCTGTAATATCTTCCGGAGAGATGGTTTCTGTTGCAGACAGACGGTCCCAGTAGGGAAGGCGGAAGGGCTGGCGCAGACGCTGCTCCATGAAACGGACGGGGTAGCCGCTTTGTGTCGTGCGGACCGTTCGTTGTCAAAGCGTACCGTATCCGCTGCCGGCTGGCTGGCCAAAGCTGGTGTGGCGGCTGCAGGTGATGAACTGGCCGTATCTGCGGCAAAGGATACACCTGCTAACGTAACGAGCAGGATGAGGAAGAAACATATCTTTTTCATAAGGCAGGACCTCCTTGGTTTACGGGATTTTTCTTCATTATACTACAAATTTCAGCAAAAGTAAGACAAAATGAAATTTGAAATAACGAGAGGGAATGCATTACAATTCTAAGATTCTATGAATACAGGACGTTAATTATTAATGAGAATATCCGAATAATCAATATTAATAATTTTAAGTTTAACGTTTCAATACGTGCTTTTTTAAAGATAAGAAGAAAAAAACTTCTTGACTTTCTCATACACCGTGCGTATAATAAGCATCAACAAATCCACAGACACAGTGTTGACTGGGAGTAGTAAGGGTATTCCCCCATGACAGAGACCCGTTGCAGGCTGAGAGACGGGATGGGCAGATACCGTGAAGTCACCCATGAGCAGCTGCCCGAACGCTTTGCAAGTAGACGCAGCCGGAAGACCACCGTTATCGGGTCAGGCATTGCAAGGAGCGGGGGCTCCGGAGAT
>ENA-OWRJ01003393-OWRJ01003393.1-human-gut-metagenome-genome-assembly--contig:-NODE-3393-length-11759-cov-3.209074_pt1 | contig 11759 bp, 7 predicted proteins | sample MGYA00248269_ERZ651897 | MGnify/ENA primary metagenome ERZ651897 (study PRJEB26924, sample SAMEA4378252) | human gut metagenome | biome: human gut; feature: human-associated habitat; material: faeces...
GTCTTATTTCGGACGTTTCAATTATAACTATTTGTCGAAATATCTATTGGAAGCTAACTTGCGTTATGACGGATCATCCAAGTTCCTTCCGGAAAACCGTTGGGATTTCTTTTATGGCTTTTCCGGTGGTTGGCGTCTTACTGAAGAGAATTTTATGAAGAATGTGAAATTCTTGAACGAACTGAAACTCAGGCTTTCGTATGGTGTGGTAGGTAATCAGTCCGGGATATCTCGTTATGATGGCAGACAACTTTATAACTTCAATTCTGTGAACGGAGCTTATCTGGGTGACGGCAGAGTATCTTACGTAAAGAGTAACGGTGAAATTGCTACTACGGGGCGTAGTTGGGAACGGATCCATAATTATAACTTGGGTGTGGATTTCCAACTATTTAATAGCCGCCTTCAAGGTACTGTGGAACTGTTTATGAAGAAAAACAATAATATGTTGATTGCTGTAACTTATCCGGGCATTTTGGGTGACAAGGCACCTGCTTCCAATAGCGGTAAGTTTGAAGCGAAAGGTTATGAAGGCACTTTGACATGGTCGGACAAAATCGGGAAAGTAAATTACCACATTGGCGGTACGTTTACATACGCGGATAATAAATTGGTAGACTACGGAGGAGTAACAGTTTTCAAATCCGGATTTATAGACAAGCAACAAGGATATTCCCTAAATTCAGTGTTTGGATTGAAGTACTGCGGAAAGATTCAGACAGAGGAACAATTGCGTAAATATAAATATCAATACTACAACGGAAACGGGATTGGTATTCCGAGCGATATTCGTTTGGGAGATAATATGTATGAAGATGTGAATGGGGATGGCGTACTAGATGAAAAGGATTATGTGTATCTGGGTTCTGATGACCCGAAAATCTCTTATTCATTCAATTTGGGGCTGGAATGGAACAACTTTGACTTCTCCGCAGTCTTTCAGGGAGTTGCCAAACGTACCATTTTCCGCGACAGTAGCAATGATAATTACCGTATCCCGATGAAAGCCGCTCATTTAAATTCGACTACACAGTCGGTCGGGGATGTATGGAGCCCTGAAAATAGAGGCGGGCGTTATCCGACATATACGAATATAAACTCTATAAACGATTATAACTACCAGTGTTCGTCCTGGTCGGTAGAAAATGGTAATTATTTGCGCTTGAAAAGTGTGACATTGGGATATAACTTCCCGACTTCGCTTCTGAACAAGATAAGAGTGATTAGCAGGATGCGTGTCTATGTGTCGGGCAATGACTTGTGGGAAGTTAGTAAAATTAACGACGGATGGGATCCGGAAGCTTCCCGTAAAGTTTCAGGAAACGGTCGTTTTCCCTTCAATCGTACTTGTACCGTAGGATTAGATTTAACCTTTTAATAGTTAGAATATGAAGATTATAAATATAATAAAAGCAATATTGCTGCTGTCAGTGGTGATAACTCTTCCTTCTTGTCTGGATCTTGATCCTAAGGCTCAGTTGGCAGATGCGAATTTGTGGCAGACTCCGAATGATTATAAATTATATGCCAATCAATTTTATGAATGGCCGCGTGATTTTGCTGCTGCTCTTTTCGATGGGCCGCATAGTGACACGCGTTCGGACCTGATCACATCTAGTGACTACAATGAATATAGTAAAGGAGTCAATACGATTCCTGTATCGGATGGTAATTATACAGGAGCCTATACTAAAATCCGTTATGCTAATATCTTATTACAGAATGCGGAGAATTATGCCAATCTGAATGATATAGCGCGCTATGTAGCAGAAGCTAAGTTTTTTCGTGCCTATGAGTATTTTGACTTGTTACAGCTTTTCGGAGATGCGATTATTGTGACCAAACCGGTTGATATAGACGCTGCAGAAATGAATGCGGCTCGTAATGACCGTTCGGAAGTAGCCGATCTTATTATCAGAGATTTGCAGGAAGCTATTCCTGATCTGCCGAGAGAAAGTGAGATTTCTACTGCCGATAAAGGGCGTGTTTCTAAAGGTGCGGCTCAAGCATTTCTGTCGCGTGTGGCATTGTATGAAGGGACTTGGCAGAAGTTCAGATCGGGCGACGTAACACGGGTTAATGATTTGCTGGATATTGCGGCAAGTGCTGCCTGGGATGTGATTGACAGCAAGCAATATGAAATCTTTAAACCGGAAGAGTTGGGAACGACAGCTTACAAATATCTGTTCATTCTGGAAAACGCGCAATCCAATCCGGCTAATATTACAAAGGCCAAGAATCTAGAGTACATTTTCTCTCGTCGTCATGATGAAGTGATTGCTCCGATTGGAAAGAATATAACGAAAGCTTGCTTTGCCAATGTACAGTGGATTACGCGTAAGTTGGCCGAAATGTATTTGGGTGCGGACGGACTTCCTATTCATAATCCGAATTCTACAGTAGGAGTGAACTATTCTTCTCCTCAACAGGAATATGCCAAACGCGATAATCGTATGAACAACACATTGATGATTCCCGGAAATAGATATTGGAATAATAACGCGCCCCATACTACCTGGACGGATGCAGATAAGGCGGCTTTTGACAATAAACCATTCTATCCCACTAGCGGCAGCGGATATCATAATCAGAAATGGGCTACTGAGCGTGATGTGAAAGATACGTATGAAGGATATGATTTCCCGGTTATCCGCTATGCGGAGGTATTGCTGAATTATACGGAAGCTGTGTACGAGAGATATGCTGCTACCGATGGAAGCATTACGGATGAGTCTAAGGTGGATGCGGCCTTGAAATATTTGAATGAAGTTCGTAAACGGGTAAATCCGGATATGCCGGATTTGACAGTCTCGTTTGCCGCAACAAAAGGATTAAGTCTGCGGGAAGAGATTCGTCGTGAACGTACGGTGGAACTTTTCAATGAAGGTTTCCGTATAGACGATTTGAAACGTTGGAAGACGGCTGAAGTGGAAATGCCTAAAAATATGTTGGGAGTGAAATGGAGTACAACGGGTGATTGGAGTACATGGGCCACTGCCTGGAAACCTTCATACTCTACGGATACAGATGATGCCGGTATTGCGGGATGCCTGATGATTGAAACGGATCGTGTTTGGGAAAATAAGAACTATCTTTATCCGATTCCATCCGATCAGAAGCAATTGAATCCCAACATCGGGCAGAATCCGGGATGGTAACGTATTTATAAACCGAAGATTATAAAGAATATAATTATGAGATATACATTATTTAGTTTGGCTTTTCTTACGGCTATCTGTTTTACTGCATGTGATGATAGTAAAGAGTATGGAGACGGACTGGAGGAGAAGACCTTGATTTCAGAGATTACATTGGCTAACGTAGAAAATGGAAAACTGACTTTGGCTGCGTCTGTGGACTATATGGACTCTTTGATACAGTGTAAGATTGTACCGGAACAGCCGACCAACAGGAAGGTAAGCTGGTCTTCGTCAGATGAAAATGTGGCTACGGTAACACAAGACGGACTTGTACATGCGGTGAGTGCAGGCAAGGCGAATATTGTTGTGACTCCTGAAATTGGATTCGGAGCAAGCACCTTTTTTGAATTGACGGTAGTACCGGAGTTTATTCCGATTGCGGATTTTGAGTTTACGGATGATGATAAGAAGGATTTGTATGTTTCCGAAGAGAGGAGTTTGCGCCCCACTCTGTTGCCGGCAGGACACACTTATTCTATGGTGACTTGGAAGAGTAGTGATGAATCTATTGCTACTGTGACAAAAGAAGGTGTAGTAGCCGGTCCCCGTGTGCTGGAGCATATGGTAGATACTGTGCTTTATTTCGAGGGAGACAGACATGCCTCTTACCGGATACTGCGGGCGGTGAAGAACCGTTTTGGCTCCACTAATGAAATCGGAGTTTTTGAAATGCAGAATACAGGTCTGGAAGAAGTAAGGAATCCTTCAGAATTCCTGCTAAATGGAAGGCCGGAGAATGCATCCGGTTCTGTGGTTGCATGTTCCATGGAAGGAACAAGGCCTATTCTGGTGGAGATTCAGGCGCTGGTGTGTCAGAGCAATTTTGGAATTCCGAGAAGAACAGCAGTTGGTACGGATTTTAATCGTGTAAATCTCCTTATGGCAGTGCTGGAGAAGAAAGCAGGAATCCATCTTGCTGCTTCGGATGCTTATGTGAATATTGCCGGAGGAATGAAGATGACGGAGCCCGCTATTGATCTGGGAATCTGTCTGGCAATCATTTCCAGTGCAAAAGATATTGTGATCCCTGATTCTGTAATGGTTTTTGGCGAGATTGGCCTGAGCGGCGAAGTCAGGGCAGTCAGTATGGCTGGTCAGCGAGTGCAGGAAGCAAAGAAACTGGGGTTTGAAACTGTGATCCTGCCGGAGGTGAACCGGGCAGCTACAGAGAGCATCAGGGGAATTCAACTGGTATATGTTGCCGGAATCCGTGATGCGATTTCATATATAATGAGGTAAGAAAGTATGAAAAAGGTTTTGTCAGTAATTATTCCAGTCTACAATATGGAAAAATATATCCGTCAATGTCTGGAATCACTGATGATTAAAGAAGTTCTGGATAAAATAGAAATTCTGGTAGTTTTGGACGGCTCAACAGACCGGTCTGAAGAGATTGCGATGGAATATGCAAAAGCACATCCATATTCCGTCCGGGTGATCAGTAAGCCCAATGGGGGCCATGGATCTGCAATCAACACAGGTATGGATAATGCAGTTGGGGAATATGTGAAAGTGCTGGACAGTGATGACTGGGTAAACGAAAAAGGCTTTGTCACACTTGTGGAAAATCTTGAAAAGGCAGAAGCAGATATTGTGTGGACCAATTTTTTCTGGGTCTATGAACAGACCGGAAAAAGAAGTGTTCAGAACAGACATCCTTTTCAGGGGGTGGAATATGGCAGAAAATACGATTTTCATGATGTTGCGGAAAAAACGTTTGTTAAAATGCATTCCATGACCATACGAACAGAGCTGGTCCGCAGAACAGGTATGCGGATCGATGAGAACTGTTATTATGTAGACGTGGAGTTTGTCATGTATCCGATCCCGGAAGTCAGGACTATCGTATTTCTGGATGAGTTTGTATATATGTACAGACTGGGACGGCAGGGACAGAGTATGACTCTGGAAAAAATGCGTAAAAATCACCGGAATCATGAGAAAGTTCTGAAGAGTCTTCTGAAGTACTATCGCAAAAAAGAATCAGAGGGAACTGACAGGGAGTATCTTGTGTATCTTGAAAAGGGAATTGCCAATGTTCTGAGCAGCCATTTCAAGATTTATCTGAGTTTTCCCTGCTCTGTGAAAATGTGCCACAGACTGCGCAGAATGGATGGGAAAATTCGTGAGTGTTATCCCAATATCTATAATTCAGTCGAAAATAAATTTGTATGGGCTATCAGAAAGAGCAGATATCTGTTATACTATCCGGGACACTTTATCATGAGACTGAGGGAGAAACTAAATGAAATATAGAACAGTGCAGACAATGATGCTTCCGGACTGTGCAGAAGAAAACTACGGACTTTATTATCAAGGTACGGGAGGAATTCAGGTACAGCAGGGTGAAAAAAAATCATTATCCGTACCGGAAAATGAGAAAGCAGATCTGTTTACGTATTTTAACGGGTTTTACCCGAAACAGTGGTCGCAGTATGCACAGCTGGACGGATTGCGGATAAAAGTTACAGTTTCAGGAAACTGCCGGGTGTTGCTGTGCCATATAGATGGAAGCAGAACGGTTGTGGATGAAGAAAAAGAAAGCAGGACTGCGGCAGATATTAAAAACGAACTAGTTTTTGAAGTGTCAGATGTTATTGAAAATATAGCAGCTTTCTGGATCTGCGTAGAAGGACTGGCGCAGGGCGGAGTTCTTTATGATGTTGATTTTCAGTCGGCAGTTGAAGTGCAGCAGGCAGTTCGGCCGGCAGTGGTGATCTGTACCTGCCGCCGTGAAAAAGAAGTTATCAGTAATCTTGAACGGATTTCCAGAATGGATCTGGAGGAACGGCCGGGGATTTTTCTTATAGATAATGGAAATACTCTGACAGAGGAAATGGTTCCGGACTGGGTTCATCTTGTACCAAACCGAAACTGTGGCGGTGCTGGTGGTTTTACCAGAGGAATGATCGAAGCTTTGAAAGACCCGGGATTTACTCATGTGATCCTCATGGATGATGATATTGTCCTGAATCCGGAAGTACTGACGAAAACAATGCTGTTTTTATCTTCCGTAAAAAAAGAATGGCAGGATGCACCGCTGGGTGGTTCCCTTATTGAAAGAGATATTCCCTGGAAACAGTTTGAATGTGGAGCTTTCTGGAACAGAGGAAGGATTCAGGGATGCGGCCAGAATATGGATCTGCGAAAGAGAGATGCTCTTCTTAAGAATACGGAATCTCAGAACTGGGATTATGGTGGCTGGTGGTATTGCTGTATACCGGTATCCGCAATCCGGGAAAAGGGTCTTCCGTTGCCTGTTTTTATTCACAGAGATGATATCGAATATGGAATTCGTATGGGTAAGCTGATGACTCTCAATGGAATCGGTGTGTGGCATGAAGCTGTCACCAAGAAACTTCCTCAGATCGGAGAGTATTATGATATTCGAAATATGGCGATCTTAAATGCAATCCATTATGATGACTGGGATAAACGCCAGTGGAAAAAATTTCTTGTCAAATGGACGGCAGGAAATCTTTTAAGAGGAAGGTATGACTATATTTATCTGAATATCTGCGCTATGCTGGATTTCCTGAAGGGAGAAAAGTGGCTGGAAAACACGGATGGAGTGGAAATTCATAAACAGGTGGCCAGTCGACTTCCAAAACTGGAAAAACTGGACAAAAAAGAAAAGAATGTATTTTACACGACACCAAATGTTAGCGTTTACACTGTGGCAAAAAAGAAACATATTGTTTATGAGGACTCTGCAGGCTTTTGTCTCAGAGCAGACAAAAATCTGCCGGAAACTATACGTCTGAGCATATATTTATTACTGGCATTGAGAAAAACAGACAGGTACTTTGAAAGAGCCAGGGAGAGCTACGGCAGGAACTGGAAGAAATTAATAACAGAAGAGTTCTGGAATAATTATTTGGAGATTAATAAAGATGAGTAAGAATTATAAACTGCAGAATATCCTGTTCTGCGACAATGACAGACTGGAAGCATACTGGGAGATGTTCTTTAAAAGTAGCCGTCCGGTATACGACAGAGAGAATAAGACGATTGTTTTGGGAGCAGGTCAGGTAATTGATTTCTGTACCTATTTTAACTCGATTTCTCTTTTAAAATGGAAAACATACACATATGCAGAAAAACTGATTCTGAGATTACGTGTAAAAGGAGAAATGGAGATCCTTCTTACAGGTTATGAGAAGAAAGATACACAATATATCCGAAAAGTTCTCCGCAGAGCAAAAATCTCAGCAGAAGAAGCACAGGAGATCTGTCTTGAATATCCGGAGAACAATTTGATGCTGGCTGGTTTCGAAATTCATACACATGGTATTTGTGTAATCTATAGTGGTGAGTATATCACAGAGATTGAGGAAGACCAGATGCGTCATGTATCACTGCATCTCTGTACAACAACATTTAAGAAAGAAGACTATATCCTTCCGAACATTCAGCTTCTGAAAGAGACCGTCCTTGCGGGTAATGACAGCCTTGCAGAGAATTTGTGGATCCATGTGGTAGACAATGGCCGTACACTTCCGGCAGAAGAGATTGAGACAGAGCACGTAATGGTACATCCGAACCTTAATGTAGGTGGAGCCGGCGGATTTACAAGAGGTATGCTGGAAGCGATGGATCATAAGGAAAAACCGACCCATGTTCTTCTTATGGATGATGATGTTATGATCCTTCCGGAGAGTCTGATCCGTACTTATAATCTTCTGAAGATCATTCGTCCGGAGTATGAACATCATTTTATCAGTGGAGCGATGCTTTTCTATGAGCAGATGAATTTCCTGTATGAAGATGTAGGATTTATGGATCATGAGGGAACTTATGGCCCACTGAAAGACAGGGTAGATACCCGAAAGATTGAAGATGTTCTTCGCTGTGAAGAGATGATCCATGAGCCGAAGAATGCTTATGCAGGCTGGTGGTACTGTTGTATCCCTATGGAATTTGTGCGTAAAGATAATTTGCCTCTTCCGGTATTTGTACGTGGAGATGATGTTGAATACAGCCTTAGAAACAAGGCGAAGTTTATTACACTCAGTGGTATCTGTATCTGGCATATGGGATTCACCAACAAGTTCAACGGCGCAATGGAATTTTATCAGGTGCATAGAAACACCCTGATGCTTCAGGCTGCCAGCGGAGTATGCCAGAATGCGGATATTATGACCCGTATCCGCAAGCTGGTCCGTGTAAATCTGCTTCGTTTTAATTATGACGGTGCAGAGCTTCTTCTGGATGCAGTTGAGGATTATATGAAGGGATATAAATTCTTTATGAAGAATCAGGGGGAGAAGCTCCTGAAAGAAAAATCTCAGAAAAATGAGAAAATGGAGCCGCTTTCTAATTTCCCGGAAGCACCGACGAAAGTATACAGCGTTTATGCACAGGATCTTCCGCGTAAATCACTGGAGACATTCCTCTACAGAATTACTTATAATGGTCATTTCTGGCCAGAAAAATGGCTGAAAAAGGGAACTGTGCCGATTGCCTATGACTGGTATTATACACCGCACAGATACTTTTTCAGAAAAAGACTTCTTGCGGTTAATCCACATCTGAAAATGGGTGCGTACAGGGAGATGGACAAGAAAAGATTCTTTGAACTGTTTAACAGGGAACGAAAACTTTTCAGTCGTTACAAGCAGATCCATGTACGTCTTGAAAAAGAATACAGAGACCACAGAAAAGAATTCACTTCAGAAAGTTTCTGGAGAAAATATTTGGAGATGGATAAATGAGTGTAAAACATATAGGGGATTTAAAGAAAACAGAGTGCTATGGCTGTAGTGCGTGTGTTTACAGTTGTCCTTTCGGGGCAATTACAATGGAACAGGATAGAGAGGGCTTTCGCTATCCTGTTGTAGACGAAGAAAAATGTACAGGATGTGGAAAATGCAGAAAAATCTGTCCATCCATCTGTCCAAAAGATATGAGCAATGCTCCGGAACCGGAAAGTTATGCGGTATGGGCGGAAGATAACGTTCGAAGAGACAGCAGTTCCGGCGGATTTTTTACAGTACTTGCACGTTCTGTATTTGCACAGGGCGGAGTTGTCTGTGGCGTTGTGATGGATGAGGATTTTAAGGTATTCCATACAGTGGCTACAAATGAAAAAGAGTTTGTTCCTATGCGTGGTTCCAAATATGTCCAGAGTGACCTGAGAGATATTTTCCCAAAAGTTAAAGAGTTTCTTGGGAAAGGTAAAAAGGTGCTTTTTACAGGAACACCTTGTCAGGTTGCTGGATTAAAAGCTTATCTTGGCGGTGAAGAAGAAAATCTTCTTACAGTTGACCTGATGTGTCATGGTGCTCCATCTGAGAAAGTATTTGAACGTTATGTTGACGAAACATTTGGTAAAGAAAATCTGAAAGAGTTTCATTTCCGCACAAAACGCTATGGATATAATTGTACAACCTGTGAGGCTGTATTTAAAAACGGAAAGAAATATGTAGGCGGAATAGAGTTTGACCCATTTGTTCTGGGATTTACAAGAAGTCTTTTCTTAAGGAGAACATGCGAGAGCTGCAAGTATGCTTCTTTCCCGCGTCAGGGAGATCTTACAATGGGTGATTTCTGGGGGATTTCCCTGTATAAGAGAGATCTTAATGATGGACGTGGTACTTCTCTGGTTCTGGCCAATAATGCAAAGGGAGCGGCAGTTCTGGAGTCTGTTAAAGACAGTGTAAAACGCATTGAGAAAACGCCGCTGGAAGCTGCTGTCAAGAAAAACCGTTTTGGTGAGAAAATGCAGGTTCATTCCCAGAGAAGAAGATTTTTTGAAATGCTTGATTACACAAGCATGCATAAAGCGGTTAAATATTGTATGGAAGGCCGTTATGATGTAGGTATTCTTGGCGTGTGGTTTGGATGTAACTACGGAAGTATTGCGACATATTATGGCCTGTCTAAAATTCTGGAAAAGATGGGCTTGTCTACTCTTATGATCGATAAACCGGGATTTGTTGGCCAGGATCGTGAGCTGGATAAGAGTAATCACAGCCGTATTTTTGCAGATACTCATTTCCATGTGAGCAGAAGGTATCGATTAAATGAGATGCATATGCTGAACCATATCTGTGATTCTTTTGTTATTGGATCAGATCAGGTATGGAATCATGGTATTGCCCGCAATTTTGGAAACAGTTTTCTTATGGATTTTGTTCGTGACGAGAAAAAGAAGATTGCGGTATCCGCTTCCTTTGGACATGATCGTGATTTCCGACCGGATCGTGAGCGGATTATGGCCAGTGAGTATTTTAAACGGTTTGATGGAATTTCTGTTCGTGAGGAGTCTGCAGTTGGCCTGATGAAGAAGGTATTTGGTGTAGATGCGACCAGAGTTTTGGATCCCGTATTTGCGGTAGATAAGAGTGTGTATGATGACATAGCGGCGGAATCTGACCGTAATGAGACAGAACCCTATATGCTTACCTATATTTTGGATCCAACTCCTGAGAAGAAAGAGGTTATTAAGTATCTGTCAGAAAAGTTGGGTCTTCGTACATTGCATATTCTGGATGGAACTCCATGGAATTTCCAGGAGAATAAAGAGAAAATGGGAATGGATACGGTTCTGGAGAATATTACGTTCCAGGATTGGATTTACTACTTTAAAAACAGCAGTTATGTATTAACAGATTCCTGCCATGGTATGAGTTTTGCGCTTATATATGGTAAACCGTTTGCTGGTATTGGTAATGCGAAAAGGGGTATGACGAGATTTTCTTCTCTGACAAAACTGTTCCATGTTGAGAATCGTTTGGTGACGAATCCTCTGGATATTATGAAGAATGAGCTGTTTCTGCAGGATCCGGATTATAATGAGATTAATGGGATTATGGAAACAGAGAAGGTTCGTTTCCATGAGTGGCTTAACGGGGTGATGTTCTCTGAGAAGGAAGTTAAGACTTATCAGGCGTTTCCTGTGAAGGTTGCTCCGGTGATCGAGGATGATATTAAATTAAAGATCGAGGGTCCTGCTCCGGTGCAGGCTCGTCCGACTTTCCTGCGCAGGGTTTATTATCATCTGCCGTCTGGTATTCAGGATAGAGTGAAACCTATTGTTAAGAATTATATCAAAAAGAGAGCACAGTAATTTTTGTGATGTAGTTTTATATTGAGTTTTGGCAGCCGCTGTACGTTTTGGGTATGGCGGCTGTATATAGTGAAAGGGAGTGTTTATTTATGGGTATTGGTAATTTTGGAAATATGATGAAGGTTATGAATGCCTGGAATACGTTTAAACAGAATCATCCGAAGTTTCCGGCGTTTTGCAGTGCTGTTTCAAAGCGTGGGATTCGTGAGGGGAGTATTCTTGAGGTGACGTATATTAGTCCTGAGGGGGAGAAATTGACTACGAATATTAAGGTTCAGGCTAGTGATATTGAGCTGCTCAGGCAGATTTCTGGGGGGAATTAGAGGAGAGTTGGAAGGACGCCGCGGGGGTGGCGTTCTTTTTTTGGGGGCTGGAATGTACGTCAGAGGAAGGAGATATCGGCCAGGATAGGATACCGGACGCCAGAGGGATGTGGCATCGATTCGGGCAGGGCTTCGTGAGACGGGGAGAAAGCCGGGCGCCAGAGG
>ENA-OWRJ01003394-OWRJ01003394.1-human-gut-metagenome-genome-assembly--contig:-NODE-3394-length-11756-cov-5.136655_pt1 | contig 11756 bp, 10 predicted proteins | sample MGYA00248269_ERZ651897 | MGnify/ENA primary metagenome ERZ651897 (study PRJEB26924, sample SAMEA4378252) | human gut metagenome | biome: human gut; feature: human-associated habitat; material: faeces...
TCTGCCATGCAAAGAGAGGCGAAGAAGCTTATATCGGTGTGAAAATGAATTCTCTGACTGATAAAAAGCTGATGGATAAACTGATTGAGGCATCTCAGGCAGGCGTGGAGATAGAACTTATTGTACGTGGAATCTGCTGCCTTATCCCGGGAGTGGAAGGGTATACAGAAAACATCCGGGTCATCAGTATTGTAGGACGTTTTCTGGAACATTCCAGAATTTATATATTTGGAAAAGAAGAAAGACAGAAAATTTATATAGCATCTGCAGACTGGATGACGAGAAATACGATACATAGAGTCGAAGTGGCGACACCGGTGGAAGATCCGGATCTGAAGCTGCGTCTGAACGAGATGTTTATCACAATGCTCAGTGACAATGTACAGGCAAGAGAACTGAACAGTAACGGAAAATATAAGAGATTGCAACCGGGAGAAGAGGCACCGCTTAATTCACAGGAGTTCTTCTATGAAAGTGCATATGAGGATTTAGAAAGTCAGGAGAAAAATAAGACTATTTTGCAATAGATACGAAAAATACTGAAAAATTGCAAAAAAGAACTTGACAAAACAAGTTTAACACGTTAAAGTATAGAACATAAATAAAAACAAATATTTATAGAAACCGTTGAGAAAGAGGAGTAGATAATCTGACGAAGTTTCAGAGAGCGGCAGGTGGTGTGATTGCCGCACTAAGTGGATGATCGAATGGACTTTCGAGGGCAGCCGGAAATTCTGAATACAGAAGATTATGGTTTGTCGGGAACCGAACCCGTTATCAATCAGGAGTGTATGTTTGTACATGAGAAAGTGGACGATTCGTCAATTTGAGTGGTACCGCGATAATAAGATTCTTATTACCGTCTCAAGCAACAGATAGCTTGTGGCGGATTTTTTTATATATAAAGAGAATCTGTTATATGGCACCCCCTGTAATGCAGGAAAATCTGCTGATGGCAGGTGGGTATCACAGCAGTTGACACATCCGGGAAAAAGAGGAATCCGGGGAGTTCTTTCTCACAGACAGTAACAAGGGATTGGCAAACATCCCTGAGACTATGGCAGTTAAAAAACCATGAACTGCTAAATAAGATGTAGAGAGAGGAAAAAAGACTATGAAAAAAAGAGTATTAGCAATCGCAGCAACAGCAATGGCAACTATGATGATGGCATCACCGGTTATGGCACAGGATTTCAAGATCGGTATCTGCAATTATGTAGATGACGCTTCCTTGAATCAGATCGTAGACAACATCCAGTCCCGTCTGGAAGAAATCGGCAAGGAAAAAGACGTAAATTTTGATGTGTCCTATGATAACTGTAATGCAGATGCCAATGTTATGGAACAGATCATTTCTGATTTTCAGGCTGATAATGTAGATTTGATGGTAGGTATTGCAACACCTGTAGCAATGCGTATGCAGTCCGCAACAGAAGGAACCGATACACCGGTTGTATTTTCCGCAGTGTCTGATCCTGTAGGAAGCGGTCTTGTAGAGGATCTGGATGCACCTGGAGCAAACATTACAGGTACAAGCGATTATCTGGATACAGCATCCATCATGAAACTGATCCAGGCAGTGAACCCGGATGTAAAGAAAATCGGACTTTTATACGATATCGGACAGGATTCTTCTACAACAGCCATCCAGGAAGCCAAGGATTATCTGGATAAAGAAGGCATCGAATATGTAGAGCGTACAGGTACCACAACAGATGAGGTACAGCTTGCAGCAGATGCACTGGTGGCAGATGGCGTAGATGCAGTATTCACACCAACTGACAACACAATTATGACAGCAGAGCTTTCTATCTATGAGAAATTCATTGATGCAGGTATCCCACAGTATACAGGAGCTGACTCCTTTGCACTAAACGGTGCATTTGTCGGATATGGTGTTGATTATGCAAACCTTGGACAGAAGACAGCAGATATGATCGCAGACATCCTTATGAATGATGCAGATCCTGCAACAACATCTGTTGAAACTTTTGATAATGGTACTGCAACAGTAAACACAGAAACCTGCGAGGGACTTGGACTTGATCTTGAAACTGTTAAAAAAGATTTCGAGCCGTTATGCACACAGGTAAATGAGATCGTTACAGCAGAGAGCTTTGATGATGTAGAGAAATAATAAGGATATTCGGACAGCATTTTGAATAAATTCAGAATAAGTTCTGGGTTTATGGAATCCATTGTGCCGGTTGAAAAGACTGATATATTTTCTGAATTAAAATGAACAGCAGCAGATATTTTCTGTTGCTGTTCATTGAATGTAATAAAATAAATACAAACTGGAGGAAATCATCGTGACTATTGCGACTATACTCTCTCTTGGAGAGACCGCACTGAAACTTGGCCTGATCTGTTCATTGACAGTTCTTGCCCTGTTTCTCAGTTATTCCATGCTGAATGTCTGTGACCTTTCCACTGATGGCTGTTTCACACTGGGAGCAGCAGTGGGAGCAGCAGTGGCAGTCAGCGGACATCCTTTTTTATCAATTTTTGCAGCTATGGCTGCAGGTATATGCTCGGGCTTTGTGACAGCCATACTTCAGACAAAGCTGGGTGTTGACAGTCTTCTTGCAGGAATTATCGTTAATACGGCTCTTTATTCTGTGAATATTGCAGTGATGGGAGGTTCCTCCCTGATCAATATGAACAGAACAGAGACGGTATTTTCCATGATGAAAGAAACATTGAAAAGTACACCGCTGAAAGGAAGAGGAGATATTGTAGTTGCTTTCATTGCAGTAGCCATTGTGATTGTCTTCCTTGTATTTTTCTTAAGGACAAGACTTGGTCTGGCAATCAGGGCAACAGGAAATAATGCAGATATGGTAAAATCCTCATCTATTAATCCGGTATTTACTACGATTGTAGGTCTCTGTGTTGCCAACTCCTTCACAGCACTTTCCGGATGTCTTCTGTCTCAGTCACAGAAATCTGTAGATATCAATATCGGACAGGGAATGGTTACCATCGCGCTGGCTTCCCTGCTGATCGGTGGTACGATTCTTGGCAGAGGTGGAATTTTCGTGAGAGCTGTTGGCATGGTACTTGGATCTTTTATTTTCCGTCTGGTATATACCGTCGCACTGAGATTCAATATGCCGGCATTTATGCTGAAACTGGTATCTTCTGTGATCGTTGTGCTGGCTATTTCAGGTCCATATTTGAAAAAACAGTGGCCGCAGATTAAGAGAAGAATGACTCACAGGAAGGGAGTACAGTGATTTATGCTGAAGATTGAACATATTTCCAAGACTTTTAATCCGGGTACGGTAAACGAGAAACAGGCCATCAGAGATTTATCCCTGAATCTGGAGAAGGGCGATTTTGCAACGATCATCGGTTCCAATGGAGCTGGTAAATCCACTCTGTTTAATGCAATCTGTGGAGATTTTCTTACAGATTCCGGTGTGATCATGCTGGATGGACAGGACATTACTTTTATGCCCCAGCATGTACGTGCAAAGACCATCGGTCGCCTGTATCAGGATCCTATGAGGGGAACTGCGCCTGGAATGACTATAGAAGAGAATCTGGCACTTGCAGCAGGGAAAGGCGGATGGCTTTCCCATGTGTCCAGACAGGAGAAAGAGCGATTCCATGAAGAGCTGAAACTTCTGGATATAGGACTTGAGAAACGTATGACTCAGCCGGTAGGACTTCTCTCCGGTGGACAGAGACAGGCGCTGACACTTCTCATGGCAACCATGAATCCGCCCAAGCTTCTGCTTCTGGATGAGCATACAGCAGCCCTTGACCCGGGCACAGCAGAGAAGGTGCTGAATCTTACGAAACGAATTGTAGAGGAACATCAGCTTACCTGTCTGATGATCACCCACAATATGCAGTCGGCCCTTGATCTGGGAAATCGTATTCTGATGATGGATTCCGGAGATATTGTGCTGGATATCCATGAAGAAGAAAAGAAAGGCCTGACAGTGGAAGGACTTCTGGAGAAGTTTAAGACAGGTGCCGGTAAGATGCTGGATAATGACCGTATTCTTCTTTCCGGAGAAAAGTAATTATAAAAATAACATGTAATTGTAAATGAAAGAACCATTATATACAGAAGTTATAGTTGTTGCCTGAAGCATACAGCCATGTTTTCTGATATAATGGTTCTTTTTGTCTGGTAGCGACTCTATTGCTTGCTGTAATTTGCAGAAGGTTCCTGCTCTGGTTTGAGTGTGATAAGTTTGCTCCCAACCGCTGCTGCGATGAATATCCAGATAAACATTTTAACCGGGAAGCAGAGGAAGAGAAGCATGGTTACTGCCAGTGGCTTTTTCATAATTCCGCCCAGAAGTGACGCAGTAACGATTGCAGCTCCAAATACCACATGTCCCCCGTCTGGCCCGCAGGTCAGCATTGCCATGCCGTATCCCATACATACTCCGGCAAAGATGACAGGGAAGAAATGTCCTCCCTTTAAACCGAACTGAATACACAGATTTGTCAGCAGGAGCTTAAAAAATGCAATGCCAATAAGTGCCAGCGGCAGATAAGAGGTATAGGTTTTCATAAGTGTTCCCATCTGCTCTTCTCCGGAAAACATAAGTACAGGTAAGAATGAACCTGTGATTCCAAGGCATAAACCTGCAAAAATCTCTTTGACAACTGCCGGGAATCTGTTGGAAATATTTCCGGTCAGCTTGTGTGTTGCCTGATAGAAGTATGCCAGGATAAGACCGCACAAAATATACAGAATCATAAGCAGATAGTCTTTTCTCTGGATTTCCACCATATCAAAGGATGGAAATCCGGAAAGCCCTGCACCAAAAAGTGCAGATAAACCTGCATAAATACCAGTGCCTGCAGCCAGCGCGATTCCGTAAATAAATAATTTGGAACCCTTTGTTAAGGCTGCAAGATCTTCCTCGGAGTTTTCTTCTACTTCGAAAATACCGAACAGAGGTGCGTGAAACAGCACACTCATGGAGACTGCGGCACCAATCTGCGAATAATTTCTGGTATTCTGTTTGGCAAACTTCAGATTGTCTCCGGCCCAGTAGCATAAACCTACGATGATTCCGGTAAGTCCGGCTTCGGGACCTACACTGCTTCCTATGAGTAATGGCAGCAGTGCTGCCACCATCATTACAAGCATGTTTTTGTATTCGTATCTTTTTTCTGCTCTGACTTTTTCCATAACGGTTTCAAGATCTTCGGGATAGTCTCCGAATATTTTTCGGAAAATACCGATAATTGCCGCACCGGCTACACAGATAAGAATCGTATAATAGGGAACAGAGGTTTTTCCGGGAAGCCATTTCCATAGAAATTCAGTTCCGACTGCCATTATTTTCAGCAGGATCCATACCAGTGCACCGGCAACAGCACCAATGAGTGCACAGAACAGCCACAATTCAAGCTGATTTTTTAAAGATACGTTTTTGGGGCTTTTTGTGTTATTCATATAGCCATAACCTTTTTGTCAACTTTCTGCCTTTCCGAAATTAATTCCAAGTACGATCATGTTGATACCCTGTATTAAAACAGAAAATGCGATCATATATCCTGCAGAGATCATGGTAAGTACAGGGTGGGTAAATGATACGATACTGACAATGACAGATAAAATACCACAGATAATGCTCAGGATTCCTTTTCCCTTAGAGGTGCTGTATGTCTTTATGCCGCCGACAATCTGGAAAATACCATAGATCAGGATGACAGCACCGACCATATAAGCTGCCATTACATCTGTAATGAATCTCTGGATACCGCTGAAAAGTAAAACAAGACCTGCAAGTCCTTCGAGAACACCGAGGATACATGCGCCGATTTCTTTCTTTTCTTTAGATAAAGAGAGAGCTACAAGTTCAATACCATTTACAAACAGAAGGATTCCCAGGATCCAACCGATAGAGAGAAAGGTTCTCATTGGTCTTACAAGAGTATAGATGCCTAATAATACAGTTAAAATTCCTGTGATCAGGATGATGATTTTTAACGTTTTGTTGTCTTTCATACGAGGATTCTCCTTTATATGTCACAAAGCTTTTGTGTTGCAAGTGAAACCGTTTTATACTATACTTCAATTAATTTCAGGCAGTATATTATTTCATTGGAGGACAAGTGCATGAAAAGAATTAAAGTATTAGGCAATGTATTAAAACGGACTCGCGCAGATAAAATTATCATTGGTTTTATTGTGTTTATTTTTGCTATCGCAGCAGTGATCCAGCTGGTTGAACCGGACATTAACCGATACGGAGATGCGCTGTGGTATTGCTATGCGGTGATCTCCACTGCCGGATTTGGCGATGTGGTTGCGGTTACTTTTATTGGAAAAATGTGTTCCGTTCTTCTGACGATCTATTCGCTTTTTGTAGTTGCCATTGCCACCGGGGTAGTGGTTAATTTCTACACCCAGATGGTGGAAATGCAGCGAAAAGAGACACTTGCCATGTTTATGGATCAGCTGGAAAGACTTCCTGAGCTTTCCAGAGAAGAGCTGGAGAATATTTCCAGAAAAGTGCGCCAGTTTCGGTAGCTGTGGATCTTACTGATCTCTGGAAGAATGTTCTTTTTCCTGTTTGCTGCGTACCTGCGGGATCAGAGAAGCTGCCAGCTTTCCTTTTCCGCGGTTTCGCAGATACAGAATACCGATGATAGAAAATACGACTGCGCCGATAAAGTTTACGATCAAATCTTTCATGGTATCAACAATACCAATATCAAGATAGCCTCCCAGATTCCAGGTCTCGCCGTTAACGGCCAGGGACTGAACATCTACATGGATCGGAACATTTGCACCGGTAGGATTCAGCTTCACAGAGTTGATGGCCGGTACGATCCAGTCCTTCTGCATATCCATTCCAAAAAACCAGTCCATGCTGAATTCAAAGAATTCCCACATAACACCAACAGTCATTGAAAAACAGAATGCAAAAAAAGCTACAAAATACGGTGACATTTTAATGGAAAACCTGTCGCTGCGGTTAAAAAGATCAATCAGTGCAAATCCGATGGCAGCCATCAGAAAACCGTTAGTAGTATGTAAAATGGTATCCCAGATAGGGATTTTTACATAAAAGGCATTGATTTCGCCAAGAATTTCTGCTGAAAAGATAAAGATCAGAATCACTGTTTCCAGTCCCGGTGGTATTGTGACGTTCAGTTTCCTGTCCAGAAACTGGGGAACCATAAAAAGGATCAATGTTAGGATTCCCAGAAACATATTGTGGTAATTTCCCAGGAAAAACTGACGTACAACGGATAAGATTACCAGGGCGGTAAGTACCATCTGAATCTTTGTTCTGTTCTTTTTCAAACCTGAATTAGCTTTCATTTTTCTTTTCCTCCTTCCTTATTTTATATCCTTATCCTCACTGTTTGTATTTTAACATAAGTGCATCCAAACAACAAGAATTATAGGATAATAAGCTGTTTCTGGGACTCGTGGCAGAATTTTCTGCCGGTTTTCAGACACAGAAGTTTTTCATATAAATTGGAAGAAAAAACAGTTTCAGATAAAATCTGATTTCCTTCACTGTCCAAAAGATTTTGGGCGTCCGCAAGCTTGGTGATAAGAGGAATTCGGCTGTGCTGCTTGATCCGGCTTAGCAGTTCACTGCTTTCCCTGCGGAAACCAAGAACCCTGGCAAAGGGAATCTGTGTCGGCACAGTATGGATATTTAATATAATATGAAGCAATGCCCTCTGTATCCTTGTCTGAGTCAGCTCTTTGGTTTTTAAAACAGCAACAGACTGGGAGAAGGACAGCAGAAGGTTCTGCTGATTTATGATTCTTCGTGCAAGATCCTCGGAAACATCCATATAGGAAGAAAGGCTTTCTACATTTTCCTTCATAAGGCAGTAAGAAAGAATAGAGTCCAGAGAATTTTCTGTGAGAAATTCACCGGAGTCCAGCGCCTTTTTGAAAACGTAAAAAGCATCTGGTGGAATCTGGGATGATAATATATTGGCAGTTTTGGTATCCGGATTCCTGACTGGATTATTTATGTCTGAGATTGCCTCTGAATGGCCACCTCCCGGATTCTGAATAAGACTGCGTATAGCAGTTGCAGATGCAAAGAAATCAGTAGATGACTGTAAATCAGGGGAGGAGCTTGCTGAATCTCCTTCGGGGACAGTGGTTTCATGATACCCCATTCCTTCCCTGCGGATGGTAACAGGGCGGATTTGGCTGTTCAGGCGGAGAAGTGCCTTGCAGTATTCGATTCCCAGAATATTATTCGGTGTATTCAGGATCTGTGTAACTTCATTTAACAGAGGAGTAAGGACTCCGTCAAAATCGTCACCGCTGAAGTTGCGTGGATTCTTAAAATATTCTGTCAGCGCCTGGCTTCTGGCAGCGGGAAAAGTCAGGCCTTCGCTTAAAAAGCTTTTCAGCAGCTTCTTATATTCTTCCGGTTCTTCTACAAGGATCTCAGCCAGTTCTTTCAGTGCGCTGATCTCCCCTGACTCACTTCCGAAACATAGCATATCAACAACACCAAGGCTGTCCAACAGGGAAACACCGCCCATTGCAAAGGCTTCCGCACTTGCCGTAGAGACAGATACCGGCATTTCAAGCACAAGGTCAGCACCGCACCGCAGAGCCATTTCTGCACGTGCATGTTTGGAGATAAGAGCAGGGGTGCCACGCTGCACATAATCTCCGCTCATGGCAACGATAACATAGTCTGCTTTTAGCTTTTCTTTTGTATACCGGATCTGATATTCATGTCCTTTGTGAAATGGATTGTATTCTGCGATAATTCCTGCTGTTTTCATAAATTTACACAGATGCTCCTTCCTGAAATTTTGTAGAGTTCTCTTTTTTAACCATATTGCATCTTAAAAAATACTTTTTTATGTCATATTCTACCATTCAGATGCTTGAAATACAAGGCTTCAGGAGTTATAATGAAAACAGCGCAGAAAACAGATTACAGTTCACTGTATCTATCAGGTGAATGGTAATGATAGCTGGTATACAGATATTGTGATATCAGAACTGCTATATGAAAGGAGCCATTTTAATCATGGGATTTATTGACACACTCAAAGAGAGAGCAAAAGCAAACGTAAAAACAATCGTACTTCCGGAGACAGAAGATAAGAGAACTCTGGCAGCTACAGAGAAAATTTTAAAAGAAGGAATTGCAAAGGTTATCCTTGTTGGTAACGAAGAAGCTGTTAAAAAGAGTGCAGCTGAAGACGGATATGACATTTCCGGCGCACAGATCGTAGATCCTGCTACATCAGAGAAAACACAGGGATACATTGACAAGTTAGTAGAATTAAGACAGAAAAAAGGCATGACACCGGATCAGGCTAAAGAGATTCTTCTTAACCAGTATCTGTACTATGGTGTAATGATGGTAAAAATGGGCGATGCAGACGGTATGGTATCCGGTGCATGTCACTCTACAGCTGATACATTAAGACCATGTCTTCAGATCCTGAAAACAAAACCAGGTACAAAACTTGTATCTGCATTCTTCTTAATGGTAGTTCCGAACTGCGAATATGGCGCAAACGGCGCATTTGTATTTGCTGATTCCGGTCTGAACCAGAACCCGACTTCAGAAGAGCTTGCAGCAATCGCAGCATCTTCTGCAGAATCCTTTGAACTTCTTGTTCAGGAGAAACCAATCGTTGCAATGCTTTCACACTCCACTAAAGGCAGTGCAAAACATGCTGACGTAGATAAAGTAGTAGAAGCTACAAAGATTGCAAAAGAGCAGAATCCGGAACTTGCACTTGACGGAGAATTCCAGCTTGATGCAGCTATCGTTCCAAGCGTAGGCGCTTCTAAAGCTCCTGGAAGCGAAGTTGCAGGTAAAGCTAACGTACTTGTATTCCCAGACCTTGATGCAGGTAACATCGGATACAAACTTGTACAGCGTCTTGCAAAAGCAGAAGCTTACGGACCTGTAACCCAGGGTATCGCTAAACCTGTAAATGACCTGTCCCGTGGATGCTCTGCAGACGATATCGTTGGTGTGGTAGCTATCACAGCAGTACAGTGCCAGGCTGACGACAATAAATAAGATTTCAGTCAGACCGTAAAACGGACTGAGAATTATTTCATTGACTACATAATGTTAAAGGCATCGGAGGAGATATTTCTGATTCTGATGCCTTTGATATCATTACTCATATTTCCCTGGAAATGATGAGAATAATATTATAATATGAAAGGAAAAGCTGACAGAAATATTCGAAGACTTGTGTCAGGATTATGGACAGTATTCGAAATTTGTTGCCGGCAGAATATGAAAATGAACGTATTAGTAATCAACTGTGGAAGTTCATCCCTTAAATATCAGCTGATCAACTCTGATTCAGAAGCAGTTCTTGCAAAAGGTCTCTGCGAGAGAATCGGTATCGATGGAAGATTAGTATATCAGAAAACAGGCTGTGACAAAGAGATCACAGAAGCTGCAATGCCTACACATAAAGAAGCAATCCAGATGGTACTGGATGCCCTCACAAATGATAAAACAGGCGCAATCGGAAGCCTGAAAGAAGTAAATGCTGTTGGACATCGTGTTGTACATGGTGGTGAGAAATTTGCCAAATCTGTAGTGATCACAGATGAAGTAATCTCAGCAGTAGAAGAATGCAATGACCTTGCACCACTTCATAACCCTGCAAACCTGATCGGTATCCGTGTATGCTCCGAGCTTATGCCGGGTGTACCTCAGGTAGCAGTATTCGATACAGCTTTCCATCAGACAATGCCCGAAAGAGCTTATATGTACGCTCTGCCTTACGAATACTATGAAAAATATAAAGTAAGAAGATATGGCTTCCACGGTACATCCCACAGATTCGTATCCGAAGAAGCTGCAAAAATGATGGACAGACCCTATGACCAGACAAAGACAATCACTTGCCATCTGGGCAACGGCGGTTCCGTTTGTGCAGTAAGAAACGGTAAATCCATTGATACTACCATGGGCTTCACACCTCTGGAAGGTCTGGTAATGGGTACAAGAGCAGGTGACGTTGACGTTGCAGCTGTAACCTATATCATGAAGAAGGAAAACCTGACCGTAGACGAAATGGATAATATCCTGAACAAGAAATCCGGCGTACTGGGTATCTCCGGCGTATCCTCCGACTTCCGTGATATCGAAGAAGCAGCAGAACACGGCAATGACAGAGCAGAAACAGCTCTGGACGTATTCGCTTATAAAGTAGCTAAGAGAATCGGCGCTTATGCAGCAGCTATGAATGGCGTTGACGCAATCGTATTCACAGCAGGTCTGGGTGAAAACTCTCCGTTTATGCGTGATAAGATCTGTAATGGTCTGGAATATCTTGGTACGCGTATTGATCCGGAACTTAACAAGCTGCGCGGTAAACAGATGGAAATCAGTATCAAAAGGGCGCGGGTCAAGATCTTTGTGATTCCCACGAATGAAGAACTGGTCATTGCCCGTGATACACTGAATATCTGCCGCCGCATCATTAAATTATAATAAAAGTTACGCTTTTTTCTTGACAAAGATTTAGAGCATAGCTATAATTGATACGATTGGTGAAATATGATAAAGATAAATGTCGCAGAAATCAAGAAAAGACTGGTCGGTAAAAAAGACTTTTCCTATGAACTGAAACCAGCAGAATTGAACATTACCGAAGCGGATCTTCCGCTGACAGGAACGGTGACCGTAAAAGGCACGATATCCAATGCAGGTGATGTTTTGCTTTTGGAAGCTATGGTTGAAGCCATGGTCAACAGGACCTGCGGACGCTGCCTTAAAGCCTTTACAGGTAAG
>ENA-OWRJ01003403-OWRJ01003403.1-human-gut-metagenome-genome-assembly--contig:-NODE-3403-length-11726-cov-2.611687_pt1 | contig 11726 bp, 11 predicted proteins | sample MGYA00248269_ERZ651897 | MGnify/ENA primary metagenome ERZ651897 (study PRJEB26924, sample SAMEA4378252) | human gut metagenome | biome: human gut; feature: human-associated habitat; material: faeces...
ATATCCAAAAAAATTTCTGAGTAAAGAAAAGTTAGAGGATGTGATCCAGCAGATTGTCGGAAAAGTCAATCGTACCGTTAATGAATCCAGTCCCATTGTTGATGTAAGACTGCAGGATGGTTCAAGAGTCAATGTTGTATTACCACCGGTAGCGATCAATGGGCCGATCGTAACAATTCGAAAGTTCCCTGCCGACCCGATCACAATGGAATATCTGGTATCCATTCAATCTATTACGATGCAGGCAGCGGAATTTCTAAAAAAACTGGTGCAGGCAAAATATAATATTTTTATCAGTGGTGGTACCGGAAGTGGAAAAACCACATTTCTTAATGCATTATCCGCATACATTCCCAAGGAAGAAAGAATTATTTATAGAAGATTCCGCAGAACTTCAGATTCAAAATATTCCTAATCTGGTTCGCTTAGAAGTAAGAAATGCCAATCTTGAAGGAAAGAATGAAGTGACGATCAGGGATCTGATCCGTTCTGCTTTACGCATGAGACCTGACAGAATTATTTTGGGCGAAGTGCGTGATGCGGCAGCATATGATCTTTTAAGTGTTATGAATACCGGGCATGATGGAAGCTTATCGACCGGACATGCAAACAGTCCAAATGATATGCTCAAACGTCTGGAAGCCTTGGTGTTGACAGCTGTTGATATCCCGCTTTTGGCAGTTCGCAGTCAGATTGCATCAGCGATCGACATTGTTGTGCAGCTTGGCCGTTTGCGTGACAGATCGAGAAAAGTATTAGAGATTGATGAAATGATTGGAATGGATGGAACAGAGATTATTATGAAGCCATTGTATTGTTTTAAAGAGCAGGGGGAAGATGAGAAGGGCAATGTGATCGGTCAGTTAGCTGCGACCCCAAATGCACTGTATCATACTCAAAAACTCAAGGCAGCAGGCATGGAACTGCCTGAGTTATCTGATGGGTATCGGGCAGAAAAAGGAGATGATTATGCAGAACGGTAAAATACAGATTATAGGAAAAGGTTTTTTGAAAGGCTTTATAAAAATGGCAGTTGTCAGTATGCTTTTTTATCGGAATATGATACCGACTTTCGTTATTGGGAGCATTGCCGGCATGATGGGAATCCGACAGGAAAAAAAGCAGATCAGGGCAAAAGAACAAAAAGAGATAACAATGCAGTTTAGGGATGGCTTGCAAGGGATAGCCTCTGCATTAAGTGCAGGATATGCCATTGAAAATGCTTTTATGGAATCGAGAAAAGATCTGATGCTTTTGTACGGAAAAGATAGTCTGCTTGCAAAAGAATTTTTATGGATCGATCAACAGATCAGTATGAATCAGCCAATAGAAAAGATATTGTATCAATTTGCAAGAAAATGGAATATAGAAGACATTTCTTCATTTGCCCAGATTTTTCAAACGGCAAAGAGAACAGGTGGTGATCTGATCTGTATTACACGTTCCTGTGCAGAAAAAAACAGTTTGAAGATAGAAGTGGGAAGAGAAATACAGACAATGATTGCCGGGAAAAAGATGGAAAGCCGTATTATGAATGCAATTCCATTAGGTATGATTGTCTATTTCCGACTGTGTTCACCGGGATTTTTAGATTGTATGTATCGTGCAGGCGGTCGTATTGTTATGACGATATTAATGAGTATTTATCTGATCGCATATTACTGGAGCAATCGCATTTGTGATATCAGAGTATAGGACAGGCTGTTAAAGGAGGAATAAAGCGTGTTATTGGAAGAAATCTGTGTATCGGTGGGAATCCTTCTTTTGGGATTGATTGCATTTCTGGCAGTAAAAGTGGAAAAAAACGATCAAAATCCATATCGGAATATCAAAGGAAAGAAATTAAAAAGCAGTATTTTTTATGTTCTGATCCATATGAAAAAACGGATCATACCAAAACTTTCTAAAGAAAAGACAGATACATTGAAAAAAATATATCCCGGAAAGGGAATAGAGGAGATCTATTATCTTTTAGGAGAACGAATGCTGCTTTTGGGATTTTCTGTAGTAATGCTTGGAATGTTGCTTGCAGTTGGCAGCGGACTTGTGACGCCCGCAATGAATCTGATACAGGGATATTATCTGAAAAGAGATGTTGCAACCGGACAAAAACGTTATGTGGATGTAGTAGCAAAAGCCGGAAAACACCAACAAGAGATCACGATACCTGTTTTACCCGAACAGTACAGTGAAAAAGAAAGAAAAAAGAAGTTTCGTGAAGCAAAGCAATATATTGAACGAAATTATCTTGGCGGAAACAAAAGTGAAAATCAGATCATAAGTTCTTTGAATCTGATGACCACAATACCAAAGAGTGCTGTCTCGGTAACCTGGTCTAGCAGTGATCCTTCTGTGATCAAAGAAGATGGAACGCTGCTTGCTACAGATTGTCAGGAAGCAGTCGTGATCGAGCTGGTTGCTGTGATCCGGTACAGAAAAAGAACAGAACCCATATCTAAAACAGTGGTGGTATTGCCGGTACAAAAAACAAAAGAACGCTTATTCTGGGAGCAATGGCAGGAGCAGTTTGCACAAAATGAAAAAGCCTCTAATACCACAAAGTATCTTTTCTTGCCGGAACAGGTCGGAAAGCAGAAAGTGTCGTATCAGGAAAAAGTCAGACAGTGGAGCAGTACGATTCTTTTGTTGACCTGTATTTTACTGCTGCTTGTTCCTTTTAGAGAAGGGAAAAAATTACAAAGTGCCATGATAAAAAGAGAAAAACAGTTAAAAATGGATTTTCCGGAAATGATAGAACGCTTTACTTTATTAGTAGAAGCAGGACTAAGCGTGAAGGGTGCATGGCTTCGGATCACACAGGAATATGAGAAAAGAGAAGAAAAAAATAAAGTCCACTATGTATATGAGGAAATGATCCTGGCGGCCAGAGAGATGGAAAATGGGATGAGTGAAGCAAAAGCATATGAATTGTTTGGTAAAAGAACAGGATTGCTTCCGTATATGAAGTTTAGCACTTTGCTGGTACAAAATTTGAAAAAAGGAACAACAGATTTGATCCGTCTTCTTGATTTTGAAGTGGAAGATGCTTTTCATGAAAGAAGAGAAAATGCAAAAGTATTGGGAGAAGAAGCAGGGACCAAATTGCTGTTTCCGATGATGTTAATGTTGTCAATTGTTTTTGCACTTATTTTATATGCAGCATTTCAAAGTATGTAAGTACAAAGCACCATAAAGGATTGCATAAGAAATAACAGAATCGGAGAAACGGTTAGGTTAGAACATGAAAATGACAGATATTGATAGGAGGACAAAGCTTATGAAAGTAATCAGAGAAGTTTGGCAGGAAGAAGATGGAATCGGTGTGGTTGAGATTATATTGATCTTAGTGATATTAATCATGATCATTGCGATTTTTCGAAAGCAGATTGTTGATATTATCGGAAAAGCCTTTAAACAGATCAACAGCAATGCATCGGATGTTAATTCTAAAATTGAATTACCAAAAGAATAACAACAGTCTGTACTTTCGAAATTCGGTCGAAGTACATCAGTAAACGGAAAGGAGGCTGCGAATGGATCAAAAAGAAGACGGAAGCATTACAGTTTTTCTTAGTATTATTTTTCTTTTGTTTTTTGCAATGTTTGGCGTGACTTTTGAAAATGTCCGCAGCCTTATCAGTGCCGGACATGTTCGTACGTCTGCCTATTCTGCAGCTGTAACAGCATTTGGTGACTACAACAAAGAGTTGTATCGGGAGTATGGTTTATTTGGGTATGGCGGCGCAGAAGGAAAGAATGTTTCTGATCTGGAGTTTGCGTATCAGAGGGTTCTGTTTGAAAATCTTAGTGCAGTGCCGGTTAAGAAGGACAAGCAATATGTGGATCTTTTTGGATATCGGGATATCGATGCTATTGTAAAAAAAGCAGATTATATTACAGACTCTAATGAATTTTTAGGTCAGGTGACAGCTTTTTTGAAACAGGAAGCAGTAATGGACATCAAAGATACTATTGACCAAAAGATACAGACAGCGGATAAGAACGAAATACAAAGTAAACTTGCCGTGACAAAAGATTATGAGCAGGGAAAATACGAGCAGTCTGATGATAAAAAAGCCACAAAAGGCAAAAATGCTGCAGAAGAAAAACAAGAGATCAGTCATGACAAGACAGATTCTGCTGGTGGAAATCCGTTAAAATTTTTCACCAATTTGGCAAGAGATGGGATTTTAGGACTTGTGTGCGATGAGGATAGAATGACAGATGGCGTTATTACTTCCTGTCAGGAGAATGACAGACCTGATCAAAAGGATGAGGATGACAAGAAGAATAAAGAGGGCACAAAGAAGGCAACTGATATAAAAGATATGCAAAGAAAAGATGCGAAGTCAGAATCGGAGGCTGGTGCCATTTTGAGTGACTTTATCAGTAAAAATCAAAAGCAGGAGGATGAGAGGGAAAAAGTAAACAGTCCTATAGAAAAAATAAGTATAATTCGTTATGCCAATAAAGTCTTTTCTTCTTATACAAATGAGCAGAACCGGACAACGAAATATGGTCTCGAATATCTGATCGGGGGAAACAGCAGGGAAAAAGATAATTTAATTTCTGTGATCAATCGGTTATTAGTTGTTCGTTTGCTGTTAAATTTTACATGTGTTATGAGTGATGCGGCTTTTCAGGAAAAGAGTCTGGCTACAGCAACTGCAATTGCAGGAATTACCGGTCTTCCACCCGTGATCAATGCAATACAGTATACTATTTTATTAATTTTGTCATTTGAGGAAGCCTGTGTGGATGTTCGAGCCCTGTTGATGGGAAAAAAGATTTCTGCTTTGAAGAAATCATCTGATTTTCAAATGAAATATGAAGAAATCTGCATGGGGTCGAAAAAGTTATTTACGCAAAAAGCCAATGTATATCCAAATGATGATGGAAAAAAGGAGATATCGTCTATATCATATTCGCAGTATTTATGGAGTTTTCTTTTATTTGTTTCGCAAGATACGATTGAAAAAAGAATTTTTAGTCTGATCGAATATGACTTGAGAGAGAAATATAACCGGACATTCTGCGTTCATACCTGTATTTGCAAATGCAGATATAAGATCAACTATCAGATACCATATCAGTTTTGTGAACTGCCATTTCTAGAGAACTCTCTTTTTCAAACAAAATATACCTATAAAAGTCTGGAGGTGAATTATGGATATAAAAGTGAATAGGGGTGTCCTTCGCTTTGTAAAAATGAACCATATTACAGAAAAAAACCTAAATGTGAACAAGGAAGCTCCCCAAAGTTTCTCCTCCAAATATCAAAGAGAAGGATGCCCCTGTGTGCTTTTGAAAAAGGGAACATTAACGGTGGAAGCTGCTTTTTGCGCAACAACATTTTTTTTAGCCTTTTTTTCTCTTTTATATTTGTTTGAGCTTGTATTTATTCAAAGCAGAATGGAAATGACATTAGCACGGGCAGTTGCCCGTTATCAGACATATGGAACAAAAGCAGGAATGATAGAAATGCTTTATAAAGAAAAGGCTGTCATTCGATGGGATGATGAACAAAAAATATGTAGTGTTGCGATAAAACAAAAGATTCCGTTTATAGGAAGTTCGTGGTTTAAAATATATTCTTATCGTCAGATGAAATATCACGATTACACTGGAAAGAGCATGGTTTATGAAGGTGATGGAACAGAAGAATTTGTATACATTACAGAACATGGAAGAGTTTATCATAAACAGCAGAAATGTGTATATCTTTACCCTGGTATTCAAAGTGTTCTATATCAAAATGTATATCAAAAAAGAAATGCTTCCGGTGGAAAATATGGTATCTGTAAAAGTTGTTGCCGTAATGTGGAATTGACGGCAGGAAGAATGGTTTATATTACAACATATGGTGACTGCTGTCATGCAATAAGATCATGTTCTAAATTATTGCGAACACCGAGAAAGGTGCCAAGAAAAGATGTTGCGGATATGCCGGGGTGCAGCAAATGTGTTAAATAGCAAGTGGTTATAACATGGAAAATAAGAGCTGTGCGAATGTGAAATATATGATAACCGATTACAATTTTTTATAACCCGAAAAGATAAGATTAGTGTAAATGAGAAAAAAGAACTTTACAGGCAGAAAAGATACGGGGAGGAGTTTATATGGAATATGGTATTCAGGCTTTAGCAGGGATTGGAATGGTCTTTGCGGTTATTACAGATCTGTGGCAGAAAAAAATTGCAGTGTATGTTATCTTTACGATTACAATAGTATTGCTTTTTATGCAATTTTGTAGTGGAAACGGATTCATATGGATCTGTTCGCTAGGAAGCGGCAGTATTTTTTATATGATCAGTTTGCTGACAAAAGAAAAAATCGGAAAAGGAGATGCATTTTTATTTGGAATGACAGGAGCAGCAATGGGATTATGGAAAAATGTCATGATCATTTATATCAGTTTTATGATTGCTTTTGTTGTTGCATTATATCTGATTATTTTACGCAAAAAAAATAAAGAGACCGCGTTTCCGTTTGCACCATGTATTGGGTTAGCATATTTTCTGGTGCTGGCAGCAGGATAATGGGATGAATTGCCTGGCGATGACCGGGAGAAAGGATAAATTCAATTACCGGCTAAGGCAATTGGATTATATATGAGGATATGCTTTGGAAAAAAGAAAGAGGAAGTTATACCGTAGAGGCAGCATTTATTGTTCCGATGGTTCTTGGAATTGCATTTATGATTCTGTATCTGATCTTGTGGCACCATGACAGATGTGTTTTACAGGCGGATTTGCAAGACCGGGTCTTTTTGATGGCAGAGAAAGAAAAGAAAGAGCCAGGACCTATAGAGGAACTTCAAAAAAAGATGTGGATCATGACTATAGATAAAAAAGAGATATCTTCAAATGCTCTTTTGATCAAGGGAAAGGTCGCAGCACATTCCCGTGTGAACATTCCATTGCTTACTTTTATGCTTCATGGTAGTCAAAAAATAGAATTAGAAGAAACATATCCGGCAAAACAACCGGATGAAGCCAGAAGATATCGAAAAAAGGAGGAAAAATGAATAAAGAAGGATTGTATCTTGATCAGGAAAAAAAGCAGGTGGTATGGACAATGCCGATCGAAACAGTAAAAGAAGATGAATTGACATGGAATATGCTGCAAAATAATTCTATAGATGGTTTCTTAGAACTTGAATATTATTGTATAGATGACAAAATGTGTCTGTGTTATCCATATCAAAATTTACAATCGGTTTGCAGCTATTTAGAAAAGAAGAAAGCAGATCTTTCTTTTTTTCGACTGTTATTTGAAAATATTGCAAAGCTGATGGAATCCGGTGCATCATTTTTACTTCCTGAGCAGGGGTACCTTTTAGACATTGAGATGATCTTTATCGATCATGTGAAGAAACAAGTGAAGGTGTGTTATCTTCCGGGACAAAAAGCCATAATAGAACAGCAGATGATCCGTTTGGTAGAAATATTATTAGAAAAAGCAGATCATCATTCAGAAGAGGGTATCCGATTTATTTATGGTCTATATGATATGTTTGTAACGGAAGGTTTTTGCATAGAGAGACTTCAACAGTTTTTAAAGGATTTTTCGATAGAAAATATAAGAAAAAGAGACAATGTTACTTTAAAAAAAGAATTTGATCATACAATAAAAGAGTCGTTTCAAACTAACGGCCGGAATGAAAATGATTTGAATTTGGAGAAAAGCAGAAAATGCAATGCTTATCCGCAACAATCGGTCGGACAGGAAAACAAAAACATATATTATACGCAAGAAGAAAAGATAAAATCACAAAAAAATAGTGCATCAGACAAAATACGATTTCAATTGCAATATGTACCATCTTACAAAGAAGAGAAAACTAAAAGCTTATTTTGGCAAAAAAGAAAGAAAAAATCTTTGATTGATTTTTTTATAGCAGCTTGCAGGTTAGAACAATATGAAAGCTGTCTGGATGAAATCAGCATTGGAAGGGATCAAAAGTGCGATTACAGCATTGCATGGGAGAGGATCAGTATGCAGCATGCTCATGTAGGGATGGAAGAGAACCGGTTTTATGTAATGGATATGGATTCTGCATATGGTACATATATCAATGGAAAAAAAGTATCCGCATTTGTCAAAACATTCTGTCATACAGGGGATATCCTGACATTTGCGGATATTTCATACCGGATATGCGGGAGTTAAACTGCCTTAGCGGAAAACAACAGGATTTTCACGAAATTCCGTTTTGATAATAATATAAGGGTAGGAAGGCAATGTTGAGAATGTATCATCCTTTTTCGGACCCAAAAGTTCCGTATCAAAAACAAGATCATCATTGGATTGATAAAAATCATTTACCGTAATACTATACCCACCGGTGGGCTGTTTTCCATATCCTTTCACGATATAAAGAGATGCGTTATCAGAAAAAGTCAGTTCAAAAGGATTCTTTTTCCGCTCTTTGATCAGTTTATTCAATTCTTCAGGAACGTCTCCGGCAGATACAACAGTGAAATCAACATCATTTGTTTTAGCGGGTTTTGTATTTCTGCCACATCCTGAAAGAGAGAAGAGCAGCACGAACAGACAGATAGCACAAAAAAGAGAAAGACATTGTTTTTTGATCATGACTATACGATCCTTTGGTGTTGTTACTTAATAGATATGAAAAAATGAAGTAAAATATGCCGGATGACAATGGAGTTTTCTTTTTACAGAATCGCTGTATCCATGATAACGGTAATAATCTGATATCAGGAAGAACAGAAAATACGTATTGTTCAAAAAAAGCATATTCAGTATATATTATGGATAAAATATTTGGTAAAAATTGCTTTTTTGCATATTGTGATATATAATAAAATCTGTATTCTAGACAACAGCGTGCAAACAGGAGGGACAAATGAAGGAACTTAACAAAGAGGAATTCAAAAGTGAAGTAGAAGATTACGTGAAGGTATTGTTCCGTAAATCAATCAAAGAAGCGGATGATCAGCAGATTTTTCAGGCTGTGGCATATGCAGTAAAGGATTTTATTGTAGATCAGTGGATGGCTACACATAGAACTTACGAAGAAAAAGATGTCAAAACCGTATATTATCTGTCAATGGAGTTTTTGATGGGTAGAGCGTTAGGAAATATTATTATAAACTTAAAAGGAAATCAGGCAATCAAAGAAGCGATTGAAGAGCTTGGATTGAATTTGGATGTGATTGAGGATCAGGAGCCGGATGCAGCACTTGGTAATGGTGGTCTTGGACGTTTGGCAGCATGTTTCCTTGATTCACTATCTACATTGGGATATGCCGCATATGGATGCGGTATCCGTTATAAATACGGTATGTTCAAACAGGTTATTGAGAATGGTTATCAGATAGAAAAGCCGGATGACTGGTTGAAATATGGTAATCCGTTTGAAATTAAACGTCCGGAATATGCAGTTGAAGTTAAATTTGGCGGTTATGTATCGATCAAAAAGGATGAAGAGACCGGACGTAACAAGTTTGTTCAGGAAAATTACCAGTCAGTTTTGGCTGTACCTTATGATCTTCCGGTTGTAGGATATAACAATAATGTGGTAAATACGCTGCGTATTTGGGATGCAGAAGCGATTGATACATTTAATCTGGATTCATTTGATAAAGGTGATTATCAGAAAGCAGTTGAACAGCAGAACCTTGCACGTACAATCTGTGAAGTTTTATATCCAAATGATAATCATATGGCAGGTAAAGAATTACGTTTGAAACAGCAGTATTTCTTTGTGTCAGCCAGCGTACAGCGTGCCGTTATGAAATATATGGAGAAGCATGATGATATCCGTAAGATTCATGAAAAAGTATGCTTCCAGTTAAATGATACACATCCGACTGTAGCAGTTGCAGAATTAATGCGTATTCTTGTGGATGAATACAATATCGAGTGGGATGAAGCATGGCACATTACGAATAAAACATGTGCATATACAAACCACACGATCATGTCAGAAGCGCTTGAAAAATGGCCGTTGGAATTATTCTCAAGACTTCTTCCTCGTATTTATCAGATTATTGAGGAGATCAACCGCCGTTTTGTGCTGGATATCCAGCGTGCATATCCGGATGATTATGGCAAAGTGGAAAGAATGGCTATTATTTATGATGGTCAGGTTAAGATGGCTCATCTTGCGATCGCTGCCGGATTTTCAGTAAATGGTGTGGCTCGTCTTCATACAGAAATTTTAAAGAATCAGGAATTAAAAGATTTCTACCAGATGATGCCTGAGAAATTTAATAATAAGACAAATGGTATTACACAGCGTAGATTCCTTCTTCATGGTAATCCTTTACTTGCTGATTTTGTTACAAAAAAGATTGGTGATGACTGGATCACAGATCTGAAGCATATTGATGAATTGTCTGTTTATACAGATGATGAAATGAGCCGGAAAGAATTTATGAATATCAAATATCAGAATAAGGTTCGTCTTGCTAAATATATCAAGGAGCATAATGGAATTGAAGTCAATCCACGTTCTATCTTTGATGTTCAGGTTAAGAGATTGCATGAATACAAACGTCAGTTATTAAACATTTTACATGTTATGTATCTGTACAATGAATTAAAGAAAAATCCGGATAAAGAATTCTATCCAAGAACATTTATCTTTGGTGCAAAAGCATCCGCAGGATATCATAGAGCAAAATCGATTATTAAATTGATCAACAGTGTTGCAGACGTTGTCAATAACGATAAGTCTATTGATGGAAAGATTAAGGTTGTCTTTATTGAAAACTATCGTGTTTCTAATGCAGAGATCATTTTTGCGGCAGCGGATGTATCTGAGCAGATCTCTACTGCAAGTAAAGAGGCTTCAGGAACAGGTAACATGAAATTTATGTTAAATGGTGCCGTAGCGTTAGGAACAATGGATGGTGCCAATGTTGAGATCGTAGAAGAAGTTGGTAAAGAAAATGCATTTATCTTTGGACTTTCTTCGGATGAAGTTATTGCTTATGAGCATAATGGTCAGTACAATCCTAGAGATATCTATAATACAGACGGAGATATCCGTGCTGTCCTGACACAGTTAGTAGATGGAACATATTCAAGTAATCTGGATGAGTTTAGAGATATCTACAATTCATTATTAGACGGTCAAGGTGGTCGTCCGGATATGTACTTTATCTTAAAGGATTTCCGTTCTTATGCAGAAGCACAGGAAAGAGTAAGTGCTGCTTATGCTGATACAGAAAAATGGGCTAAGATGGCAATGTTAAATACAGCAAAATGTGGTAAATTCTCATCTGATAGAACAATTGAAGAGTATGCACAGGAGATCTGGCATCTTGAGAAAGTAAAAGTAGAAGTTACAACAGAAGACTAATTGATGCAAAGTGCTGTATATCGTTTTGATTTATGTCACATATCAATCAGACTGTCAAAAGATTGATGTTTTTCGATAGGAAAAAAATTGACAGCTCGGTCATATGTAAATGAAAAGAGGTAAATTCAGAAAACTGGAATGCTCTTTTCTATATGGCAGAATGGGATTTTGCTATGTGGAAAAGAAATACAGCATCCTCTGATTTGCCTCTTTTTTATGGAATAGGAAAATGCTTGTATAGCAGTGGTGTATCAACAAGAATTGCTTTAGCAATTCTTGGAGTGCAAAGCGCCGGCTTTGCACTTTTTTATGGAATAGGAAAATGCTCGTACAGTAGTGGTGCATCAACAAGAATTGCTTTAGCAATTCTTGGAGTGCAAAGCGCTGGCT
>ENA-OWRJ01003409-OWRJ01003409.1-human-gut-metagenome-genome-assembly--contig:-NODE-3409-length-11709-cov-3.592329_pt1 | contig 11709 bp, 10 predicted proteins | sample MGYA00248269_ERZ651897 | MGnify/ENA primary metagenome ERZ651897 (study PRJEB26924, sample SAMEA4378252) | human gut metagenome | biome: human gut; feature: human-associated habitat; material: faeces...
AGTACGACTCCAAGAAGACCGGCGGCGTGACCATCAGCCACCTGCGCTTCGGCGACAAGCCCATCAAGAGCCCGTACTACATCAACAAGGCTGACTTTGTCGCCTGCCATAACCCGTCCTACATCACCAAGGGCTTCCCGATCGTCCGTGATGTCAAGCCCGGCGGCGTGTTCATGATCAACTGCCAGTGGACGCCGGAAGAGCTCGCCCATCATCTGGACGCTGCTTCCAAGCGCTACATTGCGAAGAACAACATTCAGCTCTACACGATCGACGCCATTGACCTGGCACAGAAGATCGGCATGGGCAAGCGTACCAACACCATCCTTCAGTCCGCGTTCTTCTCGCTGGCCAAGGTCCTGCCCGAGGCAGAGGCCATCCAGTACATGAAGGAAAAGGCAACGCAGTCCTACTCTAAGAAGGGCATGGACGTTGTTGAGATGAACCACAAGGCCATCGATGCCGGCGCTACTGCGTACAAGAAGGTCGACGTTCCTGCCGACTGGGCAAATGCAGAAGACGTTGCTGCCGACCACAACCTCGAAGGCAAGCCGGAGCTTGTCAAGCAGGTCAAGAACCTCCTGTTCCCGATCGACAAGATGGACGGCGACAGCCTGCCTGTTTCCGCGTTCATGGATCATGTCGACGGCGAGTTCGAGCTCGGTGCTGCCGCTTACGAAAAGCGCGGCGTTGCCGTTGCCGTTCCGACCTGGGACTCCGCAAAGTGCATCCAGTGCAACAACTGCGCTTACGTCTGCCCGCACGCAACCATCCGTCCGTTCGCGCTGACCGAAGAAGAAGCAAAGAACGCTCCCGCGGCTGCCAAGATCGTTCCGGTCAAGGCCGGCAAGGGCAAGGGCGTTTATCAGTTCACCATGGCCATCTCCCCGCTCGACTGCATGGGCTGCGGCGTCTGCGTCAGCGTCTGCCCCGAGAAGGTTCAGGCCATCAAGATGGTTCCGCAGGAAGAAGAGCTCGCCCAGCAGGATGTGTTTGACTACTGTGTTTCCAAGGTTTCCGAGAAGAAGGAACTCCAGACTGCCGATGTCAAGGGCTCTCAGTTCCGCAAGCCGCTGCTTGAGTTCTCTGGCTCCTGCGCAGGCTGCGCCGAGACGAGCTACGCACGTCTGGTCACCCAGCTCTACGGCGACCGTATGTATATCTCCAACGCTACCGGCTGCTCGTCCATCTGGGGCGGCCCGGGCGCTACCTCTCCGTACTGCACGAACGCTGAGGGTCAGGGTCCCGCATGGTGCAACTCCCTGTTCGAAGACAACGCCGAGCATGGCTTCGGTATGTACGTCGCGCAGAAGGCCATCCGCACGCATCTGGCTGATCTCACGAAGCAGCTCATCGCTGTCGACTATACCGACGCCGATCTGAAGGCTGCCGCGCAGAAGTGGCTCGACACCATGGAAGATGGTGACGCGAACAAGGCCGCTACCAAGGCTTATGTCGCAGAGCTCGAAGCTTCCGTCATTTCCGGCTGCGATTGCGACGCCTGCAAGCTGGGCGCTGAAATCCTTGCCAAGAAGGATTACCTCTCCAAGAAGTCCGTCTGGATCTTCGGCGGCGACGGCTGGGCATACGATATCGGCTTCGGCGGTGTGGACCATGTTCTCGCTTCCGGTGAAGATGTCAACGTCTTCGTCTTCGATACCGAAGTCTACTCCAACACCGGCGGACAGGCTTCCAAGGCTTCCAACATCGGTCAGGTTGCGCAGTTCGCAGCTGCCGGTAAGGAAACCAAGTCGAAGTCCCTCGCGGAGATCGCCATGAGCTACGGCTATGTCTACGTCGCGCAGGTCGCCATGGGCGCCAATGCTGCGCAGACCCTCAAGGCCATCCAGGAAGCAGAAGCTTACCATGGCCCGTCGCTCATCATCGGCTACGCACCCTGCGAGATGCACTCCATCAAGGGCGGCATGCAGAACTGCCAGACCGAGATGAAGAAGGCTGTCGACTGCGGCTATTGGAACATGTTCCGCTTCAACCCGGCTGCTGACAAGAAGTTCACGCTCGACTCCAAGGCGCCCGCTGGCGGCTACCAGGAGTTCCTGATGAACGAGGCCCGTTACAGCCGTCTGACCCGCGAGTTCCCGGAGCGTGCGACCGTTCTGTTCGCAAAGAACGAGGAGAACGCCAAGGAGCGCTACGAGCACCTGCTCAAGCTGGTCGAAATGTACGACAAATAATTCCCACAAACAGCACGAAGGACGGTACCGCAAGGTACCGTCCTTTTCACGTTTCGATCGGTTATGCATCAGGTGTCGCAGCAAGCGCGGCCTTTAAACTGGGGAGCTTTTCCTCTGACAGCTCGGTCAGCGGAAGCCGCGGAAGCCCGACCGGGAAGCCCTCCAGTTCCAGCGCTTTTTTAACCGGGATGGGGTTCACCTCGCAGAACAGCGCGCCGATGAGCGGAATCAATTCCCGCTGCAAGCGTCCGGCGGTCCGGAAATCGTTTTTCTGGCACGCGCGCAGCATCGCGAGCGTCTTTTTGGGGCGCACGTTGGAGAGAACGGAGATGAGCCCTTTCGCGCCCAGCGCCATCGCTGTGACGGCCTCGTCGTCGTTTCCGGACCAGACAAAAAAGCTGTCTCCGCAGGTCTCGATGATCTTTGCAATTTTCGCCGGGCTTCCGCCCGCTTCCTTCACGCCCTGAATGTTCGGATGCTTCGCGAGCGCCTGACAGGTCTCTAATTTCAGGTCCAATCCTGTACGGCTCGGGACATTGTAGCAGATGACGGGGCAGGCAATTGCGTCTGCGATGGCTTCATAGTGCGCGATGAGGCCGGTTTGCGTGCATTTATTGTAGTAGGGCGTGACAATGAGGACGGCGCTGATCCCCATAGACGACGCGGCACGGCTCAGGTCGATTGCGTGAGCCGTGTCGTTCGAGCCGGTTCCCGCAATGATCTTGCAGCGTCCGGCGGTATATTGCATTGCGTGGGCGATGAGCGTGAGCTGCTCGGAAGACGACAGCGTTGCGCTCTCGCCGGTGGTGCCGCAGACGACGATGGCGTCGACATTTGCGGCCAATTGCGCGTCTAACAGCTTTTCAAACGTTGGGATGTCGATGGTACCGTTTCTGAAGGGCGTCACGATGGCCGTGGCCAGACCTTCAAAGACGGGCTGCTTCATGCAACCACTCCCTCTATGAAAAATTATTTTGCGTCAATATATCCTTCCGCGCACAGGAGTTCTGCAAGCAGCACCGCGCCGCCAGCGGCTCCGCGCAGGGTGTTGTGAGACAGGCAGACGAATTTATAGTCATACTGCATATCCTCGCGCAGACGGCCGATGGAGACGGCCATGCCGCCCTCGAGATTGCGGTCGAGCTTCGTCTGCGGCCGGTCGGCCTCTTCGAAGTAGTGCAGGAACTGCTTGGGAGCAGACGGCAGGTTCAGTTCCTGCGCTCTGCCGGAGAACGCGGCCCAGTCGGACTTGATCTGCTCGATGGAGGGCTTTTCACCCTTGAAGGAGACAAAGCAGGCCGCCATGTGGCCGTCCGAGCACGGAACGCGGAGGCACTGCGCCGTGATGGCAGGGGAGGAGGCGTTTTCGATATGGTCGCCAGCGACCTTGCCCCAGAGCTTGAGCGGCTCCTGCTCCGACTTTTCTTCCTCGCCGCCGATGTACGGGATGACGTTGTCGATCATCTCCGGCCACGTTTCAAACGTCTTGCCGGCGCCGGAAATGGCCTGATACGTGCAGACGAGCGCCTTTTCTACGCCGTATTTCATGAGCGGATGCAGCGCAGGCACGTAGCTTTGCAGCGAGCAGTTGGACTTCACAGCGATGAAGCCGCGCTTCGCGCCGAGGCGCTTTCTTTGCGCGTCGATGATCTGGATGTGGTCTGCGTTGATCTCCGGAACGACCATCGGAACGTCCGGCGTCCAGCGGTGGGCGGAGTTGTTGGAGACGACGGGGCACTCGAGCTTCGCGTATTTTTCCTCCAGCGCCTTGATCTCGTCTTTTTTCATGTTGACCGCGCAGAAGACAAAGTCGACCATCGATGCGATCTTCTCCGCATCCGCTTCCGCGTCCATGACGACGAGAGTGCCCTCGGATTCCGGAATGTCCTCTTGCATGAACCACTTGCCCGCGACCGCGTCTTTATAGGCCTTGCCCGCGCTGTGCGCGCTGGCCGCGAGAACGACCGGCTCAAACCACGGATGCTTCGCTGTCAGCAGCACGAACCGCTGCCCGACCATGCCCGTTGCGCCAATGATACCGACTTTATACTTCTTCATAGGTTTTCGCTCCATTTCTATCAGAGTTTGGGGTTGATTGTACCCGCGCGATATACTATAATAACCGATGACGCGGGAAAATATGCGCGTCGATGTGTTCTTGACACAAGGACGTATGTCCATGCCTTAGAACACGTTCATCATAGCATATGCAGCTTTGGCTGTCAATGTGAAAGCTGTACAGTTTCTGAAGAATTGCGAGGGGACTTTTGTTGAAAACCCATGATTTTTACTATGATCTGCCCGAAGAGCTCATTGCCCAGACCCCTTTAGAGCGCCGCGACGGCTCGCGGTTGATGGTGCTGAACAAGGACACAGGTGAAATCGAGCACCGGCATTTTTATGATCTGCCGGAGTATCTACAGCCGGGAGACACGCTGGTGCTGAACGATTCGCGCGTGCTGCCGGCAAGGCTTCTCGGCCACCGCGTGCCGACAATGGGCGCAGTCGAGGTGCTTTTACTGCGCGACAAAGGAGACGGCGTGTGGGAATGCCTCACGAAGCCGGGACGCAAGACACACACAGGAACGGAGCTCTCGTTCGGTGACGGCGAGCTGACGGCTACGGTCGTTGGCGAGGTGGACGAAGGCAACAAGCTCGTGCAGTTCCACTATAAGGGCATTTTCCTCGAGGTGCTCGAACGCCTTGGCCAGATGCCGCTGCCGCCCTATATCCATGAGCAGCTGCAAGACCCCGAACGCTATCAGACCGTCTATTCAAGAGCGAATGGCTCTGCTGCTGCGCCGACAGCCGGCCTTCATTTTACGAAGGAGCTGCTGGAGAAGCTGCAAGCGCAGGGCGTGAATCTCGCCTACGTGACGCTCCACGTGGGACTCGGCACGTTCCGCCCCGTAAAGGCAGAGGAGATCACGGACCATCATATGCACAGCGAGTTCTGTATGATGAGCGCCCAAACGGCGAAGCTTCTCAACGAAACGCATCAAAGCGGCCACCGCATCGTCTGCGTCGGCACAACGTCCTGCCGGACGGTCGAATCGCTCGTGGAATCCGACGGCACGTTCCGTGAAAAATCCGCGTGGACGGAGATCTTCATCTATCCGGGCTATCAGTTCAAAGCGCTCGACGCGCTCATTACGAACTTCCACCTGCCGGAGAGCACGCTCGTTATGCTCGTCTCCGCGCTCGCAGGTCGCGAGAACATCCTGCATGCCTATCATGTGGCCGTGCAGGAAAAGTACCGTTTTTTCTCTTTTGGCGACGCAATGTATATTTCATGACTTTGCACAAAATTATATTATTATATAAGTGCTAAATTATGAAATATTACCAATCGATAAGTGCAAAATACCATTCGGTAACAGCGGTTGACCGATGTTAATAAAACAAATAAGGGAAGATTTAGCGTCGACATAACTTTTTCGCTCAAGAAAAACGTTCATTGTTGACTTGAGCAAATAATATGGCATAATAGAATTACCGGAGCAATGATAGTGCGATTTTGGACACGGAAAAAGCGAGGAGAAGATCATGCCGGAACTTTGCAGATTTTATAACATTGTTATCAAGATGATTTTCAGCGATACTGATAAGCACCACAAGCCGCATTTTCATGTGTATTACAACGAGTACGAAGCCTCTGTTGGTGTGGACGGCGAATTGATCGCGGGAAGTCTTCCAGTCAAACAGTTGAAGCTGGTGCAGGCTTGGGCTGCTATTCACGAGGATGAACTCTATGCTGCGTGGAATAAGGCAGTGCAGAACATCCCGTTCGGCAAAATCGAACCACTGAGATAAGGAGGAACGCTTATGTATATCTCTAACGGAATTGCGTATGCAGGCGAGCAGGAACCTGTCATCAAGGTCTGCGGCGTTCGTCCGCTGCCCGGTCATAGGCTCTGGCTCCGATTTACAACTGGCGAAGCAAAAGTTTTTGATTTTACACCCTTGCTGAAAGATGCAGGTTTTGCGCCACTGGCCGATGAACATACCTTTGCGGGCGTTTATATCGACTATGGCATGACTGTTTGGAATGACGGCGACATTGATATTGCGCCGGAATATCTATATCAGCATTCGGAAGATGCGGAAGGCATCGCTTGATGGCAAGTGATTTCAATTGGAAGTACGGCGGCCAAGGCTGCCGTACTTCGCTATGAAAGGGCGTAGGGTAATGTTGTGCAGTTTATTCACTTTCCCGACTCCCGCATATATCGGCGACGCAATGTTCATTCACTAAGGAGGGCGCATGTTTAAACTATTAAAAACAGAAGGAACTGCTCGGCGGGGCGAATTTTCCTGCCCACACGGCACAGTGCAGACACCGGTATTTATGAATGTCGGCACGCAGGCGGCCATCAAGGGCGCGCTGTCCGCGGAGGATCTGGAGCACATCGGAACGCAGGTGGAGCTGTCCAACACGTACCATCTGCATCTTCGCCCGGGCGACGAGGTTGTGAAGAAAATGGGAGGGCTTCACAAATTCATGACGTGGCAGGGGCCGATTCTCACGGACTCCGGCGGCTTTCAGGTCTTTTCGCTTGCGGGGCTGCGCAAGATCAAAGAAGAGGGCGTGACGTTCGCGTCACATCTCGACGGGCACAAAATTTTCATGGGGCCCGAGGAGAGTATGCGCATCCAGTCGAACCTCGGCTCGGATATCGCGATGGCATTCGATGAGTGCGTGGAAAATCCGGCGACGTATCCATACGCAAAGGCCTCGTGTGAGCGCACGGCAAGATGGCTCGCGCGCTGCAAGGAGGCCTTGGCAAAGTACAATGCCGAGCCCGACGCAGTCAATCCCGGCCAGCAGCTCTGGGGCATCAATCAGGGCGCGACGTTCAAGGACCTTCGCATCTGGCACATGCAGGAGATCGCAAAGCTCGATCTTCCCGGCTACGCGATCGGCGGGCTAGCCGTCGGTGAGCCGACCGAGGGCATGTACGACATCATAGAGGCCGTCGAGCCCTATATGCCGAAGGACCGGCCGCGGTACCTGATGGGGGTCGGCACGCCGTCGAATATCATCGAAAGCGTCGCCCGCGGCGTGGACTTTTTTGACTGCGTCATGCCCGCGCGAAATGCCCGGCACGGCAAGCTCTTTACCTGGCAGGGCGCGCTCAACATGAAAAACGCAAAGTACACCTATGACGACAGCCCCATTGACCCACAGTGCGACTGCCCGGTTTGCAGGAGATATTCCCGCGCATACATCCGGCACCTGTTCAAGGCCGAGGAAATGCTCGCCATGCGTCTGAGCGTGATGCACAACCTGTATTTTTACAACAAGCTCACCGAGAAAATCCGGGACGCACTCGACGAAGGGACGTTTTCTGAGTTCCGCGCGGAATACTCGCGGAAGCTCGATGAGAAAATATAAGAAGTTTTTGTAAATTTCCCGGCTATTTTTCACAGGTGGCTTGCAAAAGCATATTGTTCTCGTTATAATAATCAAAGACTTTTAATTCGGAGGAAAATGTAATGGTTCTGTTTTTAACGTCCGCAGACGCTTCTGCGGCAAATGGCGGCGGCTCGATGCTCGTCATGATGATCGTCCTGATCGCGGTTTTCTACTTCTTCATGATTCGCCCGGAAAACAAGCGCAAGAAGGAAGCGCAGGCCATGCGCGACGCGATCAAGGTCGGCGATAACATCACGACCATCGGCGGCATCATCGGCGACGTTGTGTCCGTCAAGGATGACTCCATCGTCATCGAGACCAGCGCTGACCGTGTCCGTGTTGAGTTTGCGAAGTTCGCAATCTCCACGAACAACACCGCAGAAAAGGAAGCGGCCAAGAAGAGAGCCGAAGCTGCCGCTGCCCGCAAGGAAAAGAAGGCAAAGAAGTAAGATAAAAATTCCCGCCGACCATCGGCGGGAATTTTTTGTATCAAAAAGGGAATGGAAGGAGGCAGCATCATGAAATGTCCGTTTTGCGGGCAGGAGATGGAGCAAGGGAAGCTTCGAAGCCGCGGCGGATTGTTCTTTCTGCCGGAGGGGGAAGGCTTACCGAAGCTGTATACCCGGCGGGAAATGGAAAAGCACAGGGCAGTCTATTTGCCGCCATATGCGCTGAGATGGTGGGCGGACTATCCGGCGGCGCAGATCTGCAGGTCCTGCTCTAAAATTGTGGTCGATTACAATTGAGCGTCCGTGTTCAAGTATAACATGCAAGCGCCCGCCGTATGGAAACCATACGGCGGGCGCTATGGCTATGTCAGCTTTTTTAGACGGGCTTAGAAATAGTCTCCCCAGCCCTCGTCGTCGTAGGCGTAATCGTCCCAACCGTCGCCGGGATCGGACCACGGGTCGTAGTCGTCGTAGTACGCATCCGAGTAGTCCCAGCCTGCGTCGTTATTCTCCATGTACTCGCCGGAATCGGTGTCGATGTAGCCGTCGGAGCCATAGGAGATGAACTCGTTTTCATAGCCGTTCCAGTACCAGACATCGCCATCCTCGTCGTACCAGTAGTACGCCGTGCCGTCTTCCATGACCGCGTTGAAGCTCAGAGCGTTCGTGACGTTCGGCTGCTCGTGCGCCTCCATCTGGATGGGATAGTTGATCGTGACATTCGTAAAGCCGCCGGGGAAGGTGGCCGTCTGGTTGAGTTCATCCTCCGGCGTGGGCAGGAGCATGATGTAATCGGACGAGGAGAGCGTGTTGCCGTTCGCGTCGCTCAAATCGCCGTAGGAAGTCTGCCAAAGGGAGACAAGCTCCGTGCCGTCTTCCATGCAGAGTGTGATGTTTTCGTCTTCGTTCACCACATAGCCCGGGCCGATCTGCTCGCCGTAGAGGTTGATGGCGATCCATTCGAAGTTTTCGTTGATGACAAAGTAAAACGGCTCTCCGTCAAGCCGCCAGCAGCCGGTATAGCCGGAGATATCGCCGAGCGCGGCAACCTCTTCCGCGTCCAGCCCGGCGGCGAGATCCTCGTTTGAAGCCGCTTCATAGTCCGCGTAGAGAGTTTCGTATTCGTCAGCGGTGCAGATGATGATGCTGATGGCCTCTTCAGGCGTGTCGAAGACGATATAGTCGCCGTCTTTGATCTGGAAATCGACCTCGTCGACCGTGGTGTCGTACAAAATGGTGTTATCCTCGCCATAGACAAGAATGTTCCAGGTGTCGGGGACTTCGGATTCCTTATAGGTGCCGAGGTTCCGGTCCATGGTTTCGCCGTCCATAAACGTTCCATCGACAAGCTCGGTGTCCCATTCGGTGCTGGTCGAAGGCGTGATGCTGATGGACGTGATGCCGTGGCCGCTTTGGTTGGCGAGCGTAACGGAGACGGTCTGCTCCTGCTCCTCGCCGCATCCGGACAGCGCAAGCAGCGCGAGCACAAGCGCAAGCAGCAGGCAAAGCTTCTTTTTCATATGTTTCCTCCTTCATATTCCGGAAATCGATTCCGAACGCTGCGGCGGGGAAAAGCATAGAAAAGCCCCACCATACACATTGAGTGTATCGTGGGGTAAAAGGAAAGAACAGTAACCTTTGGTTAGTTTTCAGCCTGCGTTCAGGCGGTCTTTCAGTGCGAGGACAGCCTGCCGGTAGCCCTCGAAGCCAAGGCCTGTGAAGCGCGTAAAGCACGCAAGACCGGCGTAGGACACATGGCGGAACGGTTCGCGCGCGTCCACATCGGACAGGTGTACCTCGACCGCCGGAATCGCGACGGCTTTGAGTGCGTCTAAAATTGCGACGCTCGTGTGCGTGTAGGCGGCGGGGTTGATAACAATGCCGTCAAAAACGCCGTATGCAGCCTGAATTTTGTCCACGATCGCGCCCTCGTGGTTCGACTGGAAGACCTCGCAGCCGAAGCCCGCCTCGCGGCACGCGTCTTCGCAGAATTCTACCAGCGCGGTGTAGTTCTTCGTGCCGTAAATTGTGGGCTCGCGCAGACCAAGCAGGTTCAGATTCGGGCCGTTGATGATGAGTAGCTTCATAAAAGTGCCTCCTCAATTTGTTGTACGCACGCGTTGATGGTCGTATCGTTTCGGACGGTCACGTCGGAAAACTGCTCGTAGAGCGCCTTCCGCGTTTCCCAGAGTGCCGCCAACGGGTTGGCCTGCGACATCGGCCGCCCATCTGTCGGCAGCAGCTCCAATGGCCGCGTCAGCCAGACGATACGCCCGTTCTGGTGAAGACTCGGGTAATTTTCCGGTCTTGTGATGCAGCCTCCGCCAGTGGCAAGAATGATTCCGGATGCCTTTCCGAGATCGGCCAGAACCGCAGATTCAAACTTCCGGAAGCCGGGCTCGCCGTCCTTTGTGAAAATCTCGGGAATGGAGCAGCCCGCGCGGCGGACAATTTCTGCGTCCGCGTCGATAAACGGACGGTGAAGCCTTTCGGCCAGTGCCCGCCCGATGGAGCTTTTGCCGCTGCCGGGCATGCCGATGAGCACGATGTTCTGCATCTGATGGGACAAAAGACGCTCAATGCGGTCGATTTCCGTGTCCGGAATTTCCGTATCCGCAAAATACTCGCACGCCTTTTTCGCCTGCGCGACGAGCATCGAAAGGCCGCTTGCGTGCGGAATATGGAGCGCCTCCGCCTGCAAGATCAGCGCCGTGCGCGCAGGGTTATAGACCACGTCCAGAACACACTCTGGCGTGTCAAAACAGGTCAAATCGACCGGGCTTGTCCCATTTTCGGGGTACATACCGAGGGGCGTGGCGTTGACGAGAATTTTCGCGTCCGTGTGCCGGTCCAGATTTTCATAGTTGTTTTCGCCTGAGCGGGAGATAACGACGACGGGGTCCGCGCCGAGGGACTTCAACACGTGGCAGACCGTGACCGACGCGCCGCCGGAGCCGAAGACAAGCGCCTTTTTCCCAGCAACGTCCACGCCGCTTTTTTGAAGCAGCCACGTAAAGCCGAACGCGTCGGTGTTGTAGCCGGTAAGCTTTCCTGCGCGGTTTACGATCGTGTTGACGCTTCCGATGGCCGCAGCCTCAGGCGATATTTCGTCAAGCAGCGGCATGACGGCCTTTTTGTAGGGGATCGTGACGTTCAGGCCGTCAAACGTGCCGGACTTTAAAAAGCAATTGAGTTCCTCCGGCTCTTTTTCATAGAGCTTGTATTCATAGGAGGCGAGCTCGTGGTGTATTTGAGGGGAGTAGCTGTGGCCGAGCTTACGGCCGAGAAGTCCGCAGCGCAGCATCAGATCACCTCGCTGTAGCTTCCGAGGTACGAGAACTGCTCGCAGATGCCGGGAAGCTCTGCCATGAGCTGCAAGAACGCGGGGGAGTAGATGGAGGTATCCAGGTCAAAGTAGAATGCGAACTCAAAATCGCGCTCGGGAATCGGGCGGCTTTCGAGCTTGTTGAGGTTGACACCGAGGGCGTTGAAGAGCGAGAGCACCTGATACAGCGCGCCTGGTTTGTGCGCGAGCACCATGCGAAGGCTCGTGCGGTCCGCGCCCGGATAAATCTCCAGATTTTTGCTGATGCAGATGAAGCGGGTGTAGTTGTTGCCCTGATCCTGCACGCTTTCGGCGAGCGCGGTG
>ENA-OWRJ01003433-OWRJ01003433.1-human-gut-metagenome-genome-assembly--contig:-NODE-3433-length-11632-cov-10.641703_pt1 | contig 11632 bp, 9 predicted proteins | sample MGYA00248269_ERZ651897 | MGnify/ENA primary metagenome ERZ651897 (study PRJEB26924, sample SAMEA4378252) | human gut metagenome | biome: human gut; feature: human-associated habitat; material: faeces...
TCTGCGCCGTGTTTGACTGGGATACCCAGATGACTCTGCTGTCCGTGGGTCTGGCTGCTTCCTGCGCCGGCGGCGTGTGCGGCGACCACCTGTCCCCCATCTCCGATACCACCATCATGGCTTCTGCCGGCGCCCACTGCTTCCACCTGAACCATGTGGCGACGCAGCTGCCCTATGGCATCACCGTGGCTGCCGTTTCCTTCGTCAGCTTCATCATTGCCGGTCTGGTCCAGAACGCTGTGGTCTGCATGATCATCGCCATCGTGCTGATGGTCGCTACTCTGCTGGTCATCAAGGCAGTGGTTGCCAAGAAGCACGCCGGCGTCTTTGCCGAAATGGCCGAGGCCAACAAGGTGCTCTATCAGAAGTAAGCGATCGTCTTTCCCATACAGGGTATGCCCCCGGCTCAGCCGGGGGCATATTTTTGTATTCCGAAAACCTGAGCTCTCGCCCCGGTTTTGAAATTTTTTCCTGCTTCTTCTTTCGTCCTCCGCAGAGCCGAGGAAGCCGCCCAAAAGTGGTTTGATACCTCTCTTCGGAGCAGGAATGCTGCCCCACTCCGAAAGAGACCACACAGCGGCTCACAGGGGCGGACATATGGTCTCTGTACTCTGTGCCGACAGCTTTTGCTGCACTCGCTGACGCTCCAGTTTGGTCATTTGCCGCTGGTAACACTGCTCCAAGACCTCGTGCATGGGAACGACGGTGCAGCGCAAGTTTCCGTTTTTCCTAATACCGTTTTTCATCTGTATCTGCGTCCATTCCGTGGTGATGAGCCCGTGTTCCTCCAGCAGGCGCATATGCTTGGCAGCGGTATTGCGGGAGAGATGCAGGACTTTCGCCATGTGGAACACATCATCCGTGCTTCAAAGGCCCCCTTCGGCTGGTCTGCGCTGGTCAGCTGCCGGGATCTGAAATCCCTCACCGTCCCCAAGAGGTGTCGGAGGATGTTTTTGGCAGCGGCGAGGAGGAGCACCAGCTGTTCCGGAAGCTGAATATCCAAATATGTGTAAACGAATATAGCAGTCTCTCCCACAGCAAAAGAGACGGTCCGTAGGGACCGTCCCTTTTCCTGTTATGGTTGCTGATCGGCCTACGCTCCCCTGCCGGGGGCATCGCTGCGATTGACTACAAAAATTCCCACGCACACCAGTACCAGCGCCGCTAAGCTATACGGGGTAAAGGCCTGCTGTCCTTCCCGCAGAAACAGCGCCGACAGAAGCACGCCGAACACAGGATTCAAAAAGCCGTATACCGCCACCCGCCCCACCGGATTGTACCGGGTCAGGGCGCTCCAGACGGTCTGAGCCACGGCGGACAGCAGCACCATGTATCCCAATAGCAGAAGGGACTGCCCGGTGAAATGCGGCAGCGTACCGCCGAAGCACAGCCCCGTCAGCAGCAAAAGCCCCCCGCCCACGATGAACTGATACCCGCACAGGGTCAGGGTATCCTCTCCCTCGGCATACCGCTTGAAAAGCGAGATGGAGAAGCCGTTGGCCAGCGCCGCCAGCAGCACCGCACCGTCCCCCAGCAGGGTGAAGCCGCCGCCCAACCCGCCGCCGGACAGATTGATCAGCAGCACGCCGCCGAAGCCGCACAGGCAGCCCAGCAGCTTGGGGGCATTGAGCCGCTCATAGCGAAACAGCTTGGCGGAGATCAAAATGGCGAAGAACACGTGGACCGCCATCAGGACGGAGCCCTTGACGCCGGAGGTGTGCGCCATGCCGATATAGAACAGGGCATACTGCACGAGGGTCTGGATCAGACCCAGCTTCGTGGACTTCCACAGGGAGGAACGTGCGGGAAGCCGCAGCCGCCGCAGGGAAGCGCTGTGGAAAAGCACCGTCACCACACCGGCAAAGAAAAAACGCAGCCCCGCAAAGATCAGCTGCTCCGCCGAATCGGCGGAGGAAATAGACAACAGGCCGTAGCCGATCTTCACCGCCGGGAAGGCGCTGCCCCACAGCAGGCAGCAAAAGGCCGCCAGCAGGCAGATGACCATGGGGCGCTGCAGGGTGGAGGTCGAGATTTTTTTCATAGGGTAAATACTCCGTTGGATGTCCCTCTCCGACAGGAAAAGGTTCCCTGTGGTATGGCCGCAGGGAACCTTTTCAAATGAGGGGGTAGGGGATGAATAGATTACTTGGCAGCTTCCTCCGTGGCCACTGCCGTCTCGCCGTAGTTGTAGCGAGGCTTGCCACGGTAGACGATGCCGCCGATGACCATGGCGATCACCGTGGGGATCAGCCAGGAGAAGCCCTGCTCCGCCAGGGGGATCATGTACATGGCCTTGCGCAGGCCGTCCAGATTGGGAGCCACCGCCAGAATGGCGTCGCCCACACTGACGATACCGGCCGCAGCCACGCCGAACTTATACACGCCGTCGTTGGGGATCCACTTGTCCACCAGGCCCAGCACGGTCAGTACGATGCAGATGGGATACATGATGAGGAAGATGGGAGTCACGTAGTTGATGATGTTCTGGATGCCGAAGGAGCCGAACACAGCGCCCACCACGCAGGCGATGCCCATCCACAGCTTGTAGGAAATGCGGCCCTTGGAGACCTCGTTGATGACGGAGGCGCCGGTGGAGCCGATGCCGATGGCGGTGGTGAGGCAGGCCAGACTGACCGCCAGACCCATGCAGACCTTACCGAAGTTGCCCAGCACCCGGCCCACCAGACCGCTGAGGAGGGTGGTCTGAGGCACGCTCAGGTCGTAGTAGTCACCGCCGCAGGCGCCGATGTAGGTCAGGATGATGTAGATGATGCCCAGCGCCACGATGGAGGTCAGACCCACGATCAGGCCGCTGCGCTTACGCTCCAGAGGATTGGTATGGCCCTTGTCCAGAATACCGCCGATAAAAATGTTGGCGCACATCAGGCCCACCGTCAGGTCGCCGGTCAGATAACCGGTGAGCATGGCAGAGGGTAGGGGCTTGGAGACACCGGTATCCTGCGGCGTGCCGATGGGGGAGATCACGCCCTTCACCAGCACGATGGCCAGCAGGATCAGCAGGAGCGGTGTCAGATACTTGCCCAGCTTATCCACGACCTTGCCCTTGTCACAGCCGAAGAAGAACACCAGCGCAAAGAAGATGATCATCGTCAACCATGAGGGCGCATTGGGGAAGATGGACAGCACGCCCATCTCGTGAGTGGTGGCGCCGTTGCGGGGCAGGGTGGAGCCCATACCCACCAGAATACAGCCAAAGAGGTAGAAAAAGTCGTAGAACTTAGGGTGTACGTGGCCCATGAGGCACTTGACGTCCGTGCCGACGTTGTTCACGCCCCAAAAGGCCAGCACGGGGAGGATCACGCCGGTGAGCACGATGCCCAGAGCGCCCCAGCCCCACTGGGTGCCGTCGGCCAGGCCGATCTGCGGCGGGAAGATCAGGTTTCCTGCACCGAACATGGTGGAAAACAGTGCCAGGCCAACAATGATGCTGTCCCTTGTGATGTGGTTCTTCTTCATTTGATAGAGCCTCCTTTTGTGTTTTCTTGCGTTCCGGCGCATTTACCGCTGGAACACGATCTCTCCTTCTACCATGGTCAGATCCACCTGAGCTTCACACAGCTCCTCCAGCGGTCTGTCATAGATGTTGCGGTCCAGCACCACAAGATCGGCGTATTTGCCGACGGTGATGGTGCCGTACTTGGCCTCGTCGTAGGAGGCGTAGGCGGCTTCCTTGGTGAACATCTCCACCGCCTCCTCCAGCGTGACACCGTTTTCGGGATACCACGCCTCCATGCCGGGCTTTCCCTTGCGGGTCACGGCACAGTAGATGTTGGGCAGGACATCGAAGGGCTCCACCGGGCAGTCGGAGCCGCCGCACATATGAACGCCCATATCCTCATAGCGCCGCCAGTTGTAGCTCTGGCGTCCCAGCTCTGCGCCCACGCAGTCGTCTACCACGGCGGAGTCGGCCTTGATGAAGATAGGCTGAACATAGGCCACCAGATTCAGCTTCCGAAACCGATCCTGCAGTGCCTCGTCCATGATCTGGCAGTGGATGATGCCGTTGCGGCGGTCGGCGTGGGGGAACTCCGTGGAAACCCGCTGGATGGTGTTGATCATCTGCTCCAGCGCCGCGTCACCGATGCAGTGGGCCGTCAGATGGTAGCCGTTGGTATAGGCAAGCTTCGCCAGATCGTACAGCTCCTCGTCGGTGAACAGCAGCAGGCCCTTGGTGTCCGGGTCGTTGTGATACGGCTGACGCATGGCGGCGGAATGGGAACCCAGTGAGCCGTCGCACAGGAACTTCACCGGGCCGAACTTGAAGTGGCCCATGGTGTCGTTGGCCCGATAGCCCAGATCCAGGAACCGCTGCAGCTGGTCCGTGCGGCGGAAGCGGATCTGCTCGTTGACACGGATGGGCAGCCGCCCCTCCTCGTTGAGTTCCCGATACGCCTGCAGAACATCCTCGAAGTCGTCGTCGGCGATGAGGTTGAAGTCGTCCGTGTGAACCTGCACGATACCCTTGGAGGCAGCCTCCAGACAGGTGGATTCCAGAATGTCCTTGATCTCCTCCACCGTATAGCGCTCCCAGCAGCTCTGGACGCACATGGCGGAATTTTCACGGACGTAGCCGTTGGGCAGACCGTCGGGGCCGAAATCCATGGTCTCCTTGGTGGTGGCCGCCCGCTCGTCCCACAGGCCGGCCAGCTGCAGTGCCATCGTGTTCATGCACACGATATGGCCGCAGGCCCGCTGCAAAAAGATCGGCACATCGGAGGCGATGGCGTCCAGATCGTTGCGGTCGGGGATCTTGTTGGTATCCGTCCAGTTGATCTGGTTGAAATTGCAGCCGATGACCCAGCGGTTGGTACCCCGCACCTTCTCGGCGCCCTCTCTGCACATCCGGACGACCTCTTCATAGGTGGTGGTGTTCACCAGATCGATGCGGCGGCGGAACGTTCCGTAGAACAGCAGATGCAGATGGGTATCCGCAAAGCCCGGCAGCATCAGTCTGCCCTGCAGGTCAATGAGGCGGGTCTGGGGGTCCTTCAGCGCCAGGATCTCCTCGTCGCTGCCCAGACGCAGGATCACACCGTCCTTGATGGCCAAAGCACTTACCTCAGGATAGGCCTTGTCCAGTGTGTGGATGATGCCGTTGTAAAAGATAGTATCCATCGCTCATGTTCCTTTCTTCTGTTTATATTTCACGCCTTGGCCGTGTGCGGCATGGCGTTTTTCACGATCCGTCCGTCCTGAACCACCAGTTTGACATGGTCGCTGCGGCGCAGGACCCGAATGTCCTCGTCCGGCCTTCCCTCTACCAGCAGCACATCCGCCAGCTTGCCGGTTTCCAGCGTTCCCAGCTGATCCTCCATCTGCAGCAGCCGTGCGTTGACCTTGGTGGCCATGGTGATGACCTCCATGGGCGTATATCCCGCCACACACAGCCGCTCCAGCTCCAGCGTGGCCTCGCTGTACGGGCATCCGAAGGCTGCGTCTCCCAGGAAGTCACAGCCGACGCCCACGGTAATGCGGGCCTTTCGTGCCATCTCCAGAGAGCGGTAGTGGGCCTCGTAGGATTTCTCCGTCTTTTCCTTCAGGTAGGGCAGCACGCCCTCCTTCTCCTGAAAATATAGTTTCGATGCGTGCATGATGGCCAGTGTCGGGACCAGATAGCAGTCGTTCTTCACCATCAGCTCGATGCACTCCTCATCCAGATAGAAGCCGTGCTCGATGCACTTTACGCCGTTTTTCAGGGCCATCTTGATGCCCCGTGTGGCCTGTGCGTGGGTGGAGACATAGCTGCCCATGTTCTCCGCCTCCTCCACAGCCGCCCGAATTTCCTCCTGACTGAAATGGCTGTGGGGAGTGGCCTTGTCTCCCTGAGAGAACACGCCGCCGGTGGTCATGATCTTGATGAGATCCGCTCCGTTGCGGGCGTTGATGCGGCAGGCCCGCCGCACCTCATCCACACCGTTGACGATGAAGGCGGGGCTGTATGCCCGCTGGCTGGCCTCCAGCGAGAGCTTCTGATACACGTCGCCGTGGCCGCCGATCTGCGAGATGATGCGCCCGGCGCCGAAAATACGGGGGACATCCAGCAGCCCCTCGGCCACAGCCGGCCGCATCAGGAGCACGTCGCTGCCCAGATCCCGGAACGCCGTGTAGCCCTGCTGGCGCAGCTGCGCCATATCCCGCAGCGCACGGGCCATGCTGAGCTGCGGCGTCATGCTGATCCAGTCCACCGCCGTGGCGCTGCCCCAACCCATGTGGACGTGGGCGTCGATGAGACCCGGCATGATGGTGCCGTCCTCCAGCTCATACACCTCGGCTGTCGGATCGTCCGGCAGTTGACTCTGCTGGCAGACCAGCCGGATTCGGTTGTCCTCCAGCACCACGGCGCCCTTTTCGATGGGTGCGCCGCCGTTGCCGTCCAGCACTCGTCCCTTCAGAACGATCATGATCTTGCTCCTTTCCTATCCGGCCGCTTAACTGCGGCCGGCCATATGTCGTTGATTCTCCGCAATGATGGCCACAAGCTCCCGGTCCGTGGCCACCATGCCCGGATCGTTGAGCCGCCCCACGTTGGCGAAGGTCTGCTCGATGGTATTTCCGATGATGCCCACACCTGCGGGAACGAAGCAGCCCTCTCTGGCCAAATACGCCGCCTGCACCGCCAGCGAGGCGGCCGTGCTGAGCTTATAGGCGCAGGAGATCTTCGCTCCGTCGCAGAACATTCCGCCGATGGTCCCCAGCACCGTCTGCATGGCGTGGACCGCCGTGTCGTAGCTGCCGCCCAGCAGATAGCTGACGGCGGCGGTCATGCCGGTGGCCGCTGCAACGCCGCAGCCGCAAAAGGCGGTCATCCGCTTGATATGGGCCTTGATGTAGATGGTGAGCATGGAACTGATGGCCAGCGCCGTGGCGGTCTGCTCCTCAGAGGCTCCCAGCGCCTCCGCTGCGGAGAGGACGCCCACAAAGTTCGTAATGCCGTGGTTGCCGCTTCCGGCAATGGCCATGATGGTCACATTCAGGCCGCTCATCCGGGCCTCCCCGGCGGCGGCGGTGTAGGCCTGCGCCTCGGCAGAAACTGCCAGCGGGCCGGTCATCTGACCGGAAATCCGCTGCTTCAGCAGCCTGCCCAGCGGCAGCTCCGGATCCTCCAGATCTCTTCTGACCGCCTCCTGATTCCGCCGGGCATCCTCCAGCAAGAACCGGAAGCTTTCCGGCTCCATGGAGAGGATGGTCTCGTACAGCTCCTGTACGCTGTATCCCACCAACGGATAGACCGCCGCTCCATGGGTCCGCCCCTCTGCCTGCATCACAGGCGCTCCGTTTCGCAGGATCTCCGTCACGCAGGAGTAGTCCCCCCGGATCACCGCCTGCGCCTCCTCGCCGCCGCCGGAGACGATGGCCCGCACATACAGCGGCTCCGGCGTCTGGCCGTAGGCGACGTGTACCCGCCCGTCGGATACGATGGCCGCCGCCTGCCGCACGATATCACCGGTGACATCGGCCAGAATGGCCAGACCCCGTTCCGGTTCATCCAGCAGCGCACCCAGCGCCGCCGCCAGCTCCAGTCCGATGCGGTTCGTGCCGGGGATGCCCACGCTGACACCGTTTTTGTAGATGTTGGGGCTCACCAGCACATCGATTTTTTCCGGCCTGCGCCCCAGGGTATGAGCCGCCACGGCCACCGCCAGGCACACGCTGCCCGGATCGGTACAGCCGGTGGAGGACTCTATCTCAGAGGTCAATATATCCAAAAGCTTCTGCTTGTCAATCATCATCGGGGCCTCCTGCCTTGTCGTTTTCTGCCTTCTCTTGGCGTTCCGTGTAATTTTTCTACATCATAACAGATACAGTGTCCAATGAGAATGCCTCTTTGCACCCCTTTTTTGTAATAATTGCAGCAATCGCACCGACCACCTCCCCGACCAATCAGGACTTTTTGCACTATCTTACTTTTCTGCACCTACCGTACTGCAAAAAAGCAGGGGCTCCGCATACCGCTGCGGAGTCCCTGCTTCCTTCAATGGGTACGAAGCGGACCGCTTTCACTGGGGGAGTGACCAAAGTACTTTTTATACGCACGGCTGAAGTAGTTGGAGTCGCTGTACCCCACAGCCACCGCCGTGTCCGATACGGAGACCTGCTGGCGCAGAAGGCGCTCGGCCCGCCGCATCCGCTCCTCCGTCAGAGCATCCCGGAAGCTCTGGCCCGTCTGCGCCCGGAAAATACGCCCCAGATACGCCGCATTGACGTACTGCTCCTTTGCCACAGTCTCCAGCTTCAGCGGCTCCCGGAACCGCAGCTGGATGGCCGTCAGTGCCGCCTGCACCAGAGGATGCTCCGAATCCCGCACCAGAACCAGCTGGCAGCGCACATCCTCGCAGACGGTCTGTATCCTCCGGCACAGCTGCTCCACCGTGAAAATCCCCTCCGTGGTCAGCCGCTCCGGCGGTGGGAGGGCCGACTCGGCGCACAGCCTTGCGATTCCGGCCCACAGCAGCGTCAGCTGCTCCCGCAGGGCTCCGGCGTCTCCGTTGCAGGCCGCTGTCATGCAACGCCCCATGTGGCGGCAGGCCTCCTCCAGCCCGCCCTCCTCGCTTCGCAGCGCATGGAGCAGCTGTCCCTCCGCCTTCAGGGGGTAAGGCTCCGGCACATCAGAGGCCGTATCCCGGCACACCAGCGTTCCCTCCGGATGGAAAATGCGGCAGTCCGCTGCCCGGCAGGCCGTGCGGTAACTCTCCGCCAGTCCCTGCTCCGACGGACCGCCGATCCCCACGGCGGCGAGACCCTCCAGTCGCTGCCGCCATGCCGCCACCAGCGGCTCCGCCGCCTCCTCCGGCGACTGCTGCGGCGCCGTGCGGCAATAGCCGATGACCCGCCGGCCGTCCTGCTCCGTCCAGCCGGTGCCGTGGAGGGCCAGATTGGTCTGCGATACGACCTCCCGGTCGACTTCTTCCCGCAATATACCCACCACCGTCATGTTGGGCAGCAGGTTGGGGATCGGCGGCAGCGGCGACGAGATGCCGCAGGCCAGATAGGGCCATACCGACAGTCCTGTGGCGGCTCTGGCCGGGGACGACAGATGCAGCACATCCCGCACCCGCTGCAGCAGTACCGATGGCCGCACTGGCTTGAGCAGGTAATCCTGCAGATCCATGGACAGTGCCTTGCTGGCAAAGTCAAATTCGTGATAGGCGGTGAGGATGATGATCTTGCAGTCCAGTCGGTTGCTGCGTACAAATTCCGCCACTTCAAAGCCGGAGCTGCCCCGCAGCATGATATCCAGCAGGATCAGATCCGGACACAGCTGGCTGATGGCCGCAATGGCGGCGCTGCACGTGGCGGCGCTGCGAATATGCTCCGGCGGCGTCACCGTCTCCAGCAGCTGCGTCAGCTCCTGCCGCTCGGTATATTCATCCTCTACCACAAGAATGTCGATGGCCATTTATGCTTCCTCCTGTTTTTTCAGGGGACACGTCAGAACGATCCGGGTACCGCTGCCCAATGCGCTCTGTATGTCCACCTCCGCCTCCGGCCCGAAAAACAGCTTCAGCCGTTCCGTCACGTTCTGTACGCCGGAGCCTCCGGCCTGATGATCCCGGAGCTTCTCCAGCACCTCCTCCGGGATACCGGCGCCGTTATCGCTGACGGAGATCACCAGCTTTCCGTCCTCTGCGGTGGCCGACACCTTCACGTGCAGCGGGTGTTCATTCTCCCCGGCCCCGTGCAGGATGGCGTTTTCCACCAGCGGCTGGATGGTCAGCACCGGGATCATCAGCTGCCCGCAGGCAGAAACGTCCCCCACCTCGAAGGAAAAGCCGGGACCCAACCGCTGGCTCTGCAGGGTCAGATACTGCCGGGCGCACTGCATCTCCTCCGCCAGCGTGCAGATGGAGTCCTTGTAGTAGTACGCCCGCCGCAGCAGATCCGCCAGATCGCAGATGAGATCCGCCGTTTGGGGCGCTCCCTCCCGATAGGCTGTCCGCATCAGCAGGTTCAGGGTGTTAAACAGAAAGTGCGGACTGATCTGGGACTGCAAAAACTTAAATTCACTGGCGTGCAGCGTCCGCTCCAGCGCCAGCTTCTTCTCCACCTGACGGGCGTATTCCCGCCGGGTCTCCAGCTCCGCCTCGGAGGTGGCCACATACCCGGCAAAGACCTGCAGCATCTGCATCCTGGCATCCAGCTCCTCCGCAGAGAGCACCCGCAGCGTCCCCGCCAGCGCCACCATTTCGTCGTAATCCAGTTCCAGCTCCTGACAGTGCCGGCGCAGTGTGCTGTAAAACGCCTCCTCGGTATCCCGTGTGAGGAACTGCCCGTATGTCAGGCTGAGCCCTCTGGCCTCCGGCAGCGGCACCGGCACGGAGATCACGCTGATGCCCATGTGACACTGGGACACCGTACACCGCTGCTCGGCGTCCAGCCCGAAGCTGTGGTTGCAGGCCAGACAGTGCTGAGCGCCCTTTTCGCTGCTGATGACCCTGCGGCAGAAGCCGGTAAACACGTCCAGCCGCAACGGCCCCTGATAGTGTCCCTCCTGATCGATAAAGGACACGCTTTGCCCCGTCACATTGGAAAATGTGCGGTCCATCTGCTGTAATAATTGATTCAGCGCATGGCCTGTTACCGCCATTTTGCTCCCTCCTCCATCATCGGCTCCCAGACCCTGCCCGGAAGCGCTTTTCAAAAGGGGACTTGCCAAAACAAATGGCCTATGCTATAATCGTCCCCGACATTTGGCAGTCATCACTGCTGTATACCAGAAAGGAGATCCTCCCATGAAAAAAGCTATTTCCACCAACGGCGCTCCTGCCGCCATCGGCCCCTATTCTCAGGCCATCGACTGCGGTGAATTTGTATTCACCAGTGGCCAGCTCGGTCTGGACCCCGCCACCGGTAAATTGGTAGACGGCGGCGTACAGGCTCAGGCCACGCAGGCTATGAAAAATATTCAGGCGGTTCTGACCGCAGCCGGACTGACTCTGGATAACGTGGTCAAAACCACTGTTTTCCTCACGAATATCGCTGATTTCGCCGCCGTTAACGAGGTCTACGCCTCCTTCTTTGAGGGAACTACCTACCCCGCACGCTGCGCCTATCAGGTGAGCGCACTGCCCGCCGGGGGACTGGTGGAAATCGAGACCATCTGCCAGAAGTGATCGCAGTACTTGCCTGCATTATACCCTCATTCCGGCTTTTCTGTCAACGAAAAGCTCCGGCCGGGCCGCTCATCTGACCCGGCTCTCCGCCCCATGCACAGGGACGTTTTCCCCTGTTCACTTCTGGAAAATCTTGGATATTCCTCTGCATTAGCCCGGAGATTTTCCCGCTTTATCCCAAGCCTTTGGCCCCCGGCTCAGCCGGGGGCCTTTTCTTATATACACAGCCATGCACAAGAGGGACGGTCCTTACGGACCATCCCTCTTGCTTACAGGAAAGATATCGAGAGATATCGGGAAAAGCGGGATATCAGTTTTCCTTCTTGCGCCGCAGCATCAGGCCGGCGCCCAGAGCGCACACCAGCATACCGCTCACCCACAGCATCAGCTGACTCTCATCGCCGGTGGCGGGGGTATCGGGTGTGGTGGGCTTCTCCGGCTGCTGGGGCTTGCCGGGCTCCACGGGAGTGGTAGGCTCCTCAGCGCCGCAGCGGCTGCAC
>ENA-OWRJ01003444-OWRJ01003444.1-human-gut-metagenome-genome-assembly--contig:-NODE-3444-length-11591-cov-3.677965_pt1 | contig 11591 bp, 8 predicted proteins | sample MGYA00248269_ERZ651897 | MGnify/ENA primary metagenome ERZ651897 (study PRJEB26924, sample SAMEA4378252) | human gut metagenome | biome: human gut; feature: human-associated habitat; material: faeces...
GTGCAAATTTACGGAAAAAATGATTACGAATCGTTATATTTTTTGTTGTTTTTCGGGGTAAATCCGATGCGGAAGGCTTCAGGATTCCCGGATCTGCCCGTCGCCCGTGACGACGTATTTGTAGGTCGTCAGTTCGGGAAGGCCCATCGGACCGCGGGCGTGGAGCTTCTGGGTCGAGATTCCCACCTCGGCGCCGAAGCCGAACTGGCCGCCGTCGGTGAAGGCCGTCGAGACGTTGACGTAGACGCACGCCGCATCGACCCGCCGGGTGAACTCCCGGGCCGTCCCGGCGTTTTCGGTGACGATGGCTTCGCTGTGGCGCGAGGAGTAGCGGGCGATGTGCGCCAGAGCTTCGTCGAGGGAGCCGACGGTCCGCACGGCCAGCTTGTAGTCGAGGAATTCGGTCCCGAAGTGCTCCTCCGCGGCGGGGCGGAGCAGGCACGCGGGGTAGCGGCCTTCGAGTGCGGCGTACGCCTCCGCGTCGGCGTAGACCGTGACGCGTTCGGCGGCCATCGGGTCGCACAGTTCCGCGAGGTCCCGGAGCCGTTCGCGGTGGACGATGAGGCAGTCGAGGGCGTTGCAGACGCTGACGCGCCGCGTCTTGGCGTTGCAGACCACGGCGCGGCCTTTCGTCAGATCGCCGTCGAGGTCGAAGTAGGTGTGGACGATGCCCGCCCCGGTTTCGATCACGGGTATGCGGGCGTTTTCGCGCACGAAGCGGATCAGTCCCGCGCCGCCGCGCGGGATCACCACGTCGACGTAACCCACGGCGTTCAGCAGCGCTCCGGCAGCCTCGTGGCCCGCGGGCAGCAGGGTGAAGGCCGCCGGGTCGATGCCTTCGCTGCGGAGCGCCTCGCGGAGCAGGGCGGCGATGGCTTCGTTGGAGCGGCGGGCGTCGCTGCCGCCCTTCAGCACGCAGGCGTTGCCCGTCTTCATCGAGAGCGAGAAAATGTCGGCCGTGACGTTGGGGCGCGCCTCGCAGATCATGCCCACCACGCCGAACGGTACGCGGACCTTGCGGAGGGTCATGCCGTTGGGACGGGTCCATTCGGCGATCGTTTCGCCCTGCGGCGAGGGCAGTCCGGCGACGGATTCCATGTCGGCGGCGATCGAGGCGATGCGTTCCGCCGTCAGCCGCAGGCGGTCGCGCATGGGTGAATCGGCGTCCATCGCCTCCAGGTCGAGGGCGTTGGCCGCGAGCACTTTTCCGGCGTTTTCCCGCAGCAGGGCGGCGGCTTTCACGACGGTGCGGCTCAATCGCCCGGCGTCGACAAGGGCCAGTTCGTTGCCGGCGCGCCGGGCGGCGGCGAAAATCGTATCGTATTCCATATTTTATTCCAGATATAGGTAATCGCAGTGAATCAGCGGTTTGAGACCTTTGCGGCCGAGGTTGCGGCGGGCCGTCGCACTGTCGCACGAGATGCGGCCCACGCCCAGTGGGGCGCCTTCGGGCGAGAGGATGCGTACGATGTCGTCGCGCTCGAAATCCCCTTCGACGGCCGTGACGCCCACGGCGAGGATGCTCGCGGCCTTGCTCTGCGAGACGGCCGCGGCGGCCCCGGCGTCGAGGTGCAGGGCGCCCTTGGCGAAGCCTTCGCTGCTGGCGATCCACTTCTTGACCCCCGAAGCCGGTCGGGGAGCCGCTTCGAAACGCGTGCATACGACGTCGCGGTCCGTGAGGATCAGATCCGTCAGGATATTGTCGCGGCGGCCGTTGGCGATCACGACCTCGATGCCCTCGCCCGCCGCGCGCGACGAAATGCGGCTCTTGGTCGTCATGCCTCCGCGGCCGCGCGAGGAACGCGCCGTGTCGATGTACTGCGAGAGGTCGCGGCCCGGGGCGACGCGGCGGATGACCTGCGAGGCGGGGTCCGAAGGCGAACCGTCGTAGATGCCGTCGATATTGCTCAAGATGACGAGCGCCTCGGCTCCCATCATCGCCGCCACGAGACCCGAAAGTTCGTCGTTGTCGGTGAACATCAGTTCCGTCAGCTAGATCGTGTCGTTCTCGTTGACGATCGGGATCACGCCGTTGGCGAGCATGACCTCCATGCAGTTGCGCTGGTTGAGGTACTGCCGCCGCGTGGAGAGGCTCTCCTTGGTGGTGAGCACCTGCCCGCAGGCGATGCCGTATTCGTTGAAGAGGTCGTAGTAGCGGTTCAGCAGTTTCACCTGCCCGACGGCCGAGAAGAGCTGGCGGGCCGAAACGGTGTCGATGCGTCCGACGCGGGTTTCGAGCAGGCTGCGGCCCGAGGCCACGGCGCCCGACGAGACGAGGATGAACTCCGTGCCGGCCCGGTGCAGGCGCGCCAACTGGTCCACGAGCGCCGAGATGCGCGTGGTGTCGGGCCGTCCGTCCTCGCGGGTGAGCACATTGCTGCCGATCTTGACGACGATGCGGCGGTATTTTTTCGATTCACAATTCATAATTCACAATTCAAAATCGCTTCGTCCGGACAAACGGATTCGGTCGCCTGCCCCCCCCCTCCCGTCATTGCGAGGAGCGTGGCGACGCGGCAATCCGATCAAAGGTCGTAACCTCACAACGCGTCCAGCGGATTCCCACGTCGGTCCTTCGGCTCTCCACGGAATGACAATCCAATTTTCACCTTTCGTTTCAGGGTTCATATTTATATCCCACGCCCTTGACCGTGACGATGCGTTCGTCGCCGATCTTCTGGCGCAGCTTGCGGATGTGCACGTCGATCGTGCGGTCGCCCACGACGACCTCCGTGCCCCAGATCTTGGCGTAGATCTCCTCGCGGGGAATCAGCTTCCCGGGCGACGAGTGGAGCAGGTCCAGCAGCGCGAACTCCTTGCGCGGGAGGGTGATCTCCTGTCCGTCGCGGATCACCGTGTAACGCTCGCGGTCGACCGTGAGCCCCGGAGCCGGGGCCTTCTCGGGAGGTCTGTCGGCGTCGATGCGCTTGAGGATCGCCTGCACGCGGCTTACCAGCAGCTTCATCTTGATAGGCTTGGTCAGGTAGTCGTCGGCTCCCACGTCGAACCCTGCCAGCTGCTGCCCCTCCTCGCCCAGCGCCGAGAGGAAAACCACCATCGTGTCCTTCAGCACGGGGTTTCGGCGGATCGCGCGGCAGGTCTGCGCCCCGTCCATCACCGGCATCATCATGTCCAGCAGGATCAGGTGCGGACGGCATTCGGCGGCCACTTTCAGCGCCTCGGCGCCGTTTTCGGCCGTGAAGACTTCGTAACCCTCGCGTACGAGGTTGTAACGGACGAATTCGAGGATGTCTACCTCGTCGTCGACCAGCAGGATACGGTGACTCATGGTGTCGGTTTTCGGTCAGGCGGCCCGCGAGGGGCCGTGTGTGCGTAACTTTTTGCGAAGATAATGATTTTCCGGCGAATATTCAATAAATTGTCGTACCTTTGGCCTTTCAACTATTCATATATGATCAACGAAGCTGATTTCAGCGCTTTAGGCCTCAGCGAGGAGATGCTCGCGGCCGTCCAGGCAAAAGGGTTCGAAACACCCACCTCCATCCAACGACTTACGATTCCCCGTCTGCTCTCGGGAGAGAACGACATCATCGCGCAATCCCAGACCGGCACGGGTAAAACGGCGGCTTTCGGGCTGCCGATACTCCAGCAGATCGAGCCTTCGAAAGAGGGCGTGCAGTCCATCATCCTCGTCCCGACGCGCGAGCTGGCCGTGCAGGCCGCCGAGGAACTTTTGAGTTACAACCGCGAGCGGCGGCTCTCGATCACGGCCATCTACGGAGGGGCCGCGATGAGCGAGCAGCTGCGCCGCCTGTCGCGGGGCGTCGACATCGTCGTCGGCACGCCGGGGCGCGTGCTGGACCACATCCGCCGCGGTACGCTCAAATTGGACAAGGTCCGTTTCCTGGTCCTGGACGAAGCCGATGAAATGCTCAACATGGGCTTCGTGGAGGATGTCGAGGAGATCATGGGCCATACGGGCGAAGACCGCCGCGTGCTGCTCTTTTCGGCCACGATGCCCGAGCGGATCATCCGTCTTTCGGAGGCTTACATGCGCAATACGGAGGTGCTGCGCGTGGAGTCGCAGCACCTGACGGCCGACCTCACGAACCAGATCTATTTCGAGGTGCGCGAAGCCGACAAGTTCGACGCCATGACGCGCATCATCGACATCGAACCGGACTTTTACGGCATCGTCTTCTGCCGCACGAAGATCGGCGTGGACGAGGTGGCGACGCGTCTGGTGGCCCAGGGCTATTCGGCCGAGGGGCTGCACGGCGACGTGTCGCAGGCCCAGCGCGAGAAGATTCTCCGCAAGTTCCGCGACAAGGCGGTCAACATCCTGGTGGCGACCGACGTGGCTGCGCGGGGTATCGACGTGTCGAACCTCTCGCACGTGATCAACTATTCGCTGCCGCAGGATTCGGAGAGCTACGTCCACCGCATCGGCCGTACGGGCCGCGCCGGCAACCAGGGTACGGCCATCACCTTCATTTCGGGCGCCGAACTGCGCCGTTTCAACTGGATGATGCGCGACATCAAGGCCGACATCAAGCGGGAGACGCTGCCTTCGCCGCAGGACATCGTGGCGATGAAGCGCGCCAAGATCAAGGACGATTTGCAGGAGATCGTGGCCAATGAGAGCTACGGCGACTACGCCGACATCGCGGCCGAACTGCTCGAAAGCTATGCGCCCGACGTGGCGCTGGGGGCCTTGCTGCGGCTGGCTTTCCGCAGTGAGCTGGATCAGAGCAATTATCCCGAAATCCGTTCGTTCTCGGTCGACCGCAAGGGCAAGGCGCGGCTGTTCCTGGCGCTCGGAGGCCGCGACGGCTACACGGCCCGCCGGATCGTGGAGATGCTCAAGCGCAAGTGCGGACTGCGGGACAAGAATATCGACGACGTGCGTGTCTTCGAGAACTATTCGCTGGTGAGCGTGCCGTTCAGCGACGCCGAGGCGGTCGTGGGGCAGCTCAACGCCTCGGGAGGCCGTCGCCGCATCGCCAAGATTGACGGTTCCGATGCGGAGAACGGCGGCGGAAAGCGGCGCCGGCCGGCTACGGAGGGTCGCAACGGCGGCGAAGGCGCGTCCGGAAGCGAATCGGCCGGAGAGCCTCGTTCCGAGACGCGGGGCCGCAGGAAGGCCGGGCAGCCCGAGGGCGCGGAGGAGTTCCGCTCCGAAAGGCGGCCGCGCAGGGAAACCGCGGAAACGGCGGACGACGCCGGGGAGCGGCGTCCCGTGACGCGGAGCCGGAAAAAGGCCGAAAACGACTGGAACGCGTCTCCGGCAGGCGGCAACGACGGGTTCGACTGGGAGGCTTTCCAGCGTTACGACGATGCCGTGGCATGGGAGAAGCCCAAGCGCGGCGGCGGGACCAGGAGCGTCCGCCGCAGCGGCCGTCCCGTCACCACGGGCCGTCAGGCTGCGCCCAAACGCATTGCCGCAAAGGGCCGCAAGCGCTGACGAAGGGCCGGAACAGACCGGAAAATTGCGCCGCCGTGCCGGGATGCAGCGATTTCGCGCTTCCGCAGGGCGGCGTTGTTGCATGTTTTGACGAAATCTTTTCGGCGTTCCGCATAAAATGGTTATATTTGCGAGATTTATATGCTTCCGCATATGCGGGAACCAAAAAACGTGTACTGAAATGGCTACTGAAAAACCGACACTTCCTGCTCCCGAGGAGCAAGTCAGCCCTGCGGCTGAAGATGCGCAAGCGAATCCTGCCGTGACTGCCCGAGTCCCTGAACCCGAAATGCCCGCCGCCGGACCGGCTGCGGAGGCGTCCGCCGCTGCGGAAGAACCCGTTGCGAAGGTTGCGGATGCGCCCGCGGAATCCGCCGTGACGAAGACGCCCGCCGCAGAAACGCCTGCGGAGGAGGCCGCCGCGGAGCGGATTTCCGGCGAGGAGGCTGCGCCGCGCGCCAAACGTGCCCGGATCAAGCCTGCCGCCGGGCAGGAGGTTGCGGAATCGGAGGAGGACGCGTCCCGGGACGTGCAGGTGGACTTTGCCGATGAGGAGGCTGCGCTCGCGGCGCAGAATGCCGGGCTGGAGATCGAGGGCGCGACGCCCGAGGAGGAGGCCGCGGAGGAACTCGCCGCGCAGAAGCCCGAGGAGGACAAGTTCGCCGGAAAAGGCAAGGAGGAGTTGGTGGCCCTGTTCGCCCGGATGCTCGAAGAGCAGCCCGTGCAGTCGATCCGCCGGGATGTGGAGGCGTTGAAGATCGCCTTTTACCGCATCCGCCGCGCCGAGGTCGAGGCCGCACGCCGCCGCTTCGTCGAGGAGGGCGGCGCCGAGGAGGATTTCGCTCCTTCGGTGGACGGCGCCGAAATTCAGCTCAAGGAGCAGTTCAAGGAGTACCGCCGCCGCCGCGACGCGTTCATCGCCAACCTCGAAGCCGAGAAGGAGGCGAATCTCAAGGTCAAGCAGGCGATCATCGAGGAGCTGAAGGAGCTGGTCAATTCGGACGAGACGCTCAACCATACGTTCAACAAGTTCCGCGAGTTGCAGCAGCGCTGGAAGGATACCGGCATCGTGCCGCAGCAGCATGTCAAGGATTTGTGGGAGACCTACAACCTGCACGTCGAGAATTTTTACAGCTTCATCAAGATCAACAAGGAGCTGCGTGACCTCGATCTGAAGAAGAACTACGAACAGAAGGTAGCCCTCTGCGAGCAGGCCGAGGCGCTGGTGCTGGAGCCTTCCGTCGTCGAGGCGTTCCACAAGCTGCAAAAACTCCATGACGAGTGGCGCGAGACGGGTCCCGTCGCCAATGAGTACAAGGAGGCGCTCTGGGAGCGTTTCAAAGCCGCGTCGAGCCGTATCAACAAACAGCATCAGGAGCATTTCGAAACGCTGAAGGGCGAGCAGGTGAAGAACCTCGAACTCAAGACCGGGCTGTGCGTCGCCACGGAGGAACTTTCGTCCCAGCCGCTCACCACCCGCAAGGAGTGGAACCGCGCGAGCGACCGTCTGCTGGAGATTCAGAAGACCTGGAAGACCATCGGTTTCGCGCCGAAGAAAGATAACAACCGCATCTACGAACGTTTCCGCACGGCGTGCGACCGTTTCTTCGAGGCCAAGCGGCAGTTCTATGCCGGAATGAAGACCGAGATGGAGCACAACCTTCAATTGAAGATTGAGATCTGCGAGGCCGCCGAGTCGCTGATGAACAGCGAGGAGTGGAAGAAGGCCACCGACGAACTGATCGCCCTCCAGGCCCGCTGGAAGCAGATCGGAGCCGTGTCGCGGCGCCATTCGGACGCCGTCTGGAAGCGTTTCCGCGCTGCCTGCGACAAGTTCTTCGAGCGCAAGGCGTCGCACTTCGCGAGCGTCGACGGCGAGCACGAGGAGAACCTGCAGAAGAAACTCGCCCTGCTGGCCGAAATGGCCGGGGCCGACGTGAAGGCCGGGGGCTACGAGGTGATCCGCGAGTTCCAGCGCCGCTGGGGCGAGATCGGTTTCGTGCCCATCAAGCAGAAGGACGCCATCCAGAAAAAGTACAAGGCCGCCGTGGACGAGCTGTTCAACACGCTGCGCGGTTCGGAGCGCGACCGTTCGATGGGCCGCTTCCGCGAGAAAGTCTCGTCGTTCAAGGCGTCGGGCGACCGCCGTCTGCGCTCGGAACGCGAACGCCTCTACAACAAGGTGCGTCAGCTGGAGCAGGAGATCGGCCTCCTGGAGAACAACATCGGCTTCTTCGCCAAGTCGAAGAACGCCGAGGCGTTGGTGGCCGACGTGCGTGCGAAGATCGAGCGCGCCCGCGAGGAGATGGCCTCGACGATCGAGAAGGTGAAGCTGATCGACAAGCAGGACCAGGACGAAAATAACAATGCCTGACGATCGGATCGCCCTGCCGCTCCGGACGCCGGCCCACGGCGGAACGCCGTGTATACAGGTTTGACCCGCCCCCGAACCCCCGCCTTGGCGGGGGCTTGCGGAAAAAGGCGCTGAACGGTGTTACAACGAATTTATAAATAAAACAGTAATGAAACTTTCCAAACCCAAGTACATATTCGTAACGGGCGGCGTGGCGTCGTCGCTCGGCAAGGGTATTATTTCGGCTTCGATCGCCCGCCTGTTGCAGGCCCGCGGTTACTCGGTGACCATTCAGAAACTCGACCCCTACATCAACGTAGATCCCGGAACGCTCAACCCCTACGAGCACGGCGAGTGCTACGTCACCGAGGACGGCGCCGAGACGGACCTCGACCTGGGGCACTACGAGCGCTTCACGAACCAGCCCACGTCGAAGTCCAACAACGTCACGACGGGCCGTATCTACAAGAGCGTCATCGAGAAGGAGCGCAAGGGCGAGTACCTGGGCAAGACCGTGCAGGTCATTCCCCACATCACCGACGAGATCAAACGCCGCATTCAGCTGCTGGCGCAGACCAAGAAATACGACGTGATCATCACCGAGATCGGCGGCACGGTGGGCGACATCGAGTCGCAGCCGTTCATCGAGTCGGTGCGCCAGCTGCGCTATTCGCTGGGTTACCGGAATACGGCGCTGGTTCACCTGACGCTGATCCCCTACATGGCCGCTTCGGGCGAGTTGAAGACCAAACCCACGCAGCACTCGGTGAAGGCCCTGCTGGAGAACGGTCTCCAGCCCGACATCCTCGTGCTGCGCGCCGAGCATCCGCTGTCGACGGCGCTCAAGCGCAAGGTGGCGCTGTTCTGCAACGTCGACGCCAACGCCGTGATGGAGTCGATCGACGTGCCGACGATCTACGAAGTGCCGCTGAAAATGCACGAACAGCATCTGGACGAGGTCGTGCTGGACAAACTGAACCTGACGGCCGACAAAGAGCCGGACATGGCCGCGTGGAGCGCATTCGTCGAGAAGGTGAAACACCCCTCGAAGAAGATCGAGATCGCGCTGGTCGGCAAGTACACCGAACTGCCCGACGCCTACAAGTCGATCTGCGAATCGTTCATCCACGCCGGGGCGGTCAATGACTGCAAGGTCAAGCTGCGCTATGTCAATTCGGAGAAGATCACCCGCGAGAGCGCAGGCGCGCAGCTGGGCAAGATGTCCGGCATTCTGGTGGCTCCGGGCTTCGGCAACCGCGGCATCGAGGGGAAGATCGAGGCCGTGCGCTTCGCCCGCGAGAACAACATCCCGTTCCTGGGCATCTGCCTGGGCATGCAGTGCGCCGTGATCGAGTTCGCGCGTCACGTGTTGAATCTCGCCGATGCCAATTCGAGCGAGATGGAGCAGACGCCGCATCCGGTGATCGACCTGATGGAGGAGCAGAAGGGCGTTACGGCCAAAGGCGGCACGATGCGTCTGGGCGCCTATCCCTGTGCGCTGAAGAAAGGCTCGAAAGTCGCTGCCGCCTACGGCAAACTCAACATTTCGGAGCGTCACCGCCACCGTTACGAGTTCAACAACGACTATCTGGAGCAGTTCGAGGCGGCCGGCATGAAGGCCGTTGGCGTGAATCCCGACACGAATCTGGTGGAGGTCGTCGAGATCGAGAACCATCCCTGGTTCGTCGGTACGCAGTACCATCCCGAATACAAGAGCACCGTATTGAGCCCCTCGCCGCTGTTCGTGGCCTTTGTGAAGGCCGCGCTGGCGTATGCGGAGAAGAAGTAATCACCCTCTGAAAAGATAAAAAGGAAGACAGTTTAATGGATAAAAAATCAATCATAGGCATTGCCGTCGTAGCGGTTCTTTTTCTGGGATTCGCTTATTTCAACAGCCAGCAGCAGAAAGAGTATCTGGAACAGAAAGCCGCATACGAGGCCTATGTCGATTCGGTGGCCGCAGCCGCGCGTGCGGCGGCTCCCGTGGCCGATTCGCTGGCGTCGGGTAACGGCGTGCAGGCCGAAGTGGCGGCCGCAGAGGCTGCGGCAGCGGTACGCGAGCGTCAGGTGGAGACGCTGGGCGAGTCGCTGACGGCGGCCCGCGAGGCGGAGGCCGAAGAATTCATCGTGGAGAACGACGTGATGGCGGTGCTCTTCTCCACCCGCGGCGGCCAGATCAAGGGCGTCACGCTGAAGGATTACACCCAATACGGTCCGCGCGGAAAACGCGACCGGAAAATCGAGATGATGGACCCCGCCACGGCGCGTTTCGGGCTTTCGTTCTATCTGAAGAACGGGCTGAAGAACGTGCCGGTCAACACGCTGGATTACGTGTTCACGGCCCAGCCCGTAGTGGGGGAGGCGGACGGAGCCAAGAGCGTCGTGATGCGCCTTCCGGTGGCGGAGGGGGCCTATCTGGAGTACCGTTACCTTATATATGATACGGAGGCTCCCGAGCGCGACTACCTCGTCGACTTCGACGTGCGGCTGGTGAATATGGCTCCGGAGATGGCCAACCAGACGCAGATTCAGATCGACTGGGCGAACACCACTTTCCAGAACGAGAAGGGTTTCCAGAACGAGAACATGTACACCACGCTCTCGTACCGTTTCCCCGACGAGACCTCGATCGAGGAGCTGGGCATGAGCGAAGGCGCAAAGTCGAAGAACATCTCGACGCAGGTCAACTGGGTGGCTTTCAAGCAGCAGTTCTTCTCGTCGGTGTTCATCGCCCCGGACAACGTGTCCTACGCCAACCTCGCCTTCGACACGGCGGCTCCCGAGTCGTCGCTGCTCAAGACCTTCACAGCGCAGATGGGCGTGCCCTATACGCCGCAGACCGAAGGGTATGACTTCGCATTCTATTTCGGCCCCAACAAGTACTCGATCCTCAAGAAGATCGGGGAGCCGGGCGGTGCGGATATTTATCTGGAGCGTCTCGTGCCGCTGGGCTGGGGCATCTTCGGATGGGTCAACCGCTGGTGCGTGATTCCGGTCTTCGACTTCCTGCGCAACTACATCGGCAGTTTCGGCATCATCATCTTCATCCTGGTGCTTCTGGTGAAGCTGGTGATCTCGCCGCTGACCTACAAGAGTTACGTTTCGATGGCCAAGATGCGTCTGGTCAAACCCCAGATCGACGAACTGGCGAAGAAGTATCCCAAGCCGGAGGACGCCATGAAAAAGCAGCAGGCGACGATGGAGCTTTATAAAAAGGCGGGCATCAACCCCATGGGCGGCTGTATTCCGATGCTGATCCAGATGCCGATCCTGATCGCCATGTTCCGTTTCTTCCCGGCCTCGATCGAGTTGCGCGGCAAATCGTTCCTCTGGGCCGACGACCTGTCGTCCTACGACAGCATTCTGCATCTTCCGTTCGACATCCCGTTCTACGGCGACCACGTCAGCCTGTTCGCGTTGCTGATGGCCGTATCGGTTTTCATCACCTCGAAGATCAGCTACTCGCAGACCGCCCAAGCAGGTCCGCAGATGGCCGGCATGAAGTTCATGATGCTCTACCTGATGCCGCTGATGCTGCTTTTCTGGTTCAATAACTACTCGAGCGGCCTGAGCTACTACTATCTGGTCAGCAATATCATCACGATGGGGCAGACCTTCGGATTCCGCTATATCGTCAACGAGGACAAGCTTCACCAGCGGATGAAGGAGAACGCGAGAAAACCGAAAAAGATGAGCAAGTTCCAGCAACGCTACGAAGAGCTTATGAAGCAGCGCGAGCAACTGGCGCGACAGCAGGCCGCCGCCAGAAACAAGCGGAAATAGAAACGGCAGGCCCGTTTCCTGCATCGAACC
>ENA-OWRJ01003451-OWRJ01003451.1-human-gut-metagenome-genome-assembly--contig:-NODE-3451-length-11587-cov-5.158776_pt1 | contig 11587 bp, 13 predicted proteins | sample MGYA00248269_ERZ651897 | MGnify/ENA primary metagenome ERZ651897 (study PRJEB26924, sample SAMEA4378252) | human gut metagenome | biome: human gut; feature: human-associated habitat; material: faeces...
CGTTCCGCTACTATTGTCTCATGCCTGTCCATGCGCAGGGTGGTTTGACGGTTACGTATGGCCAAATATTGCAGTCTTTGAGTTCACACCCAAATAGCACTTTTTTGCCATATAGAACAGAAAAGTTCTCTTGCCGAGTTCCAATATCAGATGTTCCTATATTTACAGTGTAAAAAATAGTATTATCTTCATTTCGATAAGTGAGTCCATCTGCTGGAAAACTCTCTTTTGTAATGTCAACACAGCGGCTATTAATGTGCATGATGAGTGCCATATTTTTCACAGCAAGATAACTTTTGAGATACTGCTTATGTACCCTAACTAAATCATCAGATACTTTTATAACAGGAACATTCTTCTCCAAGTCAATATATTCTTTAGATTGGGAATTATGATAAAGATTGAAGAGAAATCTAAATTCTTCTACAATTTCTATATTATCGCTTTCCAAGCCATTGTAATCTCTTTTGATAACTAATGGCTCAATATTTGAATCATTACTCCATTTATGATATACCGCTTCGCCAGACTCCAATGATCCATAAACAGTGATTCCAGGAAATAGCGAACTATGAATATCATAGGAATCCGTTTTCAACTGTTCCTCTGCTTCACCTGCTGGAACGAGATAACTTTGAAAAAGCACATCCCACTTGTCATCTTTTCTCCCTCCATATACGGGTACAAATATTTCTTTCCCTTTTCCCCAACCATTTTCAATCCATTCTCTGACCGGAACTTGATAAACATAATTCCTGTCCATCTCAAATCCTCCTTAATTCTACCCGTCAATTATAATTTGATTTTACTTCATATGCATTCTTCTGAAGTTTTAAAGAAGGGTTGTGAACTCTTTTGCGGAACTCACACTCTCTTGTGCGTATACATAGCCAGAATTAATTCACGCTTTTCCTAATCCGCGCACATCATTGTCCTCCAGTAGTTTGCATTCTTCTTCGAGTGCTGATTTTGTTTTCAATTCCACAAGCCCACGACGGCAGAGCACACAGCCCGCCGCGCTCACGGCGATTATGACAACAAGGAAATACCAACTCTCTGCGAAGTCGCCAAGAAGTCCGAGCGGATCATTCATTGCATTGAAGGCAGCATGTGCAGCAAGCGTAGGGAGGATACTCCCAGTACGCCAGCGGAGTAGACCAAAGAGCAAACCCATGATGAACGCATAACCTATTTGAACGGGAGTTCCGTGGATGAGTCCAAAAAGCACAGCTTGCAGCACAACCGCTATCCATGCAGGCAAGGATCGTTCCAGCCGAGATTGAATGATTCCGCGGAACACCAGTTCCTCTGCAAGAGGTGCACCGACCACCATAGCCAGTGCCGGAATCAAGCCAGTTTCTGTACTAAGAGTCATTGCTTTTCCGTACTCGGCCATCCAGCGTTCTGGCAGTAGGTAGAGCACCAGGCTGATTAGCACGAAAAGTCCCATCGCGCCAAAGATGCAGAATCCCATTGTCCATCTGCTGCAAGGGCGAAGGCTTGTTGCATCTTCAAGCGGCCTTTTTCGTAGCCAAAACCATGATAGCAGCACTGCGACAGTAAGCAGGCACGCAATCAGCGTAAGTGCTGACACTCGGCCAAGGAGTTGATTGGCGACCGTCTGTGCCCCCCGAACAAGGTCTGTTTCTCCGTTGATTGCTGCATTAGCAGCAACTACGATGCCATAGATAACAACCACAAAAAACTGAACCGCCAGGAAAAAGAGCAAATATAATGCTGACTTACATATCGCGATTAAAATATTCTTCATCGAATATATTCTTTTTCCGTTCACATCATCCCCCCTTTGCGAATAAGATGAATAATCCCTCATGATATCTCCTTGGAAAATGCTGATTCACGATTCATCCAATCGTAAAAGGCTACTGCAGCATCAGATTTTGGATCATCACCATTCCCGTCGTTCCTATATTCCAGTGATGGATATTCATGGAAAGATAAACTGATGCCATTTTTCATATGCATAACATGAGGAACCCAATGAATTAAATAATCGTCCAAAAGCTTTTTATACTCTTCTTCAGAAAGGCTATTTTTTACATCCGAAATATCAACTACATACATTCCTTCAATTAAGTTTTGTTGAATATATTCTTCCAAAATTTCAGAAAAGTTGATGCAGTCCAAACAGGAGTCTTGGGAAAAGTATACGAAGAAGTCCTCGTTAAGATTCGCTTTCCGCAAGAATTCGGAATAACTTATTGCAGTAACATTAGAAATGCGGTCGTATATAACGCTTTCAGTTAATAGTAGCCTCTTAATGTTCTCTTCTGTCAAATTTCCCTTGTACAGTTCTATCGACTCTTTGGAAATTTTTATAATCGCAGGCACCTGGTCAAGTCCGTACTGTCCTAGCAATTTCTTTGCAGAATCAGTATCTACATCGAATGCCTGAATATGAATATTACAATCGCGAGAAATCTTAGCCAAGCTCTTTTGAACAGGTTCACACCCGCTACATAAGTCCTGTGTACAGAAGATTACGGCCTCATCTTTATCCATCAAGCATTTTTGAAGCTCAGATTCTGTTATTTTAGGGAATTCGTCTTCAGTATATTGGCATCCTACCATACATATGCTACAAATGGCTACTGTCAGAACAAAAAGGATTTTTTTCATGTTCCCTCCCATTAGTTATAGAGAGGAGCAGCCTCAAATTAGGCCGCTCCTCGCCAAGCGTGTGAAGATTAATAGCGACAAGCCCAGAGGCCGCCACCTACAGCCTTACATTCGTTACCGCTGGAAGTTCTTGCGGTAACATAAGAGGTTCCATCGTGATCTGCACGGGTGACCTGGCTATTAAGCTGATTCTGGATAATCTGAAATCCCGTAATCAACATATCAAGAATAGCAGTTGCGAGCTCAGGATTCAGGCAGACCCACGTTGCCCCCTGGTACACCAAGACTTTAACACCGCAATACATAATGTATGCACCTGAGACAATCCCTAAAGCTCTCGGCTGAGGAGCTGACACTGTACAGATAACATTTCCCTCAGTATCCACAACAGGGATGTCCATCGTCACATTTTCCTGAGAGCCGGCTTCGTCTACAGCTTTTGCGTGTGCGATGGGGGTAAATAACACCGAGCAGCAGAGCACCAAAGAAAGGATTAAACACAAACTCTTCTTCATTAAAAATTCCTCCTCATATAAGCACAATTATAGTGGTCTTTTATACATACGCCGCCATGTATCCCGAACAGTCAAATACATTGTCGCTAGTAAAAGCGGAGCAAAAGCAAGCCCGAGAATCAAGTTCACTTCAACTCGGATTCGGTCGGGGATCAGGCGTTCAATTGAGATGAGATTCATAAACGTCAGCAAGTGATAGCAAAACAGCACTAGTGACAGGGTATAGACAACTAGTCGAGACTTTTGCCATACAATCTCTTTCCACGTAAAGTGAACTGCATTATAGTCAAGCAAGATCATTATCAGGGGCAATGCCGAGCCCAAAATGTAAGCGCTATTCCCCATATCATTTGCAGTAACAACATACAGCATAACAACGCCGAGAGAAACACACACAATCGTTTCGATTATCATTTGTAACTTGCTGCGCCCTCTTTTTTTTGTACGAGCATTATCTAACGCCGAATACCTCTGATCAGAATGCTGTTGAGAGTGCGCGTTACGCCCCCCCTGCCGCTGATACAACATTTCCCTGATTTCCAATATGCTCGCAAGGAAAAAAACAGCAAACAGAAAGCTGAAAAGCAGACGCCCAGTAGAATATGACAGAATCAGAAAGACAGTTGCACTACTTCCGAATATAATGGCCGCCGAGACGCTGGGCTCTATGAAATCAGAGCTTAGCGGAGATTTAGACTTCATATATTTAACTCCTCACCAAACAATTTAAACTTCTTGCTCAAAACCACAACCCTGGAATGCGTTTTAAGCCTTTCAATTCGGATAATCCGTAACAACATTTGGCATTAGACACGATACACTTTTACCTCGATAATCTTATGTCCTGTATAATTTGATACCCATGGGAATCTCCTCCTCTCTAACGATTCTGCTCAACTGTAGTTATTGTGAGATGCTTTGTTCGCAGTCTGCATCGGAATCACCTCCTTATATTTCTCATTTTCTATAATCTGACTTTAGAATCTATCTACGAATATCTTGAAGTTAATCGCAATCACATCATGTAAGACATTGGACGACTTTGATGCTCTTTATCTAATAAATACGAATAACTCCTATACGTTTGGACAAAACTCCGTCAAAAAATTAAGTTTGACCGTGCAGCAGAGGAAAAACTGTCATGCAAAATAGTATCACTACTTGCGAAACTGGCAATTGACCTGCTTTCGAGACATATTGCGCTCTTTCAAAATGTTCGCTAGTAACAGTTCTTCACTTTTCTTCTTCCGGTCGGATTGAATTCGCCATAATGATATAGGTTTAATGTCAAGTCGAGTAATCTCTGCATAGTCGAAAGAGCTCGCTTCTACTTGAGCACCAAGTGCACATAAAATGTCAGTTTAAATGTACTTCGCCCCAGAATTAGTTAAGTTTTCACTTTGAACATCTATTACAACCTGGAATGTTAGAAGAGATGTCTATATCAAATTACCAACTCTCATCACCTGCGAGGAATATTTAATATGCTATTTTAACATCGTACAATCCCCTCAGTATAAAAAATATCACATTTGCAAAAGGCAAGGAGTGAGGACAAGATTGTCCTCACTCTTTGTTACTTTTGTTCATATGACATTGTCAATCTACTATCTGTTATTAATTGAACAGGCACTGCATATTGAACTTATATCCTATCATTCACAATCGCATAAAAAATAGCTTCACCTGTCAACTCACTTGTGCGGTAAATGTTTTGGCAAAAGGCCTTTAAGCTGAAATCCATGCCTTCGTTTCCTTGATCCAACAAGATGCCGGTGATCGTAAAGCGACGTCTCACTTGTTCTTCCTGCAATCGGGATATAAACTCCGGTGGCAGGACACATTCACCGTCAGTTATGAACACAATACGGCGACTTGAACGATACCCTTGATCTCATTTCTGCCTTGCAGGGCACTGTCGTCAATGAGCTTCGTGACCGCTGCCACCTGACGGCGTTTTCCCTCAGCTTCGTTGGCAGCCTTGACCACATCCGCATCCAATAAAGGATTGTTGCGGTGGGAAGCGCTGCGCTGCTCCAGAAGATCATTTAGCCGCTTTGCGGCCTGCGCTTCTGACTGTTCGAGCTTTTCCAGCGTATGAAGTGCCCCTTGCTTTCCGGCAAGCTGCGGGAGCAGATCGTCCAGTTCTCCGGATACCTTGGAAACGAACTCTGATGCCGCTTCATAGGCAGGAAGCTCCCTGCCCTCGCAGACTTCCTTGAGTGTGGGATATTCCTCGCTCTTCGTCATGTGCTCCAAGATTGGCGCGTTGAATTTGCGTGCCGCCACGGAAAGAGATGTCTCCTCATTGCGCCGGGGCACAAGGGAGTAGAAAGACTGGAATACATCCTGCGAGAGAGCGGAAAAGGACTTCAGCTTCTTTCCTGCGTCCTGCTCGATTTCATCCATAGCGGCATCTTCTGTACGCAGGTCATGGTAGATGCTACTCTCCAGCTTGGTAGAGCGCAGCACCCGGTCGGTTTTCCGGTGCCTCTCTGCCGGCGGAGATAATACCCAGCGCGAAGCAAGGACATCCTGAATGGTTCGGTATCCCGCTGCTTGGCATCGTCAATGATGTAGAAGCTGTTGACCACCAGCGGCGTCTGCTTTTTATTCAGTCCGCTGAGCAGGGTGATGAAGTCCTCGAAAATATCCACGCGCTCCATAAAAGTGCGGGGGACAAAGTACATATGGCCGGTGACACTCAGCCTGGTGGCCTCCATTCCTCGCAGGAAATTGACGCAGATGGTCTCAATCTGCTTGCGGTTTGCGCAGCGCTGGTAGAGCTCAAAAAGCTCCTCCGCTTTTCGGCAGCAGCCCTGCACATCCACCGCATCGTCCAGCACCAGATTATCACAGCGGAACATCCCGTCGCTCTTACCGCAGCTGATATTCGCCAGCTTTTCATACCGGTTGGTTTCACGATTCAAGGTCTCTTTGACCAGTTCCCGCGAAAAAACACCGGCGGTGCGCTTATTATCGCGGCAATAGGCAAGATAGATGTTCGTCTCACCGTCTACCGTGACCGGAACCCGCTCCCGGATATCGCCTGTGGCGGAGCGGAACGCATCGCCGAGAGAAAGCCGGGTGCTGCCGGTGTAGGGAATGCCCATGCTCTCGCACAGCGAGGACAATTCATCCTTATCCACCAGCAGGTTTGCAAGAGAAAAGTATAAGAACTTTCCAAGCATATGCTCCTGATCGCCCTGCGCCGCACCGAGAAACTGATTCATGTTGATGATCTTTTCTTCCATATTGTTGTCCTTCCTTTGTTACATGGTTGCCGCCTGACTGAGAAGGTAGTCGTCCACTCCCTTATAGGCGGGATTCCACGTGTATTTTGAATAGCGAATGCCTGGGATCTTTCGCACTTCCTTCCGCATGGCGAGAATGGCGCTGCGCACATTTGGATTGGTCATCTGATCCATGTCCATCGCCTCTACGACTTCGTGGACGCCAAGACTCCGGATGGTATCATTCAAACCGTTCAGCGCGTTGACGCCGCCGATGCAGATAAAGAGCGCATCTTGCGCAAGGAAACTGGCTACGTCGCCCTTCAGCGGGCCTTCCGTCAGAAACGCACGTTTGCTTTGGGTGTTCCCTGTCACATGCACCCACGAATAGCTGCGGGTGCCGGATGGCAGATTTCGGCTGGAAAGCCAGCGGTATTTGCGATTGGCCTGCTGCGCATCATCCAGACGGATCTTCAGCCCTTGAATCAGCCCATCCTTGTTCCGAACCGGAATCAAGAAACCGTTGGGGCCGGAGAGTGTCCAGTCGCTATAATAAGTGCGAAAGCCCGGAATACCGTGCAGGTCATGGCCGTAACTGCGCAGGAGGTCGGTCAAAAGCCGACGTCCGCGCTCTGTCTCCGGCATACTGCGGTACTCGTTTCTTCGGATGCGTTCTTCGCTCAAGCCCCGTTCTAAGAGATTCTCGCCGTGTTTTGGGAGAAGCGTCAGATGCGCCAGCATATCCGAATACACGGCATGGCGCTGCTCCAATGAGCAGGGCTGCCGTTCCTGTGTTTGGGGAGATGGCGATTGAGGCAAGGGGTAGACCTTGCTCTCATGCGCCAGCTCCAGATAAGCCTCTTTGTTACAGATCCCTTTGATCCGTGCATACAGGCTCACGCTGTTGCCGTGGGCGCCGCAGAGATTGCAGCGGTATTGGTCGGTATCCGTATTAAGGCTTAAATGATATTTCCCCGGCCCGTGGTCACCGCAGAAGGGGCAGCTTGCCTCGACTTCCTTTCGCCGCAGCGTCCGGGAGTCGAGGACAAGCCCACACCGTCTGGCCGTGTCCACAATGGGGATCTTATCGTAGATTTTTGCGGCCAAACGGTTTCACCTCCATCATGCGGCTCTCTGCTCCGCAAAGGCAATGGGTCTTATGGGTTTCACCTGCAGCGCCGCGCCGCTGACACATTTTGCCATGATGATCTGTCCGGTGGGCCTTACATTGGCAAGGTCATCTACCGACTCCATGTTATCGACAAACACGGGGTAATTCCGCCCGGTCAACCGCTTCATCAGCTCAGAGACCTCCATGCCGGCCCGGATCTTCTCCGAAAGAGAGAGTCGGTCGTAACGGCGGCCGCCATACTGGAATTTGAAGGTGTCTTTGACTTCCCCGGTGGATTTCACCACATCGTAGAGCGAGATCTCCACGCGATTCATTTTAAGCTGCGAGAAGGTCAGCTCTGCCCGCTTGCTGATGTAGGCGATCACATCGGCCATTTTGCGCTTGATCTCCGCAATGTTGGCATTGGCCTGCGCGATCTCGCGGTCAAAATCAGGGAGCTGCGCCGCCGTCATATCCTGAAGCGCCGCTATTTTCGCTTCGCTCTGCCGCAGTTCCTCCCGGCATGTACCGAGGCGGTCGTATTCCGCCTGTGAAAGATTGCCGTACTCCAGATCAGCAGTCAGCGTCTGGATCTCTGTGCGCAGACACTCCGTCTCTGCGGAAGCCTGCTCCGCAAGCGAGGCACAGCGCTGCTCCATTTCCGCAGCTTCCGCGGCCCATTTGCCAAGGTCATCTTCTTTGAACCGTGCGAAGGTATCCGCAGCCTTTTTGTCCATCTCCTGAAGCTCTATCAGCTGAGCGCGCTGTTCGCTGCCGGCAGCATAAAGCTCGGAGAGCACTTTTTTCAGCGCCGCCTGCACTTCGGACAAGCTCTGCTCTGTCACGCTCCGGTGACAGGCAGGACACTCCATACCGGCGTGAAACGCCTTATATGCAGCGTTTTCCCGCTGATACCGCACACCCAGGTCTTTGACTCTGGCAGACGCTTCCGCCAACGCTTCCGTGAATTTGGACTGGTACTGCTCCCCTTCTCTGCGGGCGATCTTTTCCCGAAGAAGCTGAAGCTGCTCCCGCAATTTAGAAGTATCGGCGCGTTCGTCCCTGGCAGCTTCCTCATATCGTCCGCTCAGTTCTACAAGCCGCTCCTGCATGTCACTTACATCCATGCCGGAAAACTGCCTTTGCTCCAGTTCCGCGATCTCCCTGCGAAGGAGGTCTGCCTGCAAGGTCACTTCCTGCTCGGCCTGCTCATGGGATTCCCCCTGGGACGCCGCCAAGTCCTTCTGGCCTCTCAGATAGGTAATGCGTTCCTCCAGACTACGGATCTCCTCCCGGCAGCGCTTAAGACTGCCCTCCGGCGAGAGAATCGTCTCGTTTTTGAGATGTTCCCGCACGGGCTCAGATAGCTGAGAGAGTACCGTTTCATGAGGGATCGTCGGAAGATATCGCTCCAAAAGCTTTTTTCCATCCTCACCCAACTCCTCAATAAAGTACAGAGGATTGAGAATGGACAAGAATACATCCCGCTCTCCAAAGAGATCTGCCAGATCCAACTGCCGGATCTCATAGCCATCATAGGTGATGGTCATGCGGTTTTTCCTGCGGGTGCGATTGAGCTCATGGAGCGTGCCTGTTTCGTCCACAAAGCACATCCGAATGGCGACATCGGGGTTATTCTCATTGTGCAGGCGGTCAATCCCACGCTCTCCAAAGAAGGGACAGCCGGTAACGGCAAAGGCGATGGCGTCTGCAATGCTGCTTTTCCCTCGCCCGTTTCCGCCGGTGATGACCGTGGGATTGCCGAACACCAGCTCTGTCGGCTCCTCATAGGACTTGAAGCCCGAAAGCATCAGGCTGGTGATTTGAAACTGCTCAATCTTTTTCAAAGAATTGCTCCTTTCCTTTTTTCGCTGAATCGCTGTTTACGCCGCCCTGTCCTCCTGTGGGACAATCTCGTAGGATTCCAACACATAAAATGCCACGGTATCCTGCTGACGCATGGTGAGCTTTACATTGCTCAGAACGGTGCCTGCGCTCAGTTCGGGCCGTGCGCCGCGGGCGAAGGCCGGAATCTGCTTGCCGTCCAGCGCTCGGAGCGTAACAAGCGTGCTGCTGCCGCTCATACCGCCCTGTACCTTGGTGCTCAGAACCACATAGAACAAGGTCAAATCCATACTATTTGATACAAGCCAAAAGCTAAGGAATTACTGGGAAATCGAGGGTAAACAGTTTTAACAGTTACCTATTATTCTCACAAGACCTATCATTGAAAGATAACACAGTTACTTGGATTGACTCAGATGAGAACATTCTATGAAGGAGTATTTGGTGTGGATAGATGAGGCGGAGAAAATCGTCTCATTTCACGAGGTGGATAATAGTGAGCTTATCTATTTTGATCAGCGCGAAATATACCTGGCCTATCTTAGTGCGCTGACCACGCAGGGCTACCGATTCCAGTAAGCCTTTTTAGAAGGAGAGAATATGAAGAAGCAAAGCAAAAAAATCATTTTATCTATAGGTATCGGTACAATTGTAGCCTTAGTATGCGGGGCATTTCTCAGTTTTTACCCTTTTATAGGGGATGATTTAATTGTTAGAGAAATCCAGTTTTGCACCTTCATAGTTTGTATTACGATAGCAATATGTACTGCAATTATAATCTCTATCGGGACAGATAGTGCAGGTTCTCTATGAGATATAGCCGCAAAGGAAAGAACGGTAAGTTTTTACCGTTCTTTCCTTTGCGGCTATATTATGTGGTATAATCAATGATATACCGCCATGGAGGAATAAGAAAATGACGGACTTTGAAAAGACAATTCTATGGTTGGCAGATGTATACCCAAACACCCAGATTAAGCCAAAGCGAGATATTGCGGATGCGTTTTTGAGAAGATTTTCGGAGTCGCCTGATATAGATAAAGTAATAGATGCTATTTTAGATGATGAGAGCGGAGATCCTCAAAATGGTGATACTGAAATAGCGCTTAGCTTTACAATGATGGCTTTAACTTTGTATGAGCAGGTAAGTGCACAGCAATCATATTCCTCAAGTGACATAATTGGCTACCTTGATGATATGATTTTTATTAATAGTGAGTTGGCCCAATATTTCATGAACCACTCATTCAGGGCGGGATCTTCTTTATGTGATGGTGGCTATAACCAGAGTGCCGTAATGATAGATTTCTTGAAGGTCCTAAAAAATGATGCTGACTCACGTGAAATGATACAACAGATGTGTGGAAGTGAAGATATCATATTTGGGCCGAGCTATCGTAGGGTAGCAAAATATGATTTAGAATTATTAGGGGCACATTTGGAATATTTACTTCTCGTTGCTATACTATGGACGCTACGAAATGAATGCGGTACGGCCTCAATAGAAGACTTAATAGAATTATCAGACGAATGCCTTTTAGATTTAGCTGAGGCCGAGATTAAATCAAGAGAGAATGCAACAAATTAGTTTCGCTTAGCTATCGATACGTAACTTAGTAGGAAAGGAGAAAGCCCGTGAACATCCGCAAACCCGCAGACTACAGCGACATGTTTTCTGAACTGGACAATCTTATGGCAGCACAACATTCGCAAATGGAATTGTACTGTGAAATTGGTCGGCTGGTCAGCGGCAGAGCAGAGAAAGGTGCGGCTGTTGCGGCGTCTGAGTACCTGCAAATGACCTATCCTGATGCCGAGGGATTTTCTCCCCGTAACCTGCGCCGTATGCGGGCGTTTTACGCAGCCTACGAGGAATCCCCTGAAATCATGCAGCTGGCGATGAGCCTCGGCTGGACGCAGAATGTGGCGATTTTAGAGCGGTGCAGCAGCAACGAGGAACGGGCGTGGTACATCCGAGCTGTGCTGCGCTTCGGATGGAAAAAAGCGAAACTGCTGGCCGCCATAGAATCTCAGGCATGGCTGCATTCTTCTCTCGACGCGCAGGCGGTTTCCTGCTATACTGGTGAAAAAGAAGTAACGCAGGAGAGCGAATGCAATGAAAAAGATACTCTTTGTGTGTCACGGCAATATCTGCCGCAGCCCGATGGCCGAGTTTGTGATGAAGGACTTGGTCAGGAAGGCGGGGCTGGCGTCACAATTCTATATCGAGTCTGCAGCAACCA
>ENA-OWRJ01003459-OWRJ01003459.1-human-gut-metagenome-genome-assembly--contig:-NODE-3459-length-11560-cov-3.448501_pt1 | contig 11560 bp, 8 predicted proteins | sample MGYA00248269_ERZ651897 | MGnify/ENA primary metagenome ERZ651897 (study PRJEB26924, sample SAMEA4378252) | human gut metagenome | biome: human gut; feature: human-associated habitat; material: faeces...
CCACCCCGCCCCACCATTCCACCCCCAATATGTTGTAAAACACCCCCGAGCATATGTTCGAAAACACAATATGTTGTGTTTGCAGCAAAGGCGTGATGCCACCTGTAGAACCACACCCGCGAACCTCAACCTTCAAGTTGACCTTGAGGCGATTTTTACGTCCCTTTACACGCCGTTCACATCGCCCCCAAACTCCCCCACCCACGGTACACACGGCCCACCGCCGCATCGGTGTCTAGCGCAAAAGTGCGTCTCGGCAATCTGGGGCCCGTCCCCTTTAGTATTTATAAATATGCAGGTCAGCGAGGTGCTAGCGATGTGCTAGCGGATGCGCCGCCAGATAGACCTCGGTCAGTTGCGTTCGGTCGACATGCGTGTAGACCTGCGTGGTCGAAATATCGGCATGGCCCAAAATCTCCTGCAGCACACGCAGGTCGGCACCGCCCGCGAGCATGTGGGTGGCAAAGGAGTGGCGCAAGGTATGGGGATGGAGCCCCACCAGCCCCACCTGACGCCCATACCGCTCGCATATCGCATGCACGGCCTGGCGCGACAGGCGACGTCCGTTCTTATTTAAAAAGACCGCCGAGGTCTCGGTTCCGCGGGCATGGGCCGCCAAGCGAGAACGTCCCTCAGTTACATAGAGCGTCAGAGCTCGCGCCGCGCTTCCCACCAGTGGGGACAGGCGTTCCTTTGAGCCCTTACCGCGAACGAGTACAAAGCCATCGTCAATATGGATATCGCCCACATCGAGCCCAACCAGCTCACTCACACGCAAACCGCATCCGTAGAGCACTTCCAAGATGGCATGGTCGCGCAGTCCCATCTCGCCCTCGGGAAAGTCTTGATCGAGCAGCGCCGAGACATCCTCCACCGATAGATACTCCGGCAAACGCTCAGCCTTTTTAGGCAGGCGCAACGCCGCCGTCGGGTTTTGGGCCACGGCCCCATCGCGCACCAAAAAGGCATGCAGGCCCTTCACGGCAGCAAGCGCGCGCTCCACCGAGGCGTCGGAATAGCCTCCGCCGCGGCGATCGGCGACAAAGCCCTCCACGACCTGACGGGTCACCTCTTCAAAAGACACAATACCCGCCCGCTCCAGATAGGCGCAGTACGTCGTCAGGTCACGACGATAGGCCACAATCGTGTTGCGCGCCAAGCCCCGCTCGACCGCGAGGTAATCGAGATACTCCCCCGCCGCCACGGCGAGCGACGAGGGAGTAGCTTCGGTATGTTCCTTATTCGCCGGCACCCTTAGTCCGTAGCGAGGTTCATGGGCGTCACCTGCAGACGGTCGACACCCTCGTGCTGGCCGATCGAAGCGCGCACGAACTCTCGGAACAGCGGCTGCGGATTAGTCGGACGGCTCTTGAACTCGGGGTGAGCCTGGGTTGCCACATACCACGGATGCACGTCGCGCGGCAGCTCGACCATCTCGACCAGGCGCTCGTCGGGCGAGAGGCCAGAGATAACCAAGCCGGCATCCTCGAGCTGGTCGCGGAAGGCGTTGTTGAACTCAAAGCGGTGACGGTGACGCTCGTAGACGAGTTCCTCGCCATATGCCTCGCGAGCAAGGGTATCGGCGGCGAGCTTGCACGGATAGGCGCCCAGGCGCATGGTGCCGCCCTTCTCGGTCACGTCCTCCTGCGAGCTCATCAGATCGATGACGCTAAACGGGCCGTCCGGATCGAACTCAGAGGAGCTGGCGCCGGCAAGGCCGACGACGTTGCGGGCGAACTCGCACACGGCGACCTGCATACCCAGGCAAATGCCCAGATACGGAATCTTGTGCTCACGGGCAAACTCGGCCGCGAGGATCTTGCCCTCCAGGGCGCGCTTGCCAAAGCCGCCGGGGACCAGGATGCCCGAGGCGTCGCCCAGAACCTCAGAGACATTCTGCTCGTCGAGGCTCTCGCCGTCGACCAGCTGGACGTCCACATGGCGATCGTAGAAGACGCCCGCATGGTGCAGGGCCTCGATAACCGACAGGTACGCATCGGGCAGCTGCGTGTACTTACCCACGACGGCAATCTTAACCTTATCGGCGTGATGGTTGGCATGGTTCTGCTTACGCAGGAACTCATTCCACTCGCTCATGTCGCGCTCACGCGGGTCCAGGCCCAGGCGCTCGCAAATACGCAGGTCAAAGTCCTGCTCGGCAAGCAGCTGCGGCACGTCGTAGATGCTCGCGCAGTCCTCATTGGTAAAGACGCAATCGGTGTCGACGTCGCAGAAGCTTGCGATCTTTCCGCGGATAGCGTCATCGATATGGTGGTCGGAGCGCAGCACGATGATATCGGGCTGGATGCCAAAGCTGCGGAGCTCCTTGACGGAATGCTGCGTGGGCTTGGTCTTGACCTCGTGGGCGGCGGCAATATAGGGAACGAGCGACACGTGGATGTAGCAGACGTTCTCGGAGCCGGCCTCCTTGCGGTACTGACGGATGGCCTCGACAAACGGTTGGGACTCGATGTCGCCGATCGTGCCGCCCAGCTCGGTGATGACTACATCGGAGCCGGTCTGCTCCTCGATGCGGCGAAACTTGTCCTTAATGGCATTGGTGACGTGAGGAATCACCTGCACGGTACCGCCCAAAAAGTCGCCGCGACGCTCGCGGGCGATTAGGCTTTTGTAGATGGCACCGGTCGTAAAGTTGGAATCGCGGGTCAGGTTCTCATCAATAAAGCGCTCGTAATGACCCAGGTCCAGGTCGGACTCGTAACCATCCTCGGTTACAAAGACCTCACCATGCTGGAACGGGCTCATGGTACCGGGGTCGACGTTCAGATACGGGTCGGCCTTCTGCATCGTTACTTTGTAGCCACGCGACTTGAGCAGACGGCCCAGCGAGGCCGCGGTGATACCCTTGCCCAGGGACGAAACCACGCCACCGGTTACGAACACATGCTTGGTCATATTGAGTTACCTGCGCTTCCCGTAGAAGTTGTTTATCCACATCTTACGGGTCTTCATTGTAATACTCGCGCCGCGGACCGTCCGCAATTTTTCTCGCGTGCGATTGCATTTCTCAATCTTGAAACAAAACGCCGCCCGGTTTCCCAGGCGGCGTCACTATGGCAAGGGTTACATGCTGCTATCGATCAGCAACCTCGTCCTCAAGCATTTCTTGAACGAGCATGCCGGTACGGACGCCCTCAAGATACCACTCACCACGTTCGGTGAGGCAAATGCCATTTGCAAGCTGACCGCCGTCGTCGCTATAACGCGAGACGACATCAATCATACCTTCGGAATCCAAGCGATCGATTGCGGCGCGGGCACGATACGGCGAAACCCCCACGCGCTCGGCAAGCGTTTTGCGCGAGAAACCATACGGCCCGCCATTGTCTTCGGTTTGCTGGTCGATCTCCATCAACACCAGCACCTCGACACGCTTCATATCGTTGACACTCGCACCCGCCATAGCAGCCTCCTCAAACCGAGCACGAGCATCTAACGCGCCGTGCGCGACCGACACACCTCACGATGGCAGGTAATATCCATCATGCGGCATCCCGCTAAGGATGAAACAGTTACGGTTATTGTATACCGCTCAAATTGTTTCTAGGCAGGTAAACAGCTATTTTTCGCCGAAATAGACGCTTTATTGATCAAAAAGCCGTACCGGGCGCTAACCCGATACGGCCAAAATGCAATGCAATTACCGCGGTGCTTCAAACTTAGCGATGGAAGAAACCGCGGCGCTCAAACTTGGGCTCGCAGCACACGTTGATGCCCAACTTGCGCAGTACCGTCTCGTCCGTCGGCGAGATAATCACGCTAAAGAAGGCATCGCAACCGCGCAGCTGCTCCAGGCCCGAAAGGACGCGAGCGGCCGTCTCACTCGTGGCCGAGGTGATCGACAGCGCCATAAGCGTCTCGTCGGTGTGGAGGCGCGGGTTTTTGCTGCCCAGGAAATGCGTCTTGAGCTTGCTGATGGGCTCGATCGCCTCATCGCTAATGACCTCGAGCTCAAGGTCGACGCCCGAGACATGCTTGAGGGCGTTCATAATGAGCGAACTTGCGGCGCCCAGGCGCGTGGAGGTCTTACCGGTCACCACGGAGCCATCGGGCATGACCATGGCACCCACGGGACCACCCGTCAGCTGCTCCCTGGTGAGGGCCGCCGAGCGCGCCGGTGAGTAGTTCTTATCGATGCCGGCTTTCTTCATAATAATCTTGAGACGGTCGACTTGCTCATCGCCCACGCCGGTACGGCGCACATTTTCGACCGCGGTAAAGTAGCGGCGGACGATCTCCATCTTGGAAGCGTCGCGGCAGGCATCGTCATCGGTGATGGCAAAACCGACCATATTGACGCCCATGTCCGTAGGGCTCTGGTAGGGGCTCTTGCCCAGGATCTTTTCCATCAGGGCACGGACTACCGGGAAGGCCTCGACGTCGCGGTTGTAGTTGACCGTGGTCTTGTTGTAGGCCTCCAGGTGGAAGGAGTCGATGATGTTGGCGTCATCGAGGTCTGCCGTGGCGGCCTCGTAGGCAATATTGACCGGATGCGTAAGGGGCAGATTCCAAACCGGGAAGGTCTCGAATTTGGCATAGCCGGCGGCCGTGCCATGCTTGTGCTCGTGATAGAGCTGAGACAGGCAAGTGGCGAGCTTGCCCGAGCCAGGGCCGGGCGCCGTCACGACAACGAGCGGTCGGGTGGTCTCGACAAACTCGTTCTTGCCATAGCCGTCGTCGGACACGATCAGATCGACATCGTGCGGATACCCCTCGATGGGATAGTGCAGCTTGGCGGGAATACCGAGCGCGTTCAGGCGGTTGCGGAACACATCGGCAGCGGGCTGTCCAGCGTACTGGGTGATGACCACGGCCGCGACAGCAAAGCCGTTGCCGCGGAACAGGTCAACCAGGCGCAGCACATCCTCGTCATAGGTAATGCCAAGGTCACCACGAGCCTTGTTTTTCTCGATGTGGTTCGCGTTGATCGCGATGATAACCTCGACATCGTCGGCGATGCTTTTGAGCATGCGGAACTTGCTGTCCGGCTCAAAACCCGGTAGCACGCGGCTGGCATGATAGTCATCGAACAGCTTGCCGCCAAACTCCAAATACAGCTTGCCGCCAAACTGCGAGATGCGCTCCTTAATGTGAGCAGCCTGCAGCTCGATATACTTCGCGTTGTCGAAACCCTGGCGCATGTATGGCTCCCGTCCCGTTTCGTAAATTAAGTTCCTACGCGATTATAACGGAGCCTGCCCTCCCCGATGCCCAGGCCATCAACAGGCACCAACCAAACACGCCATCGATAAGTTGCGGTGAAATAGCTCCTGTTTAACCCCTCAAGACGGCCAAACGGGAACTATTCCACCGCAACTTCCCCTTTTGGCGCAAAGTAACCTGACCCCTTTGCACCAACAGCAGAAACGTCGCGGGCAGAGAACGGACAGCGAACAGGCACCAGAGCGAGCAAGCCGCCCCCTGCGCCAACAATGGCAGCGCCGCAGGTTGAGCATAAGTCAGCGAAAGCCCACCAGAGCGAGCAAGGTGACGTGAAAGAGGAGGGCATAGGCCTTTTGGCCATGCCCGACGATTGAACGTCAGATTGCCGCTCTGGCGGGCTTGCAGCGTCGAGTGGTTCCGGCGTTTGGTAAAACGCCGGAACACAAGAGCGCCCCCTCCCGCGCACGGAACGGGAGGAGGCTAAAGGTAGGAGTCTACCGGTGGGGTTACCCCACCGGACAGACGATGACCAGGTGATCCTTTACAGGATCGTCATGGTTTCCGTGGGGTACCCAAGGGGTACTTAGAGCATCACACAGGCGACGGTCAGAATGATGGCGCAGACGACGGAGAGAGCGACGATGAGCTTAAGGGCAAACTTGAGCCAGGTCGTCCACTCGATCTTAGCCAGAGCGAGACCGCCCATGATGGCACCAGAGGTCGGGGTGAACAGGTTCACGACGCCGATGGCGGCGGAGAAGATCATGACCATGACCTCGGGCGAGAAGCCGAGCTTAACAGCCAGCGGTCCCATGATGGGCATGGAGACAGTAGCCATACCGGAGGTCGAGGGGATCAGGAAGGACAGGCCGAAGTAGACCAGGAAGCTCATGGGAGCGAAGATCACGCCGGACAGGCCAGCCAGAGCATTGGCGGCAGCGTCGAGGACGTAGACGTCGAGGCCGGTGCTAGCCATGAGAACGGAGATACCACGGGCGAGAGCGATGACGAGGACAACGGACATCATGTCGGCAGCGCCGGTGATGAAGGTGTTGACGATCTGCTTCTCGGACAGGCCACCGATGATACCGATCAGGACAGCCATGAGGAAGAACCAGGTGGAAGCCTCGTCGAAGTACCACTGGCCAATGGGCAGGCCGGTGATCAGGGCAGACCAGCCCTGAACGATGGCGTTACCGTCGGCGTCATAGACAGCGCCGGCATCGAAGAAGTTGGCGACGCCCTCGTTAAGGTCGGCCAGCGGGATGAAGCCGACGATCATGACGACGAAGGTGAAGGCAAAGGCGATCAGAACACCCTTCTGACGACCGGTGAGCTTGACCTCCTTGTGAACCTCGGAAGCAGCCTTGCCGTGAGCCTCTTCGGCGTCCTTGAGCTCCTGCATCGAAAGGATGGTGGAACCCTTGTCAGCCTTGACCTTCTTGGCATAGCTCATGACGAAGAAGATGGACATGGCAGTGGTAACAATCCACAGGACGGCACCGAGGCCGATGATGATGGACTGGTTGACCTCAATGCCAACGCCGGTCAGAGCGTCGACGGCAGCGCCGACGGCGAACGGGTTAACCGTGGAGCCCAGGCAGCCGCAGCCAGCGCCGAGCAGGACGGTGGCAGCACCGACCATAGGGTCGAAGCCAGCGGCCATCATGGTAGCGGCAAGCAGGGCGTAGAAGGGAACGGTCTCCTCGCACATACCATAGGTGGTACCACCGAGGGAGAAGATGAGCATCAGCACGGGAATGAGCATGATCTCATTGCCCTTAAGCTTCTGCACTAGAACGGCAATGCCGTTGTCCAGGGCGCCGGTCTCGGTCATCATGCCGAGGAAGCCGCCGAGGATCATAACGAAGAGGCAGACGGGCAGAGCGTCGGCGAAGCCCTTGACCGGGGCGGTGCAGAAATCGCTCAGGCGGGCAGCGGTAACCTCGCCACCGGACGTACCGGAGACGATAACGGTAACAACCGCGACGATTGCCAGCAGAGCAAGAAGAATGGTGAACGATGAAGGCATACCGCGCTTTTTCTTAGCGGTCTCAGTCATAGTTCTCATCCCCCCTTCATAAATCATTTACTGATCTCGCCCGAAGCGGCTCTTCCGTGCCGTGCATGTCGCTCGGTGCGAGATTTTTACCAGACAAAAGCGCTCGGGGTGCGCAGCAATGCACCCCGAGCGAGATGCTAGAAGCTCTTACTTGAGCGTAGCGTACATGACAGCCTTGATGGTGTGCATGCGGTTCTCGGCCTCATCGAAGACCTTGGAAGCGGGGCTCTCGAAGACCTCGTCGGTGACCTCCTGCTCGGTGATGCCGAACTGCTCGCACTTCTCGGCGCCAATGGTGGTGTTGGTGTCGTGGAAGCTGGGCAGGCAGTGCAGGAAGATGGCACCCGGGTTGGCCATAGCCATGACCTCGGAGGTGACACGATACGGAGTGAGCTGAGCGATGCGCTCGGCCCAAACCTCGTCGGGCTCGCCCATGGAGACCCACACGTCGGTGTAGAGAACGTCGGCACCGGCGACGCCGTCCTTGACGTCGGTGGTCAGTTTGATGGTGCAGCCGTTGGCCTCGGCGATGGGCTTGCAGGCCTCGATGACGTCATCGGCGGGCATGCACTCCTCGGGGCCGCAGGCCACGAAGTTCATGCCGAGCTTGGAGCAGACGACCATGAGGGAGCGAGCGACGTTGTTCTTGCAGTCGCCCATGAAGACGAGGGTCTTGCCCTTGATGTCGTAGTTGAAGTTCTCCTGGACGGTCAGGATGTCGGCGAGCATCTGGGTGGGATGCCACTCAGTGGTCAGACCGTTCCACACGGGCACGCCGGACTTAGCAGCGAGCTCCTCGACGTCGTCCTGGGCAAAGCCGCGGAACTCGATGCCGTCATACATGCGGCCGAGAACGCGGGCGGTGTCCTCGATGGACTCCTTCTTGCCCATCTGCGACGAACCCGGATCGAGGTAGGTGACGCCCATGCCCAGATCCATGCCGCCAACCTCGAAGGCGCAGCGGGTACGAGTGGAGGTCTTCTGGAAGAGCAGAACGATGTTCTTGCCCTCGAGATAACGGTGCGGAACGCCAGCGCGCTTCATGTCCTTGAAGTTCTTGGAGAGCTTGAGCAGGTACTCGATCTCCTCGGTGGTGAGGTCGAGAAGCTTGAGGAAGCTACGGCCGGAGAGGTTAACACCCATGGTTCGTTTCCTTTCGAAGAAATGAATTACGTAAGTATTAGTGTTGCCCGTTTGACGGGAGAAAACCGGTGCGGCTGTAGGGAAACCGCACCGGAAACTGAAAACCTTAGAGGTCCTCGCGCCAGAAGGGCATGCTCATGCAGCGCGGGCCGCCACGGCCGCGGGAGAGCTCGGCGGAGGGCACGACGAGAAGGTCCAGGCCCTCCTTGTACAGCACGTCGTTGGTGACGGTGTTGCGGGCGTAGACGCAGATCTTGCCGGGCTCGACGCACAGGGTGTTGGAGCCGTCGTTCCACTGCTCGCGGGAGGCCGCGATCGGGTCGCCGCCGCCGCAGGGGATCAGCTTGACCTGGTCGACGCCGGTGGCGTCCTCCAGGACGTGCTCGAGGGTGTCCTCGATCAGGCGGATGTTGACCTCGCCCGGGTTCTTGCCGGCGGTCAGCTCGTAGACGCGCAGGGTGCCCATGATGGCGGGGTGGATCGTGAACTTATCGACGTCGATCTGGGTGAAGACCGTGTCGAGGTGCATGAAGGCGCGGGAGACCGGGATGTCGAAGGCCAGGATGCGCTCGACCTTGGAGTCGGAGTTCCAGAAGATGTTCTGGGCCATGACGTCGATGGCGGCCGCCTGGGTGCGCTGGGAGATGCCGACGGCGAGGGTCTTCTCGTTGATGTTCAGCACGTCGCCGCCCTCGGTGTGGAACTGGCAGTCGCGGCGGAAGTACAGGGAGACGTCCTTGTAGTCGGGGTGGTACTTGAAGACGTACTTGCCGTACAGGGTCTCGCGGTTGCGGGTGACCGAGTACATGCGGTTGAGGTTGACGCCCTCGCCGACGACCGCGAACGGGTCGCGGGTGAAGTAGAGGTTGGGCATCGGGTCGATGATCAGGTCGGACTCGGACTCGGAGTTGACCAGGGAGTCGAGGGTCGTGGACGCCGTGAGGGGCATGTCGATCTCGGCCTTGGTCATGCCGGCCATGGTCTTCTTGACGAACTCGAGGTTGTCCTCGATGGAGTCCAGCTTCTCGCGGACGATCTGCGGCATGTGCTGGCCGCGGATGCCTGCCTCGGCGATGTACTGGTCGGTGAACTCGGCGCGGGCGCCGGGGACCTGGTCGAACACCTCTGCGACGAGGTTCTCGAGGTAGAGCACCTCGACGCCCTGGTCCCTCAGGATCTGGGCGAAGGTGTCGTGCTCCTGCTGCGCGACCTCCAGGAACGGGACGTCGTCGAACAGGAGTCGCTCGAGCTCGTCGGGCGGCAGGTTGAGGAGCTCGTCGCCGGGACGGTGCAGGCAGACCTTCCTGAGCTTGCCGATCTCGGAAGGCACGTGCAGACCTTTCGTCATGGCCTCCTACCTTTCTTTCGGGCCCTTGTCAGGGCCGATTCGTTAGCGCCCCTCCGTGTGAGGCGTTATTGCTGACGACATATTTATATCCAAAAACAGCCCATACTTCCACCTCGCCCCCGAACGGTTTTTTATAGGGGGTGAACGGCATACACATATACTTCACGCATGGCACACTTTGATTTAATAAAGTTTATTTACGTGCTTAAATGCTTTTTCAAACCAAATAGCAAATGGAACTTAACTTTATTAAACCACCCTCAAATTGCATATTTCTAATAAAGCTATGAATAGAATTAGCGATTCATACCGCGTCTCAACCATTTTCATTTTTATTCAGAAAAAAGTTTGTCCTATTCATTTCTGGTATGGGTATTACCGTTTACCAGACGCTTGGTACCGTTCACCGGAAGTTCAGTATAAGGCCCAACGAACACCGGCTCGCCTTACGGCCTCATTTGTAACAACTTGACTTCTCGGTATAGAAAAACAGACCCGCTCCCCTCATGGGAAACGCGTCTGTTATCGATAATCGTAGACAGATTTGAGTGGCTTTGAGAGCCGTCGGAATCCTAGCGATCAAACTCCGCCAGCGCCTCGCCCAGAAGCCTCAGGCCCTCGCGAAGAACGTCTTCGCTCGCGCAGTAGCCCAGACGCGCGCCGCAGGGAAGCTCAAAGCGGCTGCCGGGAACCAGCAGCACTCCCCTCTCGGCCAACAGGCGCTTGCAGAACTCCTCATCGTCCTCGGGAATATCCAGCTGGATAAACGAGGTGGATACGCCCTGCGGCGCCGTCCAAGAGACGCGGCTCTGCGCATCGATCCATGCCTGAGCGATATCACGGTTGCCAAACACGATCTTACGGTTGCGCTCAAGAATCTTGTCCTTGTGCTCGAGCACGTAGGTCGCCAGGGCGTCGTTGAACACGCCGCCGCAGATCATGGTGTAGTCACGATAGGTGCGGATGCGGTTGGAGACCTCTTCGTCGGCCACGACCCAGCCCACGCGAGCCGCAGGCGTCGAATAGGTCTTGGACACCGAGTTGGTGACAATGGCCTTCTCGTACACGTCGGCCATCGATATAAAGGACTCGGTGTTCTCGAGCGGCAGATACACCTCGTCGCACAGCACATAGGCGCCCACCGAACGGGCGATCTCGGCAATCTGGCCGAGCGTATCGGCATCGAGCACCGTACCGATGGGGTTCGATGCGTTATTGATGCAGATGAGCTTGGTGTTGGGGCGCACCAAGCGCTTGAGCTCATCGATATCGGGCTTCCAGCCGAGCTCCTCGCGGAGCTCCCAATACTCGACCTCGGCACCGAGCGTACGCGGAATCTCGTAGAGCGGCGCATAGGTAGGCCACTCGGCAATCACGTGATCGCCGGGCTCCACAACGGCCATGATGGCGTTGAGGTTGGCGCCCGTGCAGCCATTGGTCTGCAGAATGTGATCGGGATTGACATCGCGACGATACAGCTTGGCGACCTCGGCCTTAAATTCCGGCGATCCCTCGATCCAGCCGTAGTTCATCTTCTCGCGATCCAGGCGCTCGTAGAACGTGGCGCCGTCCTGCTCGTCCAGTGCGCGAAGCTCGCCCATGGTCAGCGACGAGATCGTCGACTGAGCGATATCCCAGGTAGCACTCTTCTCCAAAACGTTGAGCCATTCCTCAACACCGATTGTCTTGATATCCATGGCCACCTTATCTGATCTTCATTTAGCGTCATTAAACATGAATGGGGCGGTGCGAAAGATCCGCACCGCCCCAATGGGAGACATCTAATGGCAGCTAGATGTTTGTAGTAAGACCTGTACGGGTCT
>ENA-OWRJ01003461-OWRJ01003461.1-human-gut-metagenome-genome-assembly--contig:-NODE-3461-length-11557-cov-3.100070_pt1 | contig 11557 bp, 9 predicted proteins | sample MGYA00248269_ERZ651897 | MGnify/ENA primary metagenome ERZ651897 (study PRJEB26924, sample SAMEA4378252) | human gut metagenome | biome: human gut; feature: human-associated habitat; material: faeces...
CTTTCGCTAAGGCCTTGGCGTCGCCGTGGACCTCGACGATGCGGGGCGCGCGGATAAACGTCAGCGGCACTTCACCGTCGATGCCGGCTACCTGCCCCTTGGTTCGAAAGCTGCCGAGCTGCCTGCCGTAGGCATTGCGCTCGACAAGTACATCCATGGTTGCCAAACGCGGCGTCCCCTTATCGTCATGGGCGGCAAGGTCGTGAGCCAGCAGAATCAGGCCGGCGCAGGTGCCCAGGACGGGCATGCCTTCAGCGATGCGGGCACGAAGCTCCTCGAACATGCCCAACTCATCAAGCAGCTTCCCTTGAACGGTAGACTCGCCGCCGGGAAGTACCAGACGGTCAAAGTCCTGCTTCAAATCAGCCGCCTGCCTCAGCTCAATACAACGTGCGCCCAGCTCGGACAGCCTCGCCTCGTGCTCGGCAAAAGCGCCTTGGACCGCCAGCACGGCGACCGTCTGGTCTGCGTAATCGCTCATGTGCGATCCTTTCTGCCGGACTAGCGTCCGCGCTCCTCCATGATGATCTCGATCTCGTCAGCGTTGATGCCTACCATAGCCTCGCCCAGGTCCTCCGAAAGCTCAGCGATGAGTTTGGCGTCGGTGAAGTTGGCCACGGCCTTAACGATGGCGGCTGCGCGCTTGGCGGGGTCGCCGCTCTTAAAGATGCCCGAGCCGACAAAAACGCCCTCGGCGCCCAGCTGCATCATCAGCGCGGCATCGGCGGGGGTCGCGACTCCGCCGGCAGCAAAGTTCACGACAGGGAGCTTGCCCGTGGCATGGACCTCGCGCACCAGCTCGACCGGAACCTGCAGCTGCTTGGCTGCCTCAAAGAGCTCGTCGTCGCGCAAGGCGACAACGTCGCGGATCTGCTTTTGGATCTTGCGCATGTGTCGCACGGCCTGAACGACGTCGCCCGTGCCCGGCTCGCCCTTGGTGCGGATCATCGTGGCGCCCTCGGCTACGCGGCGCAGCGCCTCGCCCAGGTCGCGGGCACCGCAGACAAACGGGACGTCAAACTGGGTCTTGTCGATGTGGTAGACATCGTCGGCGGGGGAGAGAACCTCGGACTCGTCGATGTAGTCGATTTCGATGGCCTGAAGGACCTGCGCCTCGACGATGTGGCCGATGCGGCACTTGGCCATGACGGGGATGGAGACGGCCTCTTGAATGCCCTTGATCATCTTGGGGTCACTCATGCGCGAGACGCCGCCTGCGGCACGGATGTCGGCCGGGATGCGCTCGAGTGCCATGACGGCGCAGGCGCCTGCCTCCTCGGCGATACGTGCCTGCTCGGGCGTGGTGACGTCCATGATGACGCCGCCCTTGAGCATCTGCGCGAGCTCGCGGTTGAGTTTGACGCGATCGGCCTTGCTGGTCTGTTCTGCCATGGTTGCTCCCTTGGTTGGCATGTGCATTGCTTGACGGAACATCCTATCGGGGGGCTGGGTATGGCGAAATACTCAGTTTTCGAGATAATAACAAGGTCAGAGTAATACCAGATTGAATGACTTAATAAGGTCAGGTGATAGGCTCGTGCTTGACTACAATTTGGAAAAACGCGGCGAAGCATCGCTCTATGAGTATGTTTACCAGCAAATTCGAGATGATATCGTAGCTGGACGCATTGCGGCGGGGGAACATCTGCCGTCTAAGCGCGCCTTTGCCAGTCATCTGGGAATTAGTGTCATTACCATCGAAAATGCATATAGCCAGTTGCTTGCCGAGGGTTATATTTGCTCAAAGCCGCGCCGTGGTTACTACGCGTGCGAACTTCCGGATGCGCCGGTTTTGGCTTCGGCTGCGGGGGATATCGACCGAGATGCTGTCTCTGTTGGCCCCAGCGCGCATGATTCCGACGGACAGGCTGAGCAGTTCGAGGCTCTTTCTCCTTCCGCTTTGGAGGCGGCGCGGCTTTGGCAAAGCGCGCTACGGGCGACACTGACGTCCGAAGACGAACGTGAAATCTTTTCGCCCGCGCCGGCGCAGGGCACCGTTCGGCTACGACGCGCAATTGCTCACCATCTGCGCGGGACAAGGGGCATGAATGTCGACCCCGACAACATCGTTATCGGTGCGGGCGCCCAGTTGCTCGATACCATGTTGGTTCAGCTGCTTGGCGCGGACAAGGTGTATGCCGTTGAGGATCCGGGGTATTTACGTTTGACGCGCATCTATCAGGCCATGGGTTGCGAAGTGCGGTATATCCCGTTGGACGGTGAGGGCGTGGACTTGAGCGCTCTGCAGAAAACCGGGGCGGATGTCCTTCACCTGATGCCGTCCCATCAGTATCCGACCGGCCTTGTGACGAGCATTGCGCGTCGCTATGCCCTGCTGGGCTGGGCCGCCGAGCGGCCGGACCGGTATCTCATCGAAGATGACTTTGATTGCGAGTTTCGCCTTGCCGGTAAGCCGATTCCCGCGCTCGCGTCGATTGATGCCGCCCAATCGGTCATCTACACCAACACGTTTTCAAAAAGTCTGTCGTCGGCCCTGCGTTTGGCGTATATGGTCCTGCCCGATGAGCTGATGGAACGGTTTAGGCGCAACCTTGGCTTTTACGCCTCGTCGGTGAGTTCTGTTGACCAGGTCGCTTTGGCTCGTTTGCTGGAATCGGGCGATTACGAGCGACATGTGAACCGCGTACGCGTTCGTGCTCGCGAGGCGCGTGATGGCCTGGCGACGCTTGTACGGAAGGCATTTCCGGCGGGGGAGGTTTCGATCGAGCACGCAGACGCTGGCCTTTACTGCGTCGTAGCCGCAGGGCGTGACACGGATGAAAACTCTATTACGCATGCCCTCACGCGTTCGAATATTCCTTTTACCGATATCGGTGACTGTTTTTGGTGCGCCAATGGCGTATCTGTCCCAGAAAAATCAACTCGAATTCTTGTCCAGTATGACGACCTGAGTCCAAAAGAGCTAAAAACCCTGGATTCGCAGTTGACGGGAACGCCCTGCAACCTAAGTGAGTAGACTTTTGGCGCCTTGGCGACCAGACCGTTTTGAAGCAATCCATCTACCTGCGATTTTGTAAAGCAGTATGGGCGGTCTGCTCGGCGGGTCCTAAATAGTCTACTCACTTGCTGTGCAAGGCTTCCGCATGAGCGAAAAATGAGTTTTCAACAGCGCTCCGTCCAGCTTTTGGCAAGCTTTTGGCCAGTTGGGGAGGGCTGTTGAAAACTAAGTAGTCCGTTCGGCGCCCTTTTCGGCGCGTTCGCGCCAATGCGTGAGCGCCCGGGTTGAAATTCGTGTTTTCCTGTGCCTATGAAGGATCTACTTTGTGACATATCGGCTTTTAAGTACTGGCGCTTGCCCCCTCAGGCCCGCGCTCTGTGTCCGCCGCTCCCGCGACCGGAAGAAGACCGGCGGCGATGCGAGCTCGCCCGTAACCCGACGGCTACGGTTGTGCTCGGCTTTCCGCTGTATACATTGGTTCGGACGAGAGGCAAGCGGACTTGCCCTGTCAGCATTAGGCAGCGGCTGTTCCTAGGCGAGTTCCCCAGGGAATCCGTGCTGGAAACGGAACATGGGTTTTTGGTTACGTCTCCTCTGCTGACGGCATTCATCATGTCGCGGCATCTGACGGATCTCCAGCTTGTTTTGGTGTTGGCGGAGATGTGCGGCTTGTTTACGGTTTGTGCCTTGCCAGCAGCACTCGAGGCAGAGCTTTCGCGTGCAATTGAGTCGGGCGCGATTCCGGCAACCTTGGGTTGGGCGCGCTGTCCGTCCGAGGACGGCGCCGCCTCAAATTTATGGCGGCGCGACGCTTTGGTTTTGGGCGAAGACCTTGACCGTTTTTGCTCAGATGTTTGTGGGATGCGTTACGGCAAGCGATTTGTCGCGGTATCTCATCTCGTTCCACTGGGTGCCGCATCGCCTTTTGAGGTTGAGACGTATTTGTTGCTTGGGTTGCCACGATCCCTGGGAGGCGAAGGTTTTTGCGGCATAGAGCTCAATGTCGAAGTGGCGCTAAGCGCAAGTGCTCGGGCGATTGTAGGCAAGTCCCGCGTATACATTGACCTACTTCTGTCTTCGCCGGACGGAGAGCGACAGGTGGCCATTGAATGCCAAGGAAAGGGCTCACACGGGCGAGCCGGGGATGGCTTGCGCGACGCCGACCGCATGACGGCGCTTCAGGCCATGGGCTACGATGTATTTCTCCTGACACACGGACAGATATCCGATGAGGATAGATTCCACGCGATTGTTAAGGCCGTGTGCAGGTTGCTCGATGTTGAATATCGCGATAAAAGCTTGGAGGAGCAAGGGGCCGAGGCATTACTTCGGTCTGAGCTATTCGTTGACTGGTCAAAACTGGGAGAAATCGACAAAAAGATGCCCGTTAGACACAAAAAGGCCCGATCATGGACGGTTGCAAATCTAAGTGAGTAGACTTTTAGCGTGATGGCGACCAGATTATTTTGCGGCAAGCTGTCTACCTGCGGTTTTATAAAGCAATACGGATGGTCTGCTCGACAAGTTCCCAAAAGGCTACTCACTTAGTTTTTGACGCGAAGCCGATGCCGAAGGTGGTCCTTTTTTGGGACGTTAACTGGTTCGCTAGACACGAAAAAGGCCCGGATCTTGCGGTCCGGGCCTTATCGAGCTAGAGATTGTCTCTCAGGCGGTTGGCTTAACCAAAGTAGCGCTTGAGCAGACCGGCGAAAGCCTTGCCGTGGCGAGCCTCGTCGCGAGCCATCTCGTGCACGGTGTCGTGGATGGCATCGAGGCCAGCGGCCTTGGCGCGCTTGGCAAGATCGGTCTTGCCGGCGGTGGCGCCGTTCTCGGCCTCAACGCGCATCTCGAGGTTCTTCTTGGTGGAGTCGGTCACGACTTCGCCCAGGAGCTCGGCGAACTTGGCGGCATGCTCGGCCTCCTCGTGCGCAGCCTTCTCCCAGTACAGGCCGATCTCGGGATAGCCCTCGCGATGAGCGACGCGAGCCATGGCCAGGTACATACCGACTTCGGAGCACTCGCCCTCAAAGTTGGCGCGCAGGTCGGCAACGATATCCTCGGAGACGCCCTCCATCTTGGCGACGCCCACGACGTGCTCAGCAGCCCACTCGAGCTGACCCTCCTCCTGCTTCAGGAAGCGTGAACCGGGAACGCCGCACTGGGGGCACTTGAAGTCCTCGGGCAGCTGGTCGCCGTCGAACTCTTCCACATAACCGCAAACGGGGCAAACAAACTTCATGATTCGATCCTTTCGATCGATGGCGATGGAGCGCTCGTCCGGTCCCGTAAGGGCCCTCTCCGGACGCGCGTCTTGACGAGTTCTATTATCCATAAATGCAACCGAATGTGAAGCCTATTAGGAATGATTTTTAATAAAACAATTTTGAGATATGAAGATGTTGACTGATTAACGATTGGTAGGCCGTCTTTGACCGCCGCTGAGTACAATCGAGCGAGCAAATGTTGACCTATCAACAAATGAAGGAGTTTCCTTTATGCATCTAGCCCGTCGTGCCTGGTGCCGAACATATCAGACGGTTTTTCGCATTGCATTGCCAATCCTGCCCTATACCGAGCCGCGCATTTTAGAGCATGCCGAGGATGTGCCCGCGGTGCTTCAAAAGCGCTCGATCCAGAAGGTCCTTATCGTGACGGATCCCGGCATTGCCCGTCTGGGGCTCACGGCACCGCTCGAGACGGCGCTCGCATCCAGGGGGATTGGCGTTACGGTCTATGCCGAAACGCGTATGAACCCCACGGTCTCAAACGTGGAGGAAGCGGCGTCCCTGTATCGAGAGAGCGCCTGCCAGGCTATTATCGGCTTTGGCGGAGGATCGGCCATGGACTGCGCCAAGGGCGTGGGCGCACGCATTGCGCAGCCAAGCAAGCCCATCAACAAGATGCGCGGCCTGCTGCGGATTCATCGTCGCCTGCCGCTTCTCATCGCCGTTCCCACCACGGCAGGCACGGGAAGCGAGGCCACGCTTGCGGCAGTAATTACCGATGACGAGACGCACTACAAGTACCCCATTAACGACTTTGTGCTTATCCCGCGCTTTGCGGTGCACGACCCCGAGTTTACGCGCGGTCTGCCCGCCTCCATTACGGGGCAGACGGGTATGGATGCCCTGACGCATGCCGTCGAGGCCTTTATCGGGCGAAGCACTACGCCCTATACGCGCAAGATGGCGCGACAGGCGGTGCAGCTCATCCACGACAATTTGCTCGAGGCCTATGAGCATGGTGACGACATGCGCGCTCGTCGCAATATGCTTTCGGCGGCGTATAAGGCGGGCGTTGCGTTTACCCGCTCCTATGTGGGATACGTTCACGCCATCGCGCACAGTCTGGGCGGCCGATACGGAATTCCGCACGGTTTGGCCAACGCGATTATCCTGCCGCACATGCTTCGCGCTCATGGTGACGCCGCCGCCCCCAAGCTTGCCGATCTTGCTCGCATGGCGGGCATTGCGCCGGCTACCGCGCAGGACAGTCTTGCGGCCGAGGCCTTTATCGATTGGGTCGACCGCATGAATGCCGCCTTGGGCATTCCCAAATATGTGACGGGCATTCGCCGCTCCGATATTCCGCAAATGGCGGCCCATGCCGATGCCGAGGCCAATCCGCTATACCCCGTTCCACTTTTGATGGACCGTTTGGAGCTCGAGCGTATGTACGAGGTCGTTGCGGGTGGTATGTTTGAGGACGAGAACTAGGAGGGTCCATGAACACCGAGGAAATTGCGCGCATCGTCGGCGACCAGCGCGCCTACTTTAAGACGCACGCCACGTTTGATGTCGATGCTCGGCGTCGTGCGCTCGTGAGTTTACGCGATGCGGTACGGGCCCACGAGGCCGATATTGCCCATGCGCTCCAGACCGATTTGGGAAAGTCACATGACGAGGCGTATATGTGCGAGATCGGCACCTCGCTTTCCGAGATTCGACATCAGATTGCGCATGTGGCTCGATGGAGTCGCCCGCGTCTGCGTCCGTGTGACCTTGCCAACGCCGTGAGTGTGTGCAAGACGCAGGCCGTGCCCTATGGCGTCACACTCATCATGGCTCCGTGGAACTACCCGTTTTTGCTGACGCTCGAGCCACTCGCCGGCGCCCTTGCCGCGGGCAATACCGTGGTCATTAAGCCGAGCGCATATGCTTCGGCATCGAGCGCGGTGCTCAAGCAAATCTGTGAAGAGGCATTTGATCCGCGCCTGGTGACGGTTGTCGAGGGCGGGCGCGCCGAAAATGAAGCGCTGCTCGACGAGTGCTGGGACAAGATCTTCTTTACCGGTAGCGTTCCGGTCGGCAAGCCCGTCATGGAGCGCGCAAGTAAAAACCTTACGCCCGTGACGCTTGAGCTGGGCGGAAAGAGTCCCTGCATCGTGGATGCGACGGCAAACCTGAAGGTCGCGGCGCGGCGTATCGCCTTTGGTAAATGGCTCAACGTGGGGCAGACCTGCGTGGCGCCCGACTACCTGCTGGTCGATACGCGTGTGCACGACGAGCTGCTGGGCCTCATCAAGGAGGAGGTTTGCCGTATGTTTGGCGACCACCCACTCGATAACGAGGATTATGGACATATCGTCAACGCCAAGCATTTTGCGCGCGTGCGCGGGCTGATCGACCCCGATAAGGTTGTGCTGGGAGGCACGGCGCGCGAGTCGTCGCTCAAGATCGAGCCGACGATTTTGGACGGCGTGACCCCCGATGACGCCGTGATGCAGGAGGAGATCTTCGGTCCCATCTTGCCGGTGCTGACGTTTGAGAGCCTAGACGAGGCCGAAGCGTTTATTACGGATCGTCCGACGCCGCTGGCCCTGTATATCTTTAGCCAGGACCGTGCGGTTCAGCAGCGCTTTGTGCGTTACGTGCCCTTTGGTGGTGGCTGTGTTAATGACACCATTATGCATTTGGCCACGAGCCATATGGGCTTTGGCGGCATGGGGGCGAGCGGTATGGGACAGTACCATGGACGCGAGAGCTTCGATACGTTTAGCCACAAGAAGAGCATCGTGAACAAGGCAACATGGCTGGACGTGCCATTCCGCTATGCCCCGTATGCAAGCTGGAAGCACAAGTTCGTGCGCATGTTTGTGCATTAGAAAATGGCAGGTAATACGAACAAGTGTTCCTATTACCTGCCATTTACGTTAGACTACTACTATGGGGTACGGATGGGCCAACTCCCTTTAGAAGGGAATTGGTATGAACGTAAGCGATGTTATTTCGTTACTGGCGTTGTTAATCGCGGCTATCGAACTCGGCCTGTTTATCGGCCGAATGAAATAGCCGCCCCCGCGTAAGCGAAGACGGCCACTTCTCACGATGTAAACGTGCACTGGAGTTGGCAAGACCCGCTGCAACGGGTGCCATCCGTGCCTCTATCTTATCTGCAAGCGCTCTGTCTCGCAAGCGTTGCAGCAAATGGGTGAAAGGTGCGAGCGGGTGAAATTTTGTCCGCACGGGCCCGTAAGCTTCTCAGTAAGGTTAAGTGCCGGTTTATTCGGTCGTTAGAGGAGTTGCCATGTACGAGCCTTCACGTGTTCTTTTGTCGTTTCATATTGCAGGATTTCAGTATGCCGATGGCGCCTTGGTCTTGGGCGATCTTAAAGTGGGCGATAAGCTGACGCTGTGTGCCGAGCGCGATAATCCCCATGACCCCGAGGCGGTTGCGATCTATTACGGCAACACCAAGCTTGGCTATGTTCCGGGAGACGAGGTTGGCCCGCTGTCCTTGATGATGTATTACGGGCATGGGGACGTATTTGAAGCCCGTGTGCAGCAGGTTGCTCCCGAGTGCAGCCCGTGGCATCAGGTGTGCGTTGGCCTCTATGTGGTGGATGCCCGCTAATCGGTGAGGGAGGCTGCCATGTTTGATGACGATGGTCTGTTTAATCTGACGGATGACCCGTTTGAGTGGGATATGCTGCTCGACGATGATGAGCTGGAGCAGGACCGGAAGAAGCGGCAGGACAAGAACGCCCAGGGTGACGCGTCGAAAAAGAAAGACAAACGCCGCCGAGGTCCGTTCGGCGGGCTCTTTGGCTAACCGACGCGCCAAAGCGTCTGTATACTAGGCACGTGTTAGACACGTTGCGAAATGAGGATACAGACGATGATGTGGTTTACCGCCGACCTGCACCTGGGCGATACGAATATCTTGCACGACATGGATCGGCCGTTTGATTCGGTCGAGGAGATGAATCGCAAGGTCATCGATGCCATCAATGAGTGCGTGGCTGCGGATGACCGTCTCTACATCCTGGGAGACTTTACCTATCGTTTGCCCCTAGCGGATGCCGTGCACCTGCGCGAGTGTATCGAATGCAAGAACGTGACGCTCATCCGCGGTAACCATGACGGCGATTGGGAAGATCCGAACGCACCGCAGATTTGGGATGAGGTGCGCGATTATCTGGAGGTCGCTCCCGGTTACGCTAAGGGTCATCGCCTGGTGATGAGCCATTACCCCATGCTCAGCTGGAATGGCAAGGCGCGCGGCGCCATCATGCTGCACGGACATATCCATAGCAGGGGTGACCGCACCAACGCACGCAACCGCGATCGCGAGCGCCCCATTTTTCGCTACGATGTCGGCCTCGATGCCAACGACTACAAGCCCGTAAGCCGTGATCAGATCCTCGGCTTTTTTGGACTGTAATTCTCGAACCACGACACGAGCTACCGCAAAGGGGGCAGCCACCTTCGTGGTGGTTCTGGCGCCGTTGCCATTATGGCAGCGGCGCCTTTTTTGTCCGTGCGGCGCGGTAGAGTGTAGGCGGTTGAAATTTGCGTCCATCGAGGAGCTGCCATGAACGAGATCAAGTGCCCGCATTGCGGCGAAGTTTTTAAGGTCGATGCGTCCGGTTATGCGGATATCGTCAAGCAGGTGCGCAATGCCGAGTTTTCGCGCGACCTGGATGAGCGCGTGAAGGCGGTCCAGCGCGAGGGCGAGCAGGCACTGGAGCTTGAGCGCTCGCGCTCGACGGCTGCTTTGCAAAAGGCAGAGTCTCAGCGCGACGCTCAGCTTGTCGAGCAGAAGAACGCTGCAGCTCAGCAGCTGGCACAAGAGGTTGCCAAGCGCGACGCTGAGCTTGCCGAGCTGCGCGCCAAGCTCGAGGGCGCTGCCGCAGAGCGTGAGGGTGCAAGCCAGCGTGCAGCGGTTGAGGCCCGTGCCGATGCTCAAAAGGAGAATGCTGAGCTTCAGCGCGAGATTGACAATTTGCGTGCGCAGCTGGGACGCAAGGATGACGAAGCCAAGCTTGCCGAGGCTTCGGCGCGCAATGCTGCTCAGAACGATTTAGCTGCACGCGATGCGCAGATTGCAGAATTGCAGGCAAGGCTCTCCGCGGCGGACAAGGCCCAGGAGATGGCGCTTGCCGCCGCTGCGGCCGAGTCGCAGCGTGAGATCGATGCCGCTCGCGGCGAGGCTGAGCGCACGCTTGCTGACTATCGCGCAAAGGTACAAGAGAAGTTTTCCGCCGCAAAGGCTCAGTCCGAGCAGGAGGCCGAGGGCCTGCGTGCGCAGCTGCGCGAACAGGAGCTGACGGCCAAAATGAACCTATCGGAGGCGGTCGCCGCGGCAGAGCGTGAGCGTGACGAGGCACGTGCCAAGCTGACGAGCGAGCTGGCAGTGCGCGATTCTCGCGAGGAACAGGTCAAGGCGGCACACGAGCTCGAGCTCGCGCAGGCCAAGCGCGTGAGCGACGAGTTGATCCGCTACAAGGACGAAGAGATTGAGCGCCTTAAGGAAATGAAGATCCGCCTGTCCACCAAGATGGTGGGCGAGTCGCTCGAGCAGCATTGCGAGACCGAGTTTAACCGTCTGCGTATGACCGCGTTTCCTAATGCGTACTTCGAGAAAGACAACGATGCGTCCGAGGGCACCAAGGGTGACTTCATCTTCCGCGAGTGCGACGCGAGCGGCAACGAGGTCATTTCGATTATGTTCGAGATGAAAAACGAGAACGACGAGACCGCGACCAAGCACAAAAACGAGGACTTCTTTAAGAAACTCGATCACGATCGTCGCCAGAAAGGCTGTGAGTACGCGGTGCTCTGCACGCTGCTCGAGCCCGAGAGCGAGCTCTATAACGCGGGAATCGTGGACGTGAGCTACCGCTACGAGAAGATGTACGTGATTCGCCCACAGTTTTTCATTCCCATGATCACACTTCTTCGCAACGCCGCCATGGGTTCGCTGCACTATAAGCAGGAGCTGGCGGAGTACAAACAGCAGAATATCGACGTCACGAACTTCGAGGCCAAGATGGAGAAGTTCAAGGACGGCTTCTCGCGCAACTACAACCTGGCGAGTAAGCAATTCGAATCGGCGATCAAGGAGATCGATGCCGCCATTAAGCAGCTCGAGAAGACCAAGGACGACCTGCGCCGCAGCACCGAGAACCTGCGCTTGGCCCACAACAAGGCCGATGAACTTACCATTCGCAAGCTCACGTGGGGCAACAAGACCATGAAAGCAGCGTTTGATGAGGCACGCGAGACTGCGTCGGAGACGGGCGATGAGCCCGCCGAGGCGGATTCGTATGAGGTCGAGGATGCCGAGTAGGTCATAGCGGATAGTGCAAAAGCGGGG
>ENA-OWRJ01003469-OWRJ01003469.1-human-gut-metagenome-genome-assembly--contig:-NODE-3469-length-11530-cov-3.059172_pt1 | contig 11530 bp, 7 predicted proteins | sample MGYA00248269_ERZ651897 | MGnify/ENA primary metagenome ERZ651897 (study PRJEB26924, sample SAMEA4378252) | human gut metagenome | biome: human gut; feature: human-associated habitat; material: faeces...
TGACGAAAAATTTGACGACGCATCTGTCGCACAATCTTTGTGCGGTATTGCCCTTGACATTTCGGCGGAAATCGTGTATACTAATAATAAAGAGAGCACACCAGTAGACGGTCTGCTCCCACTGCTTTTGATTAAAAAGATTTAACCGCCGCAGTTTGGACGCTAGGGGCGGTTATTTCTTTTTCTTTTTGTGGTGATGCTTCTTACTATTTTTTTGATTATAGTAAATGTACAAGATCACGCTAGTCAAATCCAGCAAGAAACTGCCGATTTTTAGCAAATCACCAAGAGTGATATATTGATCCATCATACCGATCACCTCCCGTCTGTTCGAATGAGCAGTGGGAGCAAAAATCTGAAAAGATTCGACCGCCTACCGTTATTGGTATGCCCTCGAAATTTAGTATACCACACCTTGCAAAAAATGTCAAACAAAATGTTTCACATCGCATCAAAAACGGCAACAGCAGACTTACTCAAGAATATCGAGCCGCCTGCCGTTTCAGTCATGCCTATAACAATCCCCGTTCCACTCTGCCAGAACCGCGGCACAGTGAAGCGGGGATCTTGCGTATATCAGACCTTTTCTGTGACTGCCGCCTTTTCACGCGGCTGCACCAATGCCATCAGGTGCCGGAACACGAACCGCACCAGCGGACCGGCGAAAAACAACTGCCACAGCAGTGCCATGGGAAAATTTTTCGCAGTGGTTTCAAACCAGACTGCAATCACCTGCACGCCGGCATGCTTGAACAGCAGCGTTGCCGCCAAGCTCATCAACGGGCACATCAGCAGCACCGACACGGCGGAAATCGCCAGCACCAGATGAAAAGGGTTGTCCTTTTCGAGATCGACGATGCGAAACGCCGCCTTTTTTGCCAGACCGCCTACCAGAAAGAAATCCAGCAGAAAGGCGATCGGTCCCATGATCGGCAGTTCCCGAAAAGCATGGAGAAATACCATGTTGGTCATGCCGCCGGTTTCCATGGCGATGTTATAGCAGATCATCGCGTAGACCATGACAAGCACCATGAGAATGGTAAAAATTACTTCTTGTACTTTGTTTTTGGGCATAAAAAATCCTCCTAGAATCAATTCCCGCACCTGCACCCAGCCGTTCCGGTCTGCGTACACGTGCAGACAGGCGAAATGGCATAGAGTGTTGTTCGTGAATCATTCCGGAGAATGTGCGTTTCCAATGATGCGGGCATGTCCCCGCGTGACCTTCTATCCAATCAGATTAACGATATTATAGCACACTTCTGCGAAAAAGTCAATCGTGCAAAATGGGAGAAAATTTTCCCCTGCAATTCCACAAAAACAGGGCAGGTTTCCCTGCCCGTGTGTCTTATGTCGTACTGGTTTCCAGCTTCAGCAGCAGCATAGACGGCGTGCCGTTGTCGTTCTTTTCATCGGCATAGTCCAGCGTGGACAGCATGACCCAGTGGTCTTCTTCGGACACTGTAACATCGTCCTTTTTCACCGCCGCCATTTCCAGCAGCTGCTCCAGCAGCTGCGGCTGCTCTGCGGCATCTGCCGTCATGATCTGGTCTATCAGTTCCTGTGCAGGGCAGGTTGCCGCAATGCTGGCAGTCACCTCCAGACGATACCGTTCATCAGGCAGCAACAGTACGCCGTCTGACAAGTCCGCAAATGCCGACTCCTGCAAAAAATCGTCCAGACTCCCGAACATGGCACTATTGTTCATATCATGTCCGAACACCAGCGAAAAAAAGTCGCTGAAATCCACCGCATTCCGACTGTCCAGAAACGGGGTGCCGTACAAGTCGTAGCCGCCCTCATAGTTGTGGTCGGTGTATCTATCGCTGTCTGTGCCGCCCATGAGCGGATAGTCGATCATCGTCTGCGGCAGCACCAGCCAGCCGATCATGTCCGGATTGTCGGCACAGCCTTTTTGCAGCAGCGTTTCCCGCCGTTTCAGATTCCGGTCATCGTCCCACGACCGCACCTCGCTCTTGCCGTCCATTCCGCGGAGCACTTCCAGTACATGGCTCTCGCTGGAGTTGAAATAATGGCTTTCATGCAGAAAAACAGCAGACGAAATCACCGCCACCGACAAAAGCAGGCTCACTGCGATCCCAAAAATCTGACTGTAAATTTTTTTCTTGGATTTTGCACTTCTTTGTTTCATCAGATGCCCCCGTTTCCCACATATTCATGTATATATTGTAACAAATTCGTACAAAAATATAAACACATTTCTGAGAAGAATTCGGGAAATTCTGGAATTTTCTATAATTTGTCCATACTCGGAATGAGATCACCCTCATTGATGCTGAATCAGATGATCCAGCAGAATCTTCACGCCAATCAGAAGCAGCACCACGCCGCCGGCGATCTCCGCCTTTTTCTCAAAGCGGTTGCCAAAGCGATTGCCGATCCAGACACCGCAGAACGACAGCACCAGCGTGACACAGCCAATGATGGAAACGGAACTCCAGATCTGCACGTCCAGACAGGCAAACGCGATCCCCACCGCCAGAGCATCGATAGAGGTGGCAATTGCCAGCATGAACAGTTCCTTGTGATCCAGCCTGGCATCACTTTTTTCAGCAGCCGATTCTTCCTTTTCGTGGAACACGTCCCAGAGCATTTTTCCGCCGATGAATACCAGCAGCACAAATGCGATCCAGTGGTCAAACGCCTGAATATAACGGGAAAATGATGTACCCAGCAGCCAGCCCAACAACGGCATCAGTGCCTGAAACACACCGAAATACAACCCGATGACCAACGCCTGATCGTACCGCATCTTCCGCATGCCCAGCCCCTTACAGACCGACACTGCAAATGCGTCCATTGACAGTCCGATCGCTGTCAGCAGCAGTTCTACAATTCCCATAAAACAGTTCTCCTTTTTATGCCTGAGGCATGGCTTTTTACAATAATTTATGCAATTACAAATCAGTATAGCACACGCCATTTCAGTTTGTCAAGGCAAATCATACTAATACAAAAAACCCGACACGGGATCGCTCCCGCATCGGGTTTTTCTTATGCTGTCATAGCCTTGTTGTCAGAAACGCTTACGCGTTCGAAATCAGAGAACCGGATTATTCAGCCCACATAGAGCCCTTCAGGTTCTTCAGATCCGGGCAAACCGGATTGTCCCAGGTAGTGCTCTTATGACCAGCACCAACCAGAGCAACATAGTATGCCTGGTAGAAGATGTCAGTTGCTTCCAGCTTGCCGTCTGCAGAATTCTCTCCTGCCTTGCTTTCGGTATCAATATCCGTCAGGAAGAAGGACAGTTTCTCCAGATTCTCATCCTGTGCGTGCTCTGTGCCGTCCAGAAGCTTTGCATCCTTAATACCAGCACCCTGTCTTGCAATGTAGTAGCTACTGTAGTACATATCAGTAGCCTCTACCTTACCGGACAAGTCAGTATCGCCCTTTACGCCGATGTAAACCTTTGCAGTAGCAACCTTTTCACCCTTATACAGGATATCGAGGTCGGTATCTACATATGCCTTGCCTTCGCTGTCGAACAGTGCCTTCGGGCTTTCTGCACCAAAGGTCAGATCGTCCATGACGCTCTCGCCGTTTACAGTTGCAGACTTCACAAGGTCAGCAGCGTTGAAATTGCGTCCGTCAATAGACAGATAGAAGTTTGCATCCGGATTTACTTCGATTTCCAGTTCTGCTTCTGCAGTCGTGGTGGTTTCTTCTGTAGTAGTGGTAGCTTCGGTAGAAGCTGTCGTGTTTTCTGTGGTAGTGGTTGCTTCTGTAACAGTTGTCGTAGCTTCTGTGGTAGTTGCTTCTGTAGTAGAAGAAACAGCTGCCGGTGTGGTAGTAGTTTCTTCAGTGGTTGCTTCAGTAGTTGCTTCCGTGGTTTCTTCTGTAGTAGTTGTTGTTGTTGTGGTAGTTGTGCTGGTAGTCGTCTTCTTGCTGAAGTCCGGCAGCTCTTCTGTTGTAGAAGCTGTGGTCTTCTTGCTGAAGTCCGGCAGCTCTTCTGTTGTAGCAGTTGTAGTTGCCTTTGTAGTAGTTGTTTCAGATTCTGTTACAGTAGTGGTTGTTGCACTGGTGCTGGTGGTTGTCGGGCCTGCACTGGTGCTGGTTGCCGTAGCAGTTGTTGCTTTAGTAGTAACAGTCGTTGCTTCGGTAGTAGTGGTAGTGGTAGTTGCTTCGGTAGTCGTTACAATAGGTTCTTCGGTAGTGGTGGTTGTAGCAGCAGTCGTTGTTGTAGTGGTTGCTGCAGTTGTGGTGGTGACAGTCGTAGCCTCTGTAGCAGTTGTAGTCTGCGGTTCTTCTGTAGTAGTAGTCGTTGCCGCAGAGGTTGCAGTTGTAGTGGTGGTAGCTGTTGTAGTAGTTGTAGTTGTAGCAGTTGTTGTTTCGGTGGTTTCCACTACATCATTCATGATTACGCGGATCGCACCGTCCTTCAGACCAACCATTTCGTCGAAGATGTCTTCGCCGGTTACGCCCTCGCCGTTCAGGTAGTTGAAACGCTTGACATCTACCATCGTGGTGCCGCTGGGCAGTTTGTCAGAACCATTCGGTGCCCAGTCTACAGGGAACTCATAGTACTCAACAGTCTTGCCATCGTATTCACCAGTCTGAAGTGTCAGACCATATTCGTCAGCCAGTGCCTGTACAGTATCCTTATCCGGCACATTGAAGATCATGCGGAATACCTGATTCATCTTTGTCGGGTCAGTTGCACCTTCGGCAGAACGTGCACCAATGAAACGGATCCAGCGGTCGCTGCCGTCAGTAATGGTAGAAGTGCCGTCCTTGTATGCAATGAAATCATTTGCATTCGGAATACCGCTGCCGAAGTCGTTGACAACAAATGCTCTTTTTTTCAGCAGCTTGGACGGAATGGTGTACAGCTTTGCAGTTGCCTCCGGCAGGTTGACAACGCAGTTGATACCATAGCTGGTTGCGTCTACGCCTTCCTTGGCAGTTACCTTCACGCCCAGAGTGTAGTTCTTCAGAGAAGTGGCATCCTTTTCACTGGGATATACGAATACTTCGTCAATGTCCAGATTGATGTCCTTTTCTTCTGTGGTAGTGGTTGTAGTAGTCGTGTCAGTTGTAGTGGTTTCAGTCTGTGCATCTGTGTAAACGCGGATACCGCCGTTGTAGTAAACTACATCAGTGGTCGCAATGTCTGTGCCGTTTTCGTCAATGTACTGACGGTTCGGAGCCAGATAGCCGTCGCCGTGTGTACCCTCAAAGTCCCAGTTTACCTTCTGATACTCTGCAAAGTTTACCGGGAACAGATAGTAGCTGTCGCCGTTTTCATCTGTCTGCAGTTCCAGACCGTATTCCTTTGCGATGTCCACTGCGTTTTCTGCAATGGTGCAGTTGATGTCGATCACCTTGTCACCGCTGATCGTGATCGTGCTGGTACTGGAAGTCCACTGGAAATACATCCAACGCTTGGACGGCTCAACGCTCATATCCTTACCGTTTGCCTCATAGCCCTTCAGGTTCTGCGGAGAAGGAGCCAGGTCGCCGCTGACATAAACGTCCTTATAACCATAGTCCTTCTTGTTCTTCGGGTTCTTGTAGATCGTCAGGATCTTAGAAGTAACTTCCGGAACTTCCAGAGCGAAGTTGAAGCCCTGTGCGTCCACATAGTTTTCAACCAGAACGGACAGCGGGATCTTTGCATAGTTGCTTGCAGTCTTGACCTGCGCTTCGTCTACCTTGAAGATGATGCCCTTGCCCTTCGGAGCTTCCGTCGTGGTGGTGCTGATGGACTTGGTAGTAGTTACAACAGTGGTGTCTGCCTTTGTAGCAGTGGTCTGTTTTTCTGTGGTTGTTGCAGCAGATGCAGAAGTTTCTGTAGCCTTGCTGGTTTCAGCAGAAGTTTCTGTAGCCTTGCTGGTTTCAGCAGATGCTTCTGTCGAAGTAGAAGCGGTGGTTTTTGCTGTAGTAACTACAGTTGTAACTGTGGTTTCCTTGGAAGTAACAGTAGTTTCTTCTGTCGTTGCAGAAACGGTGCTTTCTTCTGTGGTTGCAACTGTTTCAGTTGTTACAGTGGTCACAGTTGTAGAAGTAGTGGTCTGATCCGGATCTTCGTCGAAGCACAGTACGATCTTGTCGATTGTCACATCGCCGAACTTCGGATAATAAACCATGAACTGTACAGTTTCACCAACAGTCTTCGGAATATCATAAGATACGATGACCTGCTTGTTTGCCGGTACAGCCAGATCCTTGAATTCCGTGCTCTGCCATTCTTCACCTTCCGGCAGGCTGTCGTTCCATGTGCCAAACGCACCGCTGGTGTTCTTGTCATTTGTCTTTACGGTGTAGTAAGCAATTGCCTTGTATGCACCCATGGGATCAAATTCAACCTTGGTGTTGCTTGCCTTGCCGTCAGTACCCTTGTCTTCCTCTGCCTTCGGCGTCAGTTCCTTGGTGTACTTTGCGGAAACTGTAGTGGTCGGCTGTGTGGTCACAGTGGTTGCAGCAGTCGTAGTGATCGTTGCATCATCTGTATAAATCACAACAGAATCCACAGTGAAGTCTTCATAGGTACCGTCGCCCCAGGCACCAAACTTCAGAGAACCATCATGTTCCTTCTGAATGGTTGCGTCCACAGTCTTGGTGATGTCCCAGGTGAATTCGCCGGACTTGCCCAGAGTTTTGTTTTCCTGTGTGGTCTGCGTCCAATAATCCGGTGCTTTCTGTGTAGAAGAACCGAACATATAGTTGTATGTGCCGATTTCCTTATCAGAGGAAACGTTGACAACGACCTTCTTGACAACATTGCTGTTGGTGATGCCAAAGTCAGCCCACTTCCAGCCAATCATGCCTTCCTTCGGGTCAGCCTTCTGTGCATCCTTCAGCAGTTCGCTGTAGGTCTTGCCGACAGTGATCTTTTTCACGCCCTTTTCCTCTGCAGTGGTAACTGTAGTAGCAGCAGTGGTTGCACTGGAAGCAGCGGTAGTTTCAACAGAAGTTTCTGCAGTGGTTTCGTTGGTCGTTGTGGTAGTGGTTTCGGTTGCTACCGGAACGGTAGTTGTGGTGGTTGTGGTAGTTTCATTTGCCAACTCTACTGTGAAGCTAACTGAAATCACTTCGCCTGCTGCCGGCATATCCCAGCCAGTGGAATCAATTGCCAGCTTGTTGCAGGTGAAATCCCACTCATCAGATGCAGACTGTACAGAAGACGGAGTAAATGTCGTATACTCCTGATTGAGTTCATGAGTCGTTTCGCCGATCTTTACAGAATCAATTGTGATCTTCTTATACAGAGATTTACCGTCGTAAAGATCCGGATCCTGAACGCACAAGTCGAAGAAATTGTAGGAACTCAGAGCATCACCCCAGTCACCTCTTTTTACAGAAACTTCATAAGAGCCGCTCTTATCGATGGTAACATCAGTTCCAGTTCCTGCCTTATAGTTGTTCAGCGACCATTTGCCATCGCTACTCTGAATGTGCAGAAACGCAATCGGTGCATCATCTGCCGCTGTCGCAGCGAGGGACATCATCGGGGTCACCAATGCACTGGTCAGAATGGTCGTTGCCGCCATTACGCCAGCTGTCAGAGATGAAAGAAACTTTTTCATCTTCATGATTATCATTCTTCCTTTCTTTTCTTGAATTGATGCGGCGTATTGCCGCTTAGTTGTGTGCAGAGAAGCTTTTGGCATTTCAAAAAAACGAATGCCGCCGCACTGTTTTTCACGTCCCCCTTTCCGCTTTCAAATTGTACAGCCGTGCGATTTGTCCTCTGAAATCCGCCCAGTGCTTTCCTGCACCCTACTTCTCCACATACCAGCATAGCATATTTATCGTTATTTTGCAAGTATTTTTTTTATTTTCCACATATTTTTATACAGCACCAATAAAAGCACACCCTGTTTTTGTGCATTTTTTCTAAATCTCGAATTGCCAGTGAAAAACAACTTGCTAATCTGATACGACACGCCGGTGAATTTTGCATTTTTCAAATGTCAATTTCCGGAAGCATTGTGAACGCCGTCACGGGGTGCGGCGGCGATCTCCTGCAAATCCTGTTCCAGCTGACTGTCCAGCATACGGCAGTTGTTCCGGTCATAGAACACACCGGTAATATCCCACAGCATAGGGCACATACCTCTGCTATACGCCGCCTGTGCCACCGCGGTGAGGAATGTCCGGACAGTTTCTTCCGTCTTGTTCTTGGTGGAACAGCCGTACTCCCCGATGATCACCGGCACGCCGTTATCCAGAAACCGGCTTTGCAGCTTGTCCATGTCGTTTTCCAGAATCCTCTGATCTCTGGGTGAGCCCCATGTGGCCTTGGCTTTTCCCCAGTCGGCATCTTCTTCCAGAATGCAGAACGTAGGCGGCGTATAATAATGTACCGAAACCGCACATCGTCCGGCTTCGTCCTGCGGCATCTGAAAGGCTTCGTCACAGGTCAGGTCTACGTCAGTGGCATAGCCGGCGATCAGCAGATGCCGCCTGGGGTTGTTTCCCCCGGAGCCGCGTACCAAGTCCACAAACTGCTGGTTGATGCGGTTGACAATGCCGTATGCCTCCGCCTTGCCGTCATCAGAGCCGCTGTAGCGGTTCCACAGATCATCAAAACAGCCTTCTTCGTTCATGGATTCCAGAATCAGGTGGTCGCCGTAATCTGCAAACCGGTCGGTCACCTGCTCCCAGATACAGGTATATTTTTCCATGCAGGTGTCATAGTCCGTGGAAAATCCTGCGATCCAGCCGTTGTCCCAGTGGAGATTCACCACCGCATACATGCCGTTGTCCAGCACATACTGTGCCACCGTTTCCACACGGTCTAACAGTTCCGGTGCAATGGTGTAGTCCTCTGCCATGAGATTCGACCACGCCACGGGAATCCGCACCGAATCAAAACCGGCGGCAGCGTAGCCGGCAATCATATCCTCCGTGATTGTCGGGCTGCCCCATGCAGTTTCGTAGCTGTTCACCCCGCCGCTGCTGTCGATCCAGTCGCCGCAGGCTTCCAGCGTGTTGCCCAGATTGATACCCAGCACCATTTCTTCCACGATCTGGCTGATAGTCATGTCGTCCCGCATTTCAGTGCGGGGGTTGCTGTCGGCTTCCTCCTTGCTGCTCTCCTCTTTAGAGGAATTGCCGCAGCTGCACGACAGCACCGCCAGCACCCCTGCCAGCAACAGAGAAACGACTTTTTTTCCGTTTCGCATGTAACACCGCTTATCCCTTTTTCGGCGGCTTCATGGTGAGGGCGATGCGTTTCCGCTTCAAGTCCACGTCCAGCACCCAGACTTTCACCACCTCGCCGACCTTGACAGCCTCCAGCGGGTGCTTGATGAACCGGTCGCAGATCTGGGAAATGTGCACCAGTCCGTCCTCATGAACGCCCACGTCTACGAAACAGCCAAAGTCAATGACATTCCGCACAGTGCCCACCAGTTCCATGCCCGGTTTCAGGTCTTTCAGTTCCATGATGTCCCCACTCCGGAGCAGCGGCGGCGGCAGTTCGTCACGGGGGTCACGCCCCGGCTTTTCCAGTTCCTTGAGAATGTCCCGCACAGTGGGTTCGCCTACGCCTGCCTTTTTCGCAATGGCAGAAATGCCGTGCTGCTTGGCAATGGTACCGATCTCGCTGCGGTCCTGTCCGGCAATGTCTGCCAGCCGGAAACCGCACTCCTGCAAGATCTGCTCTGCTGCCCCGTAGCTTTCCGGATGCACTGCTGTATTGTCCAGCGGGTTCTTGGCTCCGGACACCCGCAGGAATCCGGCACACTGCTCGAATGCCTTCGGGCCCAGTTTTGCCACCTTTTTCAGCTGCTTCCGGTCGGTGAACGCCCCGTTTTCCGTCCGGTATGTCACGATGTTCTTGGCAATGGTCTGGTTGATGCCGGCAATGTGGGACAGCAGAGAGAACGAAGCCGTGTTCAGGTCTACGCCCACATGGTTCACGCAGTCCTCCACCACGCCGTCCAGTGCGGCAGACAGTTCCGCCTTGGGCATGTCATGCTGATACTGTCCCACGCCGATCGCCTGCGGATCGATCTTCACCAGTTCCGCCAGCGGATCCTGTAACCGTCTGGCAATGGAAACGGCACTCCGGAGGGAAACGTCATACTCCGGAAATTCCTCCGCCGCCAGCTTGGACGCAGAATATACCGAAGCCCCTGCCTCGGAAACCACCATGTACGCCGCGGAATAAGGCAGTTCCTTCAGCAGTTCCGCCACGACCGCTTCCGACTCTCTGGAAGCCGTGCCATTGCCGATCGCCACCGCGGTCACGTGGTGCTTCCGCAGCATCTTTCGGATCACGTCCTTTTCCCGTTCCAGCGAAGCCCCCTTGCTGACGGTGATATGTGCCACGCCGGTGTCCAGTACCTTGCCGGTTTCGTCCACCACTGCCAGCTTGCAGCCGGTGCGATAACCGGGGTCTACGCCCAGAACGATGCGGTTTTTCAGCGGTGCTGCCATGAGCAACTGCCGCAGATTGGACGAGAACACACCGATTGCCGCCGTTGCCGCCTGCTCTGTCAGAGCCTTGCGGGTTTCCCGTTCCACCGCCGGAAACAGCAGCCGCTGGAATGCATCTTCTGCGGCAGTCTGCACCAGTTTGCCGCAGGGGCTCTGGTTCTTCACGAACTTCTGAATCAGCAGCGAAGCCCCGTGTCCTTCCGGCAGCGTAACTGCCACTTTCAGAGCACCCTCCCGTTCGCCGCGGTCAATGGCAAGGATCCGGTGCCCCACAATGCGTTTCACCGGCTCTGCATAGTCGTAGTAGTTCTGGTACGGCGTGTCCGCATCTTCCTCTGTGGCACGGGACTGTATCGTTCCGGCAGACATCACCAGCCGACGCATCTGCTTTCGCAGGTCGGCATCATTTGCCATTTCCTCCGCCAGAATGTCCATTGCCCCCTGCAATGCCGCTTCGGTGTCCGGCACTTCCTCCTGCAAAAAAGCTTCTGCCTCCTGAGCCGGATTCGTCCGGGGATTCTGTGCCATGAGGATTCGTGCCAGCGGTTCCAGTCCGCGGGCAATCGCCATAGACGCCCGTGTTTTCCGCTTGGGACGATAGGGCAGATACAAGTCCTCGGTTTCCACCAGTGTTTCCGCACCGCGGATCTTTTCTTCCAGTTCCGGTGTCAGCTTGCCCTGTGCTTCAATCGCCGTGCAGATTTCTTCTTTTCGCTGTTCCAGCTTCCGCAGATATTGCAGCCGGTTGTCAATGGCACGAAGCACCTGATCGTCCAGCGAGCCGGTACGCTCTTTCCGGTACCGTGCAATAAACGGGATCGTCTTGCCGTCGTCCAGCAAGGCAATGGTATTGTCGATCTGTTCCTGCCGCAGTTGAAATTCGGCAGCCAGTTTCTGTGGAATATTCAAATAGAGTTCCTCCGTTTCTGTGATTTCAATCGGACTGTTATAATAGTATAACAAACTTTTGTAGAAATTGCAAGGGACAGTTTGTACAAAACCATGCCGCCGCACAAAAAGCAGAAAAACCGGCTCCTGCACGGTACAGGAACCGGTTTTAATTTATGGCAATACCGCACAAAGAGCGTCTGGCGACTTTGCACGCCATCTGCTTGCAAAT
>ENA-OWRJ01003473-OWRJ01003473.1-human-gut-metagenome-genome-assembly--contig:-NODE-3473-length-11519-cov-4.376483_pt1 | contig 11519 bp, 9 predicted proteins | sample MGYA00248269_ERZ651897 | MGnify/ENA primary metagenome ERZ651897 (study PRJEB26924, sample SAMEA4378252) | human gut metagenome | biome: human gut; feature: human-associated habitat; material: faeces...
CAGGCAGCCACCTCCGACGCGCTTTCGCCGAAGGCGAACAGCCCGTCAGTCTGCCTTTGGCGACTGACGGGCAAACTGTCACGATTTTCCAAGGCTTCCGCCTGGAAAATCTCTTCCGTTTGCCAATTGGTCTTCATCAACTAAACTTCCACACGCCTCAACTTCCAGGCTCCCGCCCTGAAGTTCCTCACGTTCGTCACTCAGTCTTCGTCAACTAACGTTCAACACACCACAACCAAGCGTGCCCAACGGAGGGGGGTCTTAGGGGGAGCGTGCGGGCTTCGCAACTCCGAGCTCGCTCCCCCTAAGGGTTTTCTCAGCTTACAAACTGAAACAAAATTACATATAAAATCCACCATAAAAAACCATTCTACAGAGCTCTTACATCAAGAACGATAATCCGCATTGATTTTTACATAATCATAAGTAAGGTCGCATCCCCATGCGGTTGCACTGGCCTCGCCCATCTTCATATCAGCAATGGCTGTCACAGCGTCTTCAGAGAGGATCTTTGTAGCTTCCTCTTCACTGTATCCTGTAGAAACTCCATTTTCAATGATCTTTATTTTTCCTGCTTTGCTCTCAAAGTAGAGATCTACTTTCTCCGGGTCGAACTGGACTCCGGAGTAGCCGAGGGCGCAGAGGATTCTTCCCCAGTTTGCGTCGTGGCCGTAGATGGCTGCTTTTGTCAGGGAAGAGGTTACTACGGATTTACTTAAGGTTACGGCTTCTGCCTTGGTGGCTGCGCCGATAACTTTGACCTCGAAGAGTGCGGTTGCGCCTTCTCCGTCGCCTGCAATCTTTTTGGCAAGGGTTGTGTTTACATAGTTGAGCGCTTTTTTGAACTCTTCATAATCTGCATTTTTCTCTGTGATCTTTGGATTGCCGGCCTGACCGTTTGCCAGGAGGAGGACGGTGTCGTTTGTGGAGGTGTCTCCGTCAACGGATACCATGTTGTAGGTGTCCTTGATGTCCTCGCTGAGTGCTTCCTGAAGAAGTTCCTTGGAGATGTCCACATCGCTGGTGATAAATCCAAGCATTGTGCACATGTTCGGGTGGATCATTCCAGAACCTTTGCACATACCGCCTACAGTTACGGTTTTTCCGCCGATCTCGATCTCTACAGCTGCCTCTTTCTTCTCGGTGTCGGTTGTCATGATGGCTTTTGCTGCCTCAAGACCTGCTTCGCGGCTTCCCTCAAGCTTCGGAGCCATGGCTTTTACTCCGTTTGCGATACGGTCGATCGGAAGCTGCATTCCGATGACACCTGTGGATGCTACCAGCACACTGTCTTCCGGGATTCCCAGGCTTTCGGATGCTGCTTTGGCTGTTTCCTTACAGTAGCCAAAACCTTCCTCACCGGTACATGCGTTGGCGATTCCGCTGTTGCAGATCACGGCTCTTGCGCCCTGATGATTGTATACAATGTCCTGATCCCATCTTACAGGAGCTGCTTTTACCACATTGGTTGTGAATGTTCCTGCAGCCACACAGGGAACTTCACTGAATACCATGGCCATATCGGTACGGCCTTTATATTTGATCTCTGCTGCAGTTGACGCTGCCTTAAAACCTTTTGCGGCTGTTACGCCGCCGTCGATGATCTTCATATTCTATGTCTCCTCTCGCCGAAATACCGGATCTTCTGCACGCTAACTGCGTGCGCCAGGGAAAGATCCGGCATCCGTTTCATTTTCATCTGAAATCTGCTTTGTTTTTACGGGCACATCGGGATCTGTTTCAGTCCTTCGTTCTCGTCAAATCCAAACATCAGGTTCATGTTCTGAACGGCCTGTCCTGCGGCACCTTTTACCAGGTTGTCGATGGCGCCCATCATGATAACTCTCTTAGTTCTCGGATCGATCTTGAAGTTTACATCTACAAAGTTGCTGCCTTCCACGTTTCTTGTCTGCGGGCATACATCTTTGTTCAGCACACGTACAAAGAACTCATCTTTATAATATTTGTCATAGGCCGCTTTTACTTCCTCATAGGTAACATCCTTTGTCAGGGAAGCATATGCAGTTACCAGGATTCCTCTGTTCATCGGAACAAGATGCGGGGTAAAGTTGATCAGCACTTCCTGTCCGCATGCGTATCCAAGCTGGTCCTCGATCTCCGGTGTATGTCTGTGTGTGGCAACGCCGTAAGCTTTAATACTCTCGTTTACCTCACAGTAAAGATTCGGAACTTTAGCTCCTCTTCCTGCTCCGGATGTTCCGGACTTTGCATCAATGATAATAGTGTTCGGATCAATGAGGCCTTCTTTTAACAGCGGATAAATAGACAGTGTGGAGCATGTCGGATAGCATCCCGGGTTGGCGATCAGCCGTGCCTTTTTGATATCCTCACGGTTGATCTCGCAGAGACCGTAAACTGCTTCATCAATAAACTGCGGTGCTTTGTGCTCGATCCCGTACCATTTCTCATATTTCTTCACATCTTTAATACGGAAGTCCGCGCTTAAGTCGATCACCTTACACTTGGAAAGGATTTCTTCATTAATAAGGGATGCACAAAGGCCCTGCGGAGTTGCGGTAAAGATCACGTCCACCTCATCTGCAAGTGCCGCCATATTGTCATCCATACATTTGGCATCTACCAGTTTGAAAAAGTTCTGATAAATATCTGCATACTGCTGATCTATGTAGCTTCGGGAACCAAACCATTTGATCTCAACATCCTTGTGTCCAAGAAGAAGTCTTACGATCTCATTTCCTGCGTACCCTGTCGCACCGATAATTCCTGCTTTAATCATCTTTCACATTCCTCCTCTGCCGTATCTCTTACGGCTTAAGTAAAAAGGCGTTCCTCATATGTCCGCCTTGTCAATGGATAGATTATACATCTTCTCTGCATATTATGCAATAGTCATTTTCTTTGATTTTTCACTGTCTTTTCTGTTTTTCCTGTATTTTCTTATAATATTACCCGTTTTTCGATGCATTTTTATGCAAAAAATTTTTCATATTTTTCAAATTATCTCTTGCATATTTATAAAATCTGGTGTATATTAAGCCATGTCGACAGGACAGCCGAAAATTTTGTTTTGTCACGCATGAATATTTATTCACTCTGGTAAAGTTATAAAACAGCATAATTTTTCCAGATAACGTAAAAAAATTCACCGTCCCGGAAATGTCCGGAGCGATACAAAATTTCAAAAAATCCCAGGAGGACATACATTATGAAAGAAAAAGTTGTTTTAGCGTATTCCGGTGGTCTTGATACCACAGCCCTGATCCCGTGGCTGAAAGAAACATTTGATTATGACGTTGTCTGCTGCTGTGTAAACTGCGGACAGGGAAACGAGCTGGACGGTCTTGAAGAGAGAGCAAAAATGTCCGGTGCTTCCAAATTATATATTGAAGATATTGTTGATGAGTTCTGCGATGATTTCATCATGCCATGTGTAGAGGCCGGTGCTGTATATGAGCATTCCTATCTTCTCGGAACTTCCATGGCTCGTCCGGTTATCGCCAAGAAACTGGTTGAGATCGCACGTAAAGAAGGCGCTGTTGCAATCTGCCACGGTGCTACAGGTAAAGGAAATGACCAGATCCGTTTCGAACTTGGTATCAAAGCTCTTGCTCCGGACATCAAAATCATCGCTCCATGGCGTATGACAGATCTGTGGACCATGCAGTCCCGTGAAGATGAGATCGAGTTCTGTAAAGCTCACGGCATCACTCTTCCGTTCGATGCAAGCCACAGCTACAGCCGTGACAGAAACCTCTGGCACATCAGCCACGAGGGACTGGAACTTGAGGATCCTTCCCAGGCTCCGAACTACGATGACATGCTTGTATTAAGCGTAACACCGGAGAAAGCTCCTGATAAAGAAACAGAAGTTACCATGACATTTGAGCAGGGTGTTCCGAAAACTCTCAACGGAAAGGCAATGAAAGTTTCCGAGATCATCACTGAGCTGAACAAACTTGGCGGCGAGAACGGTATCGGTATCGTTGACATCGTTGAGAACCGTGTTGTTGGTATGAAATCCCGTGGTGTTTATGAGACTCCTGGCGGAACAATCCTGATGGCAGCTCATGACCAGCTTGAGGAGCTGATCCTTGACCGTGAGACAATGGAAGCCAAGAAGAAACTGGGCAGCCAGTTTGCACAGGTTGTTTACGAGGGAAAATGGTACACACCACTCCGTGAGGCTATCCAGGCATTTGTTGAATCCACTCAGAAATATGTTACCGGTGAAGTTAAATTCAAACTTTACAAAGGAAACATCATCAAGAATGGTACAACTTCTCCATACAGCCTTTACAATGAGTCCCTTGCTTCCTTCACAACCGGTGATATGTATGACCACCACGACGCTGACGGATTCATCACTCTGTTCGGTCTGCCGCTGAAAGTTCGTGCTATGAAGCTTGCAGAAGTTAAGAACAACCAGAATCAGAACTAATTTTGCCGGACACGGTTCCGACAGATCATAAAAATGCCCCGGGAAGCTATCTGAAGTTCCCCGGGGTCTTTTCTTATATATCGCTTTGACCACATAATACGCGAAAGGATTCTTTTATCATGAACACACAGAAAATGCCTCTGAAAAATTCTCTCTGCCTGCTTCTGGCCGCTACCATCTGGGGAATCGCCTTTGTCGCCCAGAGTGTAGGCATGGAATATGTAGGTCCTTTTACTTTTAACGGCGTCCGTTCCCTGATCGGTGCTGCTGTTCTGGTGCCGGTGATCTTTCTCTTAAACCGCTCCAAAGATACAGCTTCTGCCGCGGCAGATCCCTCAACATCAACAACCACATCTTCTCCATACAAAACCCGCGATCTCTGGATCGGCGGTATCGCCTGCGGCATAGCACTTTTTGCAGCCAGCAACTTCCAGCAGTTCGGCATCAAATATACAACGGTAGGAAAAGCCGGCTTCATCACAGCCTGCTATATTGTCATTGTCCCGATTATCGGACTCTTTCTGAAAAAGAAATGCAGTCCCTTTATCTGGACAGCTGTTGTCATGGCACTGATCGGACTTTATCTTCTCTGCATCACGGACGGTTTTTCCATTGGTCTCGGAGACGTCCTGGTGCTGGTGTGTGCGTTCCTGTTTTCTCTGCACATTCTGGTCATTGACTATTTTTCCCCGAAAGCAGACGGAGTAAAACTTTCCTGTATCCAGTTCCTAGTCTGCGGGATCCTGTCCATGATCCCGGCTCTTGTCCTGGAACATCCGCAGATTTCTTCTATCCTCACTGCATGGCTCCCCATCCTGTATGCCGGCATTATGTCCTGCGGCGTTGCCTACACTTTGCAGATCGTAGGCCAGAAAAATGTCAATCCAACGGTAGCTTCTCTGATTCTTTCCCTGGAATCCTGTATCTCCGTACTTGCAGGCTGGGTCATCCTTGGACAGAAGCTTTCCGCAAAAGAGCTTCTTGGATGCGTCATCATGTTCGCGGCTATCATCCTGGCACAGCTGCCGGAGAAATCTTCTGCGAAATAGGCAGATAAACAATAAAGTGCATGAAAAGTTATCACGCTTCTCATGCACTTCTTTTTTATCTTTCATTGGCTTTCACTGCCGCCCCGTGTGGATACTGGCCGGTCACTTCATTTACTCCGCTGCTGCTTCGTCTCTCTTAATAAAGTTATTATAATGTGCCTTGATCTTCTCAAAGCTCTCCTGGCTGATATCGTGCTCCATCTTGCAGGCATCTTCCAGTGCAATCTCTGCCGGAACTCCAAGTCCCTCCAGCATCTTGGCAAGTACGGTGTGTCTCTCATAGATCTGGTTGGCGATCTCTGCGCCCTTCTCCAGAAGTGTCACAGTACCGTAACGGTCCATGGCAATATATCCGTCCTCACGGAGAAGCTTCATCGCATGGCTGACACTTGGCTTGGAAACGCCAAGTCTGGTAGCAATATCAATGGAACGAACCCCGCCGCCCTTCTTCGATAAAACCAGAATTGATTCCAGGTAATCCTCTGCTGACTGTCTGATTTCCATATAAAATCCTCCCTACAAAAATTAAACTCTATATAGACCCTCTAAAGGGATCTGAATCGCATTCTCGCCCCTATTTCACAGGTGAATATTAACTTTTAATATACCGCTTAAATGATGTTATGTCAAGTATTTCACACATATTTGTCTTGACATTAAAAATATTTTACCTGATAATAGTATCTGAACAATACATCTGTTCTGTAGCAGCCCGGAACTTTTTTCCAGGGGTGCTATCTTTTTGAACAGTAAAAGAAAGGAGATTTTTTATGCTCAAAACCCTTCTGGCCCAGGTCAGGGAGTTTAAAAAGGCCTCGTTTCTCACGCCTTTTTTCATGATCCTGGAAGTTCTCTTTGAGACTCTGATCCCCCTGGCCATGGCTTCCATTATTGATAAGGGTGTGGAAGCCGGAAATATCGGCCATATCTATCGGATGGGTGGAGTTATGGTAGTTCTTGCCCTGTGCGGACTCTGGTCCGGCGTCATGGGCGGAAAATACGGAGCACTGGCCTCCACAGGCTTTGCCAGAAACCTCCGAAAAGCCATGTACACCAACATCCAGACCTTTTCTTTTTCCAACATCGACAAATACAGCACTGCCGGCCTGATCACCCGTCTTACCACAGATGTGACCAACCTGCAGAATGCCTATCAGATGATCCTGCGTATGTGTACCCGTGCACCGGCCAGCCTGATCTGTGCCATGGTCATGGCATTTCTCATCAACGCCAAACTTGCAAGCATTTATCTGATCGCGGTGATCTTCCTCGGTGCCTGTCTGATCTTTATCATGCGGAAAGCAACGAAATATTTCCAGACTGTGTTCCGCAAATACGATGACCTGAACGCAAGTGTCCAGGAAAATATCGGTGCCGTCCGTGTTGTCAAAGCCTATGTCCGTGAAGACTACGAGATCAGCAAATTTCAGAAAGCCTGTAACAAAGTATACGAAATGTTCTTAAGTGCCGAGAAGATCGTTGTTATGAACATGCCTCTGATGCAATTTACCGTTTACGCCTGCATCCTTGGAATCAGCTGGCTTGGCGCAAAAATGATCGTGGGCAGCACGCTTACTACCGGTGAGCTTATGAGCCTTCTCACTTACTGCATGAACATTCTCATGAGCCTGATGATGCTCTCCATGGTTTTTGTTATGGTGACCATGAGTATTGCCAGTGCCGAGCGTGTTACGGAAGTCATCAACGATACTGCTGATATCACTGACCCGGAGAACCCGGTAACAAAAGTTCCGGACGGAAGCATCGTCTTCGACCACGTAAACTTCAGTTATAAGAAAGACAGCAAAGAACCGGTCTTAAAAGACATCAACCTTTCCATCCGCTCCGGCGAGACCATCGGAATCATCGGCGGTACCGGAAGTGCCAAATCCAGTCTTGTCAACCTGATCAGCCGTCTTTATGACGTAACGGACGGTTCTGTTCTGGTGGGAGGCATCGATGTCCGCAAATACCACCTGGAATCTCTCAGGAACCAGGTTTCCGTTGTCCTTCAGAAGAATGTCCTCTTCTCAGGAACCATTCTGGAAAATCTCCGCTGGGGTGACAAAAACGCCACGGAAGAAGAATGCCGCCGTGCATGCCAGCTTGCCTGCGCTGATGATTTCATCGAAAAAATGCCGGATAAATACAATACTTTCATTGAACAGGGCGGTTCCAACGTTTCCGGAGGTCAGAAACAGCGTCTCTGTATCGCCCGTGCTCTTCTGAAGAAACCGAAGATACTGATCCTGGACGATTCCACCAGTGCGGTAGATACTGCCACAGACGCAAAAATCCGCCGTGCTTTTGCAGAAGAGATCCCGGATACCACCAAGCTGATCATCGCCCAGCGTGTTTCCAGTATCCAGAATGCAGACCGCATCATCGTTATGGACAACGGCGAGATCAACGGATTTGGTACCCATGAGGAACTTCTTAAGACCAACGCTATTTATCAGGATGTATTCAATTCACAGACCGGCGGTGCCGGTGATTTTGACGAGGGAGGTGATCCGGCTTGAAAAAACAGAACATGAAAGGTCCGGGTGGTCCTGGACCGAAAGGCATGGGAGCGCCGGAACAGCCAGGAAAACTTCTGGGACGCCTTTCCCGTTATATTTTTAAGAACTACAGTATCCATATCGTGATCGTGGTGATCTGCATTTTTGTCAGCGTTCTTGCCAATGTACAGGGAACCATGTTCATGAAAACCCTGATTGACCAGTATATCACGCCTCTTCTTAAGGCAGATACACCGGACTTCGGGCCTTTAACTGCTGCAATCGCACGTGTGGCATGTTTTTACGCCATCGGTGTTATTGCCACCTATACTTATAACCGTATCATGATCAATGTTTCCCAGGGAACTTTACGTAACCTCCGAAACGACATGTTTGCAAAAATGGAAACACTTCCCATCAAATATTTTGATACCCACGCACACGGTGATATCATGTCCATCTACACCAACGACATTGATACCCTGCGCCAGATGATCAGCCAGAGTTTCCCACAGCTGCTTTCCAGTGTGATCACCATTGTCAGTGTTCTTGTAAGTATGCTGATCCTCAACGTTCCGCTTACTTTCGTGACTCTGCTTATGGTTGCCATTATGCTGACTGCCAGCCGGAAACTTGCGGGCCTGAGCGGAAAATATTTCTTGGAACAGCAGACAAACCTTGGTATTGTCAACGGCTATATCGAAGAGATGATGGAAGGACAGAAAGTTGTCAAAGTCTTCTGCCATGAGGACGAAAGCATCCAGAAATTCGATGAGCTGAACGACCAGCTTTTTGCCAGCGCAGACAACGCCAACCGTTTTGCCAACATCCTGATGCCTGTAGTTGCCCAGCTTGGAAACGTCAGCTACGTGATCTGTGCCATGGTTGGCGGTATCCTTGCCATCAATGGCATCGGAAACTTCACTCTTGGCGGACTTGCCAGCTTCCTGACTTTCAACAAGAGTTTTAACATGCCCATCAACCAGGTCAGCCAGCAGTTCAACAGTATTGTTATGGCCCTTGCAGGTGCCAAACGTATCTTTGATCTTCTGGATGAGAAATCCGAAGTGGACGAAGGCTACGTTACTCTTGTCAACGCAAAAGAGGAAAACGGCGTTCTCACCGAATCCGAGAAACGTACCGGCCGCTGGGCATGGAAACATTTCCATAAAGCTGAGGGTACCACGGATTATATCGAGCTGAAAGGTGACATGGTTCTGGAGGATGTGGATTTTGGTTATAACTCCAACAAGATCGTTCTTCATGACATCAACATGTATGCACAGCCGGGCCAGAAGATCGCTTTTGTAGGATCTACCGGCGCCGGAAAAACCACCATCACCAACCTTCTGAACCGTTTTTACGACATTCAGAAAGGTAAGATCCGTTACGACGGCATCAATATCACCAAGATCAAAAAAGACGATCTTCGCCGTTCCATGGGCATCGTTCTTCAGGATACCAACCTGTTCACGGCAACCGTTATGGAAAACATCCGCTACGGAAAACTGGATGCCACAGATGAAGAGGTCATCGCCGCAGCAAAACTTGCCAACGCTGACGGTTTTATCCGCAGGCTTCCACAGGGTTATAACACCCTTCTCCGTGGAAACGGTGCAAACTTGAGCCAGGGCCAGAGACAGCTTCTCTCCATCGCCCGTGCAGCTGTTGCAGATCCGCCTGTCCTGATCCTGGACGAAGCCACCAGTTCCATTGATACCCGTACCGAAAAACTGGTACAGGATGGTATGGATAAGCTGATGGAAGGCAGGACAACCTTCGTGATCGCCCACAGACTTTCCACAGTACGCAACAGTGACTGTATCATGGTCCTGGAGCAGGGACGTATCATCGAGCGTGGTTCCCATGAGGAGCTGCTTGCTCAGAAGGGCCGGTATTATCAGCTGTATAATGGCTGATCCTGGCCTCCCGGTTATTTCCGGGCAAAAATATTTCAAGGCAGAAAAAAACATGCAGGGTACATCTTTGTGGGATGGCTCTGCATGTTTTATTTTTCCGTAATCTTTCTTCCATTTTATCTCTGCACTTCTTCTGATGATTCTTTTATGATATAATTTTTTCGTTGATTTTTTAGAAAGGGGTTTCTGCTGAATTCTGAATTACAACAAAATTTCAGAACTACGGCGGATTAAATTCAAATATATGAAACAGGCTGAAGAATATTATTACGGCAGAATGCCAAAAGATAAACAGAACGTGTACCGCGCAATGCTTCACGGACTTATGGAACTTTCCGATGAGTTTCTGATCCCACAGGTTCCCACTACCGACGGAAACTGGCTCTATGATGTGTTTTTCCAGCTGAGACTGGATCATCCGGAGATCTTCTGGGCCGTGGGGTTCAAATACCGCTATTACAAAGATTCTCCAAATCTGATCCTGATCCCGGAATATATCTTTGACAAGAATAAGATCCGGGAACACCAGAAAGCTCTGGGCGCCCGCGTAGACAAGCTTGTACGCCCTGCCATGAAGCTTTCCGAGTGGGATAAGGAAAAATATGTCCACGACTTTATCTGCGAAAATATCCGCTACGACAAGCTGAAAAAGCCATACTCCCACGAGATCATCGGGCCTCTTGGACACGGCGTAGGCGTCTGTGAGGGAATCGCCAAATCTGTAAAAGTGCTCTGCGATGCCCTCGGTGTCTGGTGCATCATCGCCATCTGCGGAAACAATCCGGAAAAAGGGATCAAGTACCGCCACACCTGGAATATTGTCCGGATTAACGGACAGTACTACCATCTGGACGCCACCTTTGACAATACTCTTGGCAAAAACGAGGACGGCTCTGTCAGCATCCGCTACGATTATTTTAATCTGGATGACAAAAACATCTTTCGTGACCATGAACCACTGATCGCTCCTGCCCCCACCTGCCCGGACGGAAGCCACTTCTACTACCGCGAGAAAAAGCTGTCCTTTACCAAGCTGGAAGACGTCTACAAACGCGCCCTCCAGGCCGCCAAAAAAGGCCGAGAATTCACGTTCCACTGGAGAGGCGGTTATCTCACCCGTGAGATCCTCTCCGACCTCGTAGACCAGATCCAGGCCGCCGGAAAGACCCGGGAGAAAAAAGCCATCATCACCCTCAACTGGCCCCAGGCTGTGCTCCGTTTTCACTTTGTGGAGCAGCAAGCGGAAGGGAAAGTATTTATTGAGGAAGTGAATGAGGGAGAGAAATTGTAATTTGATTTAAAAAATTTTATAGAGCCCAAATGCCACAGATCATTACCGATACATCTGTGGCATTTTATTATGAGTATTATTCTGAAAATACAAAAGACCTTCTATAAATCAAATTTACAGAAGATCTCTTAATAAGTGCGGATAACAGGACTTGAACCTGCACGATTGCTCACTGGTACCTAAAACCAGCGCGTCTGCCAATTCCGCCATATCCGCATATTCAATTGTTGCCATCACTCTGTCTGATGGTAAAAAAATAACGGAAAGCAAATGCTTTCCGCTAATGAGGCATCGGGGATTCGAACCCCGGACAACTTGATTAAAAGTCAAGTGCTCTAC
>ENA-OWRJ01003480-OWRJ01003480.1-human-gut-metagenome-genome-assembly--contig:-NODE-3480-length-11494-cov-8.275374_pt1 | contig 11494 bp, 10 predicted proteins | sample MGYA00248269_ERZ651897 | MGnify/ENA primary metagenome ERZ651897 (study PRJEB26924, sample SAMEA4378252) | human gut metagenome | biome: human gut; feature: human-associated habitat; material: faeces...
GCGTTTTCGCCGATGGCTTTCCTGTGATCTGGTCGGGTACTGCGAGATTGCCACGGGCGCAAAGCGCCCTCGCAATGACAAATCGGGGGCAATCGCCATTTTAACGCTGCCCCGTACCAGCCTCAGGTGCGTCGCCGGGCCGGGCTGTCCCTGCGTGTTACATGTTTTGCGCGGGCTTTTTCCGCGTGAACAGCAGCGCGGCGAGGACGGCGAGGACGCCGCCCGTGAGCTTGGCCGCGATGACGGGGCCGAGCATGGCCGCGTCGTAGCCCGCCGTGAAGCCGAGGTGGTCGCCGAAGACGAAGGCCGCCGGGACGGCGAAGGCGATGTTCACGATCTTGCCGCGCTCGTCCATGTCCTTCACCATGCCGAACATGGGGATGGAGTTTGCAAGGCTTGCCACGAACCCGGCGGCGGCCGTGCCGTTCATGCCGAGCAGGCGTCCGAGGGCCGCGAGCGGGCGGCGCAGGAGCTTCGTCAGCAGAAAGACGAGCGGGAACGCGCCCGCCAGCACAAAGCCGATGCCCGCGACAGTTTGCACGCCGTCCTCCAGCGGGGCCGTGCCGGGGATGACCGTCACGCCCGTCAGCTCCGTGAAGACGGCGGCGGCCAGTCCGACCGTGATGACGGCCAGAACGCCCCGGCCGAACCACAGGAAGCCGCGGATCATCGCGCGCTCCCAGCGCCACAGACCCAGCGCGATGAGCACGGCGAACAGCACGATGGGCACGAGGTTCCGCACGAGCATGCCGAGCGGGAAGCCCGCGGCCAGTCCACCGGCGAACGCACCCGGCGCAATGGCCAGCAGGCCCGCCAGCACGCCCCGCGCCAGCGCGGGCCGGTCCTCCGGCTGCAGGATGCCGAGGGCGACGGGGATGCTGAAGACGACGGTTGCGCCGAGCATGGAGCCGACGATGAGGCCGCCGAGCTGCCCGGCCGCGCGCGTGCCCGCCAGCTCCATGGCGAGGGGCGCGCCGCCCATGTCGTTTGCCAGGATCGAGCCTGCGAACATGGCCGGGTCCGCGCCGAGGAAGCCGTAGACCGGCACGAGCACCGGCCGCAGCAGCCGCGCCAGCACGGGCGCGAGCGTAAGGATGCCGAGCATGGAGAGGCTCAGCGCGCCGATGGCGAGGATGCCCTCCTCAAACTGCTTCCCAAGCCCGAGGCGGCTGCCGAACATGCGGTCGAGCGCGCCGAGGACCATGGCGATGGCCATGATCCAGAGAATGATGTTATCCATGAGTTGCCTCCGTTTCGTCCAAAATGGCCACGATGGCCGCGTCTACGGGCACGTCCGGCCGCCCCGCGCGCGCCGCCGCGCCGAAGGCGAGGATGACCCGGTCGCCCGGCCCCGCGCCGACAAGGTCCGCCGCGAGGTATTCCGTCTCGCCGCAGCGCACGCGCAGCAGGCTCTGCCCCGTGAGGGCGGGGCTTTTTTTCGTGGCCCACACCGCGCCGAGCACCAGCCCGGCCCTCATGCGCGGCCCTCCAGCACGTCGCGCGCCAGCGGCGTCAGCCTTCCGGTCACGGGCAGGCCGCTGTGCAGCAGGCGGCGGGCCTCGGCCGCCGTGACGAGGGCGCTTTTCTGCGCCAGCTCCTGCACGCCGAGGGCGCGCAGCCGCCGCTCGGCCGCAAGCAGGGCCGACCACAGGGCGCGGTTTGCCGTTTTGGCGTGACGGCGGTAGTCCAGTCCCTCGGGGCAGTAGTAGACGGGCTTGCCCTCGAGCAGGGCCTGCGCGCTGGCCTCATCCGGGAAGCGCAGCAGCTCCGCGGCCGTCAGCGAGCCGAGGATGACGGCCTCATACGGCCCGTCCGTGACAAAGCGCCACCCGGCGGCCGCCTGCGGCGCGCGGCCCACCAGCAGCGCCGGGCGCTGCCCCTGCCGCCGCAGGACCTCGTCCACCACGGCCTGTACCAGATCGTCCATGGGATCGCTCCTTTCTGGTTATGTAGGGTAGGCCGCCGGGCGTTGCAGGGGGCGGCGTCCTCGACGCCCCGTGGGGCACCGCCGACCTGTAGCGGCCAATGTAGGGGAGGGGACAGCCCGGCCCGGCGCACTGCTGCCGACTCGAACAGGGCGGCGTTAAAATGGAAATGGCTCCCGAATTGTCATTGCGAGGAGGCCGCAGGCCGACGTGGCGCCCTGAGCGCGAAGCGCGAGGAAGTGCCCTTGGGGTGCAATCTCGGAAAGGCACTGCCGATATACACAGAGTGCCGCCGAACGCAATCGCTATCAAATTTGACTGTAGCGGCGCTCAGTGAGCGCCCTGTACAAGGCAATTCAACCGTAGGAGGGCGCTGATACACCACGGCACTACCTGACGTGTCATTGCGAGGAGCGAAGCGACGTGGCAATCTCGGGAAGGCAGTTGCGTTTTCGCCGATGGCTTTCCTGTGATCTGGTCGGGTACTGCGAGATTGCCACGTCGGCCTGCGGCCTCCTCGCAATGACAAACTTGATGGCATTGCGTCAATGAATTTGCGCTGCAAGCATTGCCAGCCTGCAAGGCGGTCACTGACCGCCGCTACAGACGCAATTGGTTGGTACGTTTTATCGTTACTCTGTACGAACTGCAAATGCCTTCCCGAGATTGCCACGGGCGCAAAGCGCCCTCGCAATGACAAATCTGGAGGCCTTATGCATTCCACGCTCAATGATCCATTCTACACTTGCCCACCCCGCTTGACCCGGATCATGAGGATCCAGCACAGGCTGGACAGACGGTTGAGGGCCTTGACGAGATCCGGGCGGGCGAGGGTGCCGTCCGGCCGGGAAAAGGCATGGCAGGCCAGCAGCTCCGTCTGCCGCACGACGGTACGCAGGCGGTTGAGCCGCAGCAGGATGGGCGGGTCCTCCGGCGCGGGGAGAAAATGCGGCTGGCCCTCCTCGCGCTCCGGGTGGTGGCTGTGCTCGCGCAGACCGTCGTCGTCCAGCCCGAGAAAGCGGACGGCCTGCACCGGCTCGTCCAGCACGTCGGCGCGGATGAGGCTGCGGACAAAGTCCAGCATGGCGCAGAGCGTCTGGCGCAGCGGGCCGTCCGCCGCCTGCGCGCACAGCAGCAGCTCGGCCTCCAGCGTGTCGATGCCGCCGCGGAAGGCGATGCGCGGGTGCGTCTTCGGAATAAGAATATTGCCGCGCAGGTGGGTCATGTGCTCCGGCTTTTCGGCAAATGCTGCGCCGTCCGGTGTGCGGTAGGCGGTGGGGGGCGTTTCGGCATGCGGCACGACCGTCACGCCCTCCTGCCGGAGCCAGTCGCGCGCCGCCGGGGTCAGGCGGCTGCCCTCCGGCAGGTAGAACACGCGCCGCCCGTCCCGCACACGCAGCCCCGCGCGGACGGCCTCCTCGGTATAGAGCATCAGGCCGGGGCCGTGTCGCGGCCGTGGGGCAGGATGCCGTCGACCTCGGTGTGCGGGCGCGGGATGACGTGGACGGAGATGAGCTCGCCGATCTTCTCGGCGGCCGCTGCGCCCGCATCCGTGGCGGCCTTGACCGCGCCGACGTCGCCGCGCACCATGACGGTGACGAGACCGCCGCCGACCTGCTCCTTGCCGACGAGCTGGACGTTCGCGGCCTTCACCATGGCGTCCGCGGCTTCAATGGCGGCGACAAGGCCGCGCGTTTCGACCATTCCAAGGGCATTCGTGTTGACATTCATTGCTGGTTCCTCCGTTTATCGTAGTTTTTTCAGGATCTCCTCGGTCAGGCGCGCGATGAGCGCGCTGTCCGGCTCGGGCTGATCGGGCGTTTCGGGCTGCGGTTCGGGCTTTTCACTCCCCCACGCCACGCGGCGGAGGTTGATGAGGTCGAGCGGGCCGATGTTATTGGACGACGAGCTGCCGCCCACCGCGCCGCAGCCGAGCGTGAGCGCGGGGAACAGGGCCGTCTCTGCGCCGATGCCGCCGAGTGACGCGGGCACATTGACGAGAAAGCGCGAAACGGGCACGGTCAGCGCGAAGCGGCGGACGACGGCCTCGTCCTTTGCATGCAGGACGAACGTGTGGCCCGCGCCCTCGCCCGCCAGCACCTCGCAGATGCGGCGGAGGATGGTGTCCTCGTCCTCCTCGACGAAAAACGCCAGAATGGGGCAGAGCTTCTCGCGGGAATAGGGCCGCGCCGGCCCGGCCTCCGTCTCGTTTGCCAGCAGCACGGGCGTGGACTCCGGCACGGTCACGCCCGCCATGCGCGCCACGGCGCAGGCCGTCCTGCCGACGACCTTCGGATTGATCGTCCCGTCCGGGCGGAGCAGCAGCCGCGCCACACGCCCGGCCTCCTCCGTGTTCAGGAAATAGCAGCCCTGCTTCCGGAATTCCTCGCGGACGCGGGCCTCGCAGCAGCGCTCGACGATAACGCTCTGCTCCGAGGCGCAGACCGTGCCGTTGTCGAACGTCTTCGAGCGGAGAATGTCCCGCACGGCGCGGGGGATGTCGGCCGAGCGGTGGATATAGGCCGGGCCGTTGCCTGCGCCGACGCCGATGGCGGGCTTGCCGGACGAATAGGCCGCGCGGACCATGGCCCCGCCGCCCGTGGCGAGGATGAGGCGCACCTGCGGGGCGTGCAGCAGCTCCTGCACGGCGTCCAGGGACGGCATCGTCAGGCAGGAGATCGCGCCCTTCGGGCACCCGGCGGCCTCGGCAGCCTCCGCCATGAGGCGGGCGGCGTGGAGCGTGCAGCGCACGGCGTGCGGATGGGGCGAGAAGACGATGGGACTGCCCGCCTTCAGGGCGATGAGGGATTTGTAGATCACGGTGGACGTCGGGTTCGTCGAGGGCACGATGCCCGCGATGACGCCGACGGGCACGCCGACGTCCCAGACGCGGCGCTCGTCGTCCCGCCGCAGGATGCCGACGGTGCGCAGGCCCCGGATGGCCTCGAACACGCGGACGGCGGCGAAGCGGTTCTTCTCCGTCTTGTCGCGCTCATTGCCGAAGCCCGTTTCGGCGCAGGCCTCCCGCGCCAGCTCCGCCGCGTGCAGGGCGCCCGCGCGGGACAGCGCCTCCGTGATGCGGTCGAGGCCGCTCTGGTCCAGTTTCTGCAGGCCCTCGAAGGCCTGCTGCGCCTGCTGCGCCAGCAGGCGGACCTCCTGCCGGGCGCGCAGATCGCGGTCAAATTCCATGGTCGTTCCTCCTTGTTCCTTCTGCTTCCTGCGGCCGGGCCGCCGTCTCGCAGACCGCCCCGGCAAAGGCGGTGCAGGCGGCAAGGCAGGCCGAGCGGGTGCCGGTGAGCAGGGCTCCGGCAAAGTTCGTTTCGGTGGGCGGGGCATAAAATTCCGCAAGCTCCACGCCTGCGGCCTTCAGGGCGGCGTCCAGCCCCAGCAGGGCCGGGACGGGCGGCGCGATGAGATAGGCCAACGGCTGCCCCGCGGGGATGTGGGCCGCACGGGACAGGTACGTCCCCGTGCGCGCGGCGCAGTGGGCAAGGTAGAAAACGCCGTTTTCCGCCTCGCGGAAGCGCGGCCCGTCCTGCAGGAAGGCCAGCGCGGCGGCAAGGCCGCTGCGGACGTCGGCGGGCGTCGGCCCGGCGAGCAGGCCGATGACCTCGCCCGTCAGGGGCGTGGGCGCGTTCCCGGCCCCGGCATAGAGGCTGCGGCCGTAGACGACGGAGACGTTCGCGGCCTTCGTCGCCTCGTCCAGCGCGAGGTAGGTGACGTCGTCGCAGTCCGTCGCCAGCAGCGCGATCGAATTCTGACCGGGATCGAGCGAAAGTGCGCGGGAAAGGCCGGGGCTGACGTTTGCGATCGTGCGGGCGCACAGGACCCGCACGGGGACGGGAGCGCCGGTCATGCGCCGTCCTCCCGCAGGCCGATGCCGGAGGCCTTTTGCGCCAGAATGCGGCCGATGAGCGAGGCGATGTGCGCCCCGGCCTCCACGGCGGACACGCCCTGCCGGTGGATGTTCGACACGACGGTGCGGCAGGACTCCGCGATGCCCGTGTGCGGGCGGTAGGTCAGGTAGGCAGACATGGACTCGTTCGTCACAAGGCCGGGCCGCTCGCCGACGAGCAGGCAGATGACCTCACAGTCCGTCAGGTCGCCGATGTGGTCGCCCGCGCCGACGCGGCAGAACTGGATGAACGGGACGGGGCCAAGCTCGAGGCCCTGCGCCTGCAGGCCCTGCCGGATGGCGGCGCAGCAGTCCGGGGCGTTGGCCTGCACGGCCGCGGACGACAGACCGTCGCCGACGGCCAGCACGACGCGCTGCCCCGCGAGCAGGTCGCGCAGGACGGCCTGATTTTTTTCGTCAAAGCGGCGGCCGAGGTCCGGCCGGGTCAGGTATTCGTCCTTGCTTTTGCACATGGTCTGCACAAAGGGGTAGTGATTTTCCTCCCAGAAGCGCTCCGGCACGAGGGAGAACACGCTGTCCTGCGCGGCGGCGTGGTCGGCGCGGAAGCGCAGCAGCGAGGCCGTGGGGTAGCGCGCGCCGCAGCGGCCGAGGCCAAGGCGGGCGGGGGTTTTGGCCTTGAGGGCGCGGAATTCCGCGCCGTGGGCCGCGTTCGGGACGAGATACTGCGCCCGCAGGTCGACCGTCGTGAGGTCGGGAAGCACGCCGTCGTCCGGCGGGGTCTCGGTCTCCGCGCCCTTGACGGGCGGCGGGGACGGGGGCGTTTGCGCGGGAGCAAGCTCGCGCAGCATCTGCGCCACGATGGCCTTGAGTTCTTCGCGATCCATGCCGCGCCTCCTTTACAGCAGCGTCGAGCCGTCTCCGGCCCGCGTGGTGAGTTTGCCGTCCTCTACGAAGCCCATGCGCTCGAGCCAGCGCTGGAACGGCGCGATGGCCGTCAGGCCGAACAGCTCGCGCAGGGCGGCCGTCTCGCGGAAGCCGGTCGTCTGGTAGTTCAGCATGACGTCGTCGCCGTGGGGGATGCCCATGAAGTAGTTGCAGCCCGCCGCCGTCAGCAGGACGGCGAGCTTTTCGATGTCGTTCTGGTCGGCCTTCATGTGGTTCGTGTAGCAGGCATCGCAGCCCATGGGGATGCCGGAGAGCTTGCCCATGAAGTGGTCCTCCAGCCCGGCACGCATCACCTGCCGCGCGTCATAGAGGTACTCCGGGCCGATGAAGCCGACGACGGTGTTGACAAGAAAGGGCGAAAAATGCCGCGCGAAGCCGTAGCAGCGGGCCTCCATCGTCACCTGATCCGTGCCGAAATGCGCCTCGGACGACAGCTCCGAGCCCTGCCCCGTCTCGAAATACAGCACGTTCGGCCCCTCGGCCGTGCCCTGCGTCAGCGCAAGCTGCCGCGCCTGCTCGATGGTGGCCGCGTCGAAGCCGAAGGCGGTATTGCCCTTCTGCGAGCCTGCGATGGACTGGAAAATGAGGTCGGCGGGCGCGCCGGACTCGATGGCGCGCATCTGCGTCGTCACATGGGCCAGCACGCAGATCTGCGTGGGGATGCCGTGGCGGCGGCGCACCTCGTCGAAGCGTGTCAGCACGCGGCGGACGCTCTCGGCCGTGTCGCCCGAGGGGTTCAGGCCGATGACGGCGTCGCCCGCGCCGAAGCTCAGGCCCTCGAGCAGGGAGGCGAGAATGCCGTCGACGTCGTCCGTCGGGTGGTTCGGCTGCAGGCGGCACGACAGCGTGCCCGGCAGGCCGATGGTCGTGTTGCAGTGGGCCGTGACCGGAATCTTGCGCGCGGCATAGATGAGATCAAGATCGCTCATGAGCTTACAGACGGCGGCGACCATCTCGCTCGTGAGGCCGCGCGAGGCGCGGCGGAGGTCGGCCGTCGTCGTGGTCTCGCTCAAAATCCACTCACGCAGGTCCGAGACGGTCCAGTTCTGCATCTCCGCATAGATGCGCTCGTTCAGGTCGTCCTGAATGATGCGCGTGACCTCGTCCTGCTCATAGGGCACGGCGGGGTTCTCGCGCAGGTCGCGCAGCAGCAGCTCCGCCAGCACGGCCTTGGCGGCGACGCGCTCCTGCGCGCTCTCGGCGGCCAGCCCGGCGAGCCGGTCGCCGGATTTCGGCTCGTTTGCCTTGGCAAGCACGTCCTTCACATCGCGGAAGGCATAGGTCTTGCCGAACAGCAGCGTCTTCAGCTTCAAATGGTACCCTTCTTTCAAATTCGTTCAGATTCGATCAGAAATATACAATTTGCGCGTGATATTGTAGGGGCGGCGGGGAATGGAAAATTGAGAATGGAAAGTGGAAAATTGCGCGAGGCCGCCAGTTGTGTGTTGTAGGGGCGGGGCACGCCCCGCCCGGCGCTGCACGAACGATTTGTACCGGCCGCCGTTAAAATGGCATGCACCGATTGCGTCTGTAGCGGCGCTCACTGCGCAGCCGTTGGCGGCTTTGCCGCCTTACGGATGCGGCGTGCCCTTTACGGGCGGTGAGCGCCATTGGCAGTTGCAGATTCCCGCGCACTCCGCCGACCGCACCGGCTCCCGGATTTGTCATTGCGAGGAGGCCGCAGGCCGACGTGGCAATCTCGGGAAGGCAGTTACGTTTTCGCCGAAAGTGTCCTGTTATCCACCCCGGTTCTGCGAGATTGCACCCCAAGGGCACTTCCTCGCGCTTCGCGCTCAGGGCGCCACGTCGGCCGTTGGCCTCCTCGCAATGACAAACCTTTGGCTTTTGCCATTTTAATGACAGCCTGTTAATCGCAGCAGTGCGTCGCCGGGCCGGGCTGTCCCCTCCCCTACAATTGCATATCCTCAAAAAACCAGCGTTTTGATCACGACCGGGAGGACCTGTCCGCTTGCGATGGGGGCGGCGACATCGAGGTAGCTGCCCGGCGGGAGCTGCACGCCGTCGAGGCACAGCAGCGGCACGCCCGGCAGCCGCACGGCAAGCGCCTGCCCGAGGGCCTTGCCCACATCGGCCGCCACGGCCACGAGCACCGGCCCGTCCCTGCCGCGCAGGCCGCCGGCCAGCCCGTCGGCAAGGGCGCTCAGCGCTGCAAAGTGCAGGTCGCGCCGCCCCTGCAGGGCCAGAACAGCCGGGCCTCCTTCAAACACGGTCAGCCGCGCCCGGACGGTTTCTGCCAGCTCCGCGGGCGGGAAGCGCTCTTCCTCCGGCGTCAGGGCGGCGACGGGCAGATTTTTCAGCGGAAAGGCGATGCGGTCAAAATAGACCGTGCTGCCGGAAAGCTCCGTGGCGTGGCAGCCCGCGCCGATGACGGTGGCGCGGATGGTCTCGCGCGCGGGGATGCGCGGGCCGACGGCGCTTTTTGCCACGGCCCGGCCGAGCAGCACGCCGAGATCTCCGTAGGCAAACGGCTCGCGCGGCCGGTCGTCCATCAGGTCGGCCACACCGCCGGAAAAGCTGTAGACCGCGCCGGGCGCGGGGTCGGGCAGGCGGTCCGTGACGAAAAAGCGCAGCCGCGCCTCATCCTGCACGGGGCGGAAGCCGAGGGCCTCCTCCAGAAGCTCCGTGAGCAGGGAAACGGCCGGCGCAAGGTCCTGCGGCGTCAGGCGGTCGCCGGGGGCGTAGGGCACGAACGGCTGCAGCACGGGCGAGACGTAGGTCACGCGGCCGTCCGGCTCCAGCTTGACGAGCCGCCCGCCGACGTTCAGGCAGGCCGTGTCCGTCAGGGCCCCGTTCGTGAAGCAGGCGATGTTCGTCGTGCCGCCGCCGATGTCCAGGTTCACGACGGTGCAGGCATGTGCCTGTGAATAATCCGCCGCCCCGGCTCCGCGCCCGGCCAGTGCGCTTTCCAGCGCGGGACCGGCCGTTGCCACGACAAAGTCCCCGGCGTAGCCGGAAAGCGCTTCAAGCACGGCGCGGGCATTCTCGCGGCGGGCCGTCTCGCCCGTGATGATGACGGCCCCGGTCTGCACGGCGCGGCGGTCGATGCCCGCGGCGGCGTATTCGGCGTCCACGATGCGGGCGATGGCCCCGGCGTCCAGCTCACGCTCCGAGCGCAGCGGGGTGAAGTGCACGGCGCTGCGCCGCAGGACCTCGCGTGCGGCGACGGTGTAGTTCGGCACGGAAAAGGCCGAGCCCTCGTTACGGACGGTCAGGCGGGAAAAGACGAGCTGCGTCGTCGTCGTGCCGAGGTCGATGCCGACGGACAGCAGCGTTTCCGCGCTCACAGCACCTGCCGCAGCAGGACCTGCAGCGCGTCACGGGTCAGGGGAGCGGGGGCCTGCGATGCGCAGGGGTCGGCCAGCGCGGCCTCGAGCACGTCTGTTTCAGCCTCCAATACGGCCTCGCGCGGGACCCCGGCCTCCGGCAGGCTTGCAGGCAGGCCGAGCCGGGCGCGCAGGCGGACGATCGCCCCCGTCAGGCCGCGCACGCCGGGCAGGCCGCAGGCCGCGGCAAGGGCGGCATAGGGATGGGGGTCTTCGGCCGCGTGGTGGGCGATGACGTGCGGCAGCAGCATGGCGCACAGGCGTCCGTGGGCCACATGGAAGCGCCCGCCGAGGGCATGAGCCAGCGCATGGCAGGCGCCGAGGCCCGCATTGTCAAAGGCCAGCGCCGCCATGGAGGCCGCCAGATGGACGTCTCCGCGCACGGCCGTCTCGCCCGCGAACGAGCGCGGCAGCAGCCGCAGGAGCGTCCGGCAGGCGCTGTGGGCCAGCGCGTCCGTCACGGGGCTGGCCTCGCGTGCAGCTGCTGCCTCCACACAGTGAGAAACGGCGTCCATGCCGGATTCCGCGATGAGGCGCGGGGGCAGAGCCTCGAGCAGGGTGGGGTCCAGAATGGCCAGCTCCGGCCGCAGCGCCGGGTCCACGAGGGGGTGCTTGACGCCGTCCAGCGTCAGGATGGCGAACGATGTGACCTCCGAGCCACTGCCGGACGTCGTCGGCACGGCTACAAGGCGGACGGGCAGGCCGCCGAGCGCGGCGATGCCCTTGGCGCAGTCGATGGCAGAGCCGCCGCCGAGGGCCAGAACGGTGTCCGGCCGCAGGGCCTGCAGGCGCGCGACGCCCTGCGCCACCAGAGAGAGCGGAGGATCGGGCGCGACGTCGGAGAAAATCTCGACCTGCGCGCCGGGGAAGGCCGCGGCATAGCGCGCGGCCGTGCCGTTTTCGGCAAAATAAGGGTCCGTGACGAGCAGCACGCGCTCGGCGTGCAGCCCGGCGAGGGCCGCGGGGGCGTCCGCGCCGAAGCACAGCCGCGTGCCGCAGACAAAGCTTTGCATGACATCGCCTCTTTTCGGCGATAGTATTTCCGTCCGGCCGGAAAACATGTGACAAAATTGAAAATTTATGCCCGCCGGGTTGACACCGGCGGGCATTTGTGGAAAAATAGAAGAAAAACTGGTGGGGCTGACGAACGGCCGTTGTAGGGGCCGGGCTGTCCCCTCCCGGCGCAATGCTGTCGACTAATGCAGGCTGTCGATAAAACGGTGAAAGCCAAAGGTTTGTCATTGCGAGGCCCCGAAGGGGCCGTGGCGCCCTGAGCGCGCAGCGCGAGGAAGTGCCCTTGGGGTGCAATCTCGGGAAGGCACTTCCAGTTCGTACAAGGTGCCGATAAAAACGTACAAACCAATTGCGTCTGTAGCGGCGCTCCCTGCGCAGCCGTTGGCGGCTTTGCCGCCTTACGGATGCGG
>ENA-OWRJ01003484-OWRJ01003484.1-human-gut-metagenome-genome-assembly--contig:-NODE-3484-length-11485-cov-2.756080_pt1 | contig 11485 bp, 12 predicted proteins | sample MGYA00248269_ERZ651897 | MGnify/ENA primary metagenome ERZ651897 (study PRJEB26924, sample SAMEA4378252) | human gut metagenome | biome: human gut; feature: human-associated habitat; material: faeces...
TGCCGGGCCACGTCGGCCTGGTATTCCGCCTGTGCCTGCCGGGCCTTGCCCTGCTGGATGGAACTCATGACGCCCATGCCGGTGCTGGCCACCGTGGACGCGATGCTGATCGCCGTCAAAGCCCCTGTGCTGAGCGCCATGTCTACACCTCCCCGAAGTCCACATCGGCCATGATGGCCACCACACGGAACGGCATGGGCCTGTCCTGCATCAGCCACAGGGATGTGTCCGTATCCTGCCCGGACGGCAGGCTGATCTCGATATTACCGCTGAAAGGCTGACAGGCTTCGCCGTACTTTTCCGGCAGGAAGGGCAAATCATAGGCCGTTCGCCCTTTCCAGCCCGCCACGTCGAACAAGTCCCCCGGTTCCGTCGCCGCGTACTTGCCGCCTACGCTGCGATACAGGCGCAGCACGCACTTGCCGTAGGCCCGGCGCTTGCCCAGCGTCGCTCCCTGCTGCGTGTCCGTCTCCAAAGGCAGCGGGGACAGGGCGGAAACATAGTTCAGGCCCACGGTCACGACCTTCGCCGCATACGGCAGCGTGACCGCTCCATCCGCCACCTTCAGTCCCTCCACCGGCGAACCGTCGGCAAGGGCCACCACATCCGCCCCTTCAAGATGCCCCAGACCTGTCATCATCTCCGCCGCCGTCTCCCGCCGTGACGTAAGGCCGCCGTCCACATAGAACGCTTCTTCGATGCCGTCCGTATCCCGGAAACGTCCGGCCAGACGCTCCAGAAAATACTTCTTCGCGCCGCCCACTTCCCGCTCCACCACCAGCATGACCACGTCCTCCTGACTGCCCGAGATAACGGCCACGGAAAGGACCTTGCCCTGCGTCACATGGCGGCTCCAGCCGTAGACGTTCTGCTCCTTCATGTAGGTCAGGCACAGCAGCACGCCGTCGTCGCGCACGGCCCAGATATTGGAGCCGGGCGACTGCTGGAAGGCCCACTGCATGATATGGTGCGATTCCACCAGTTGCGGCGCCAGCAGGGAAAGGTCGTTGCCGGCGTAGCCGTCGGATTCCCACGAGTAATACAGGTCACGCACATGCGATCCCGAGCGCTGGCAGTGCATGACGGACTGGCCGATGATGAGCGGCGCGAGCCCGGAACTGCCCCAGTAGGACTGCACGCTGATCTGCACGTCGCTGGACGTGATGGCCGCGCCGCCGGACGTGGCCTTGTATTCCGCGCCGCTGGTGCCGATGAGCAGGTCACCGAAGGACGCCATCCACCGGATCTCGTCGATGCTGCCGGACGCCAGCATGTATTCCACGGGGTCGTCATCCTGCAGGGGACGGGACTTGCGGAAGTTCTCAAAGTCCCCCGTCCGGCTCATAAAGAACGACGCCGGATCGTCCTTCGTCCCGCCCAGTACAAGCCGCTGCTGGTGAAAGGCCACCGTGGCTGGATTGTTGCCGTCCTCGAAGGGGTTCCAGTCCTCCTTGGGCGTGGTGGCCGTGTCCGGCTCGAAGTTCTGGTCCTGGAAGCTCGTGCTCCTGCTCACCCCGATGAAGCCGTAATACCCGGCGCTTTCCCGGTAGACGTTGTATTCTTCGGCACCCTCAACGGCTGCCCATGTCAGGTCTACATGGTTCCCCACCACCCAGTCTGTGGGATATTTTCCGGTAGTGGATCCCACTGCGGACGCCACGGATTCCACGCCGTCCCCGTCCACGGCCGTCACCACATAGCGCAACGTGTAGTTCAGGGGGGCGCTGTCATCCCCGTTGTCCCGCACGAACGTCACCGTGGGCGCGGCGGGTGCGGCGATGCTTTGATTGAGCACGACCTCTTCCAGGGCCCACTCATAGTCAGGCGCCGTTCCGGAGCGTGTCAGCTTGCGCAGGGCATAATTTTTGTGCGCCAGATAGACGATATCCCCGGCCTGAGCCGTGGAGAGTGCGTACACGTCGTCGAGGGCATACGGGCTTTCGATGGATACTCCCGAAAGCAGCCCGTCCGCGCTGGCGACCGTGATGCTGCCTTCCCGGAAGATCAGCACATAGTTGTTCTCAGGCTCCGTGTTGAACTGGAAGGGAATCAGGACGGACTTGCCGCCAAGATCGGCAATAAAGCGCATCCCCGGCCTGCGCTCTATGTCGCCGTGCAGATTGGGAATGAAGTTCTCGCAGCATTGCAGAAAGCTGCCGAATTTCTGCAAGTCGTAACGGGCGGAGAGGGTCGGGGTCACTTCGCCGCCCGTGAAATTGCGGAACGCTACGCGGGGCATGGCCTACACCACCCCGGGCGTGTAGACGGCGGTTTCGGCCGCGCCCGCCTCTTCCCACTGCCACAGGCCTTCCGTGCCCGGCACCCAGACGCAGGCGGGCATGTCGGCCTTGGCCAGCCAGAGCTTGCCGTCATAGCTGTAGTAGCTGCCCTTCGTGACATCCATGCCGTAGAGGAAGGCATAGGGATGCTCCTTACTGCCGTCCGGCTCGTCACCGGTCTCCGGGTCCACGGACAGCGGACGGTACACGGCCAGCATCCCGGCAGCATCCGGGGGCTGGTTCTCGATGGCCGTGACTTCCTCCTGCATCACCTCATAGACGATGCCCTTGTGGGCCAGGCGATAGCCCTTGGCGTAGGTCTGTCCGGCGGCCCATTCCGTGAACAGCCCGGCTTGGGCCAGTGTCGTGAACTCCTCCGGCCTGAATGATGCGGTCTGGATATGTGCCGCCACCACACTGGCGTTCACGACCGACATGGCAGTGGCATACATTTCATGCTGCTGCTCTTCGGGCGTTATGGGAACCTGCTCCCATACACGCATGTAATGCCCGTCGATGAGCCGGATAGCCCCCGGCTCGACCTTATGGCCGTCCTCCGGCGCAGGCGGGTCAGTCTCATGTACTTTGTGCCATATTCCCCGTATCCGGTCGGCATCCGCAGGAAAAGAGGCATGATACATGGCACACACTTCGGCATGTGCCCGTTCTTCTTTCGTATCAGGGTTGTAATACATCATCTTACCTCCCAAGGTATTTTATGACCGCTATCCCGGGAGCCCCGTTGCCGCCCTGGCCGATGTTCCGGTCCTGAGTGGCCGGGACACCGCCGCCACCGCCACCGCCAGCCCCATAACCAGAGCCGCCTGTACCGCCGGCACCGGACGCTACGTTCGTATTGGTCCCCGGGTCCGCCCCGTTGCCGGCTTTTACGCCGCTGCCGTAACCATTCTGTCCGTTCCCGCCCCTGCGGCCTTCGTAGCTGGTAGCTGTTTCGCCATTCCCGCCAGACCAGCCCCCTGTCCCTCCGGCGCTGTAGGACGCATTCCCGCCATTGGCTCCGGGAGGGGCGCTGACGTGGTCCCCGAACCTCGACGTGCCGCCGGCAGAGGCGATGCTGACGGACACGGAAGCCCCGCGCACGAGCGTGACGCTCTTCACCGTTACCGGCGCAGCGCCGCCCCCACCCCCGCCGCCACCTCCTTTCAGGCGGTCTGAACCTGTGAGGCTGTAGGTCTTGCCGCCGGCACCACCACGCCCTCCGCCACCGACAAGGGTGACCTCGTATGTCCCGGTCACGGGGACTGTGAATACGTCACTGGCCGTGAACGTCCAGGAGTCCCCAGGTTTGGCCGGAGCGCCGTTGCCCAGGAGATGACGCCCAAGCATCATGCTACCCCCGTCATGACTTGCGCGGCATAGTAGGTCTCGCCACCGTCGATGGTAAAAAAGGTTATTACATCGACACCGCCGGCCATGAGCGAAGGCGGCACTCCATCTGCCCATTTGAACGAATCAGGCCACGTCACGGTGAACGCCCCGCCGTTGGTCAGGACCAGCGTGCCGAGCTGGAAAGAGCTGTCGGCATGGGCCGTGACCGTAAACGTGGTATCGGCGGCCACGGCATGGGTGAAATTGTTGGCGGTCTTCAGATCCAAGGCCACGGTCTCGCCTGTGACATCCTGTAAGGCCTCGGCCACCGCACCGGTCAGGGTCCCGCCGGAAAGTTGCAGGCAGTTGGCCGTCCAGCTCTCGTCCAGCGTGCCGTCTTCCCCGGCCTGGGGCACGGCGTTGGCTGCCGCCGTCACGCTGGCCAGCACGCTGCCACGCTGGGTATCACTGGCCTTGCGGACGCGCAGTTTTCCATCCTCTCCCAGCTCCAGCCCGTCCTCGTCGCCGGTCTGGGGCATGACCTTGCCTGCGATGGAAGGGGTGGCGATGGGGACGGTGGCAGACGATCCGGGAGCGCCGCGCAGGTCCACAGCCTGTCCCCACGAGCCGTCGGGCTCCTTGAAGCGCAGCGCCGTCCCCTGCCATTCATGCTCCGGCGGCAGGCCCGGTGCCCCATCAGCACCGGTCGGGCCAGCATCCCCCGTGTCCCCCTTGGGCCCGGGATCGCCTTGCGGGCCTGGGTCTCCCTGCGGCCCTTGCGGTCCCTGGGGGCCCGTGGCCCCCGTATCGCCCTTGGGGCCCTGCGGGCCTTGTGCCCCCTGGGGCCCTTCGGGACCTTGCGGCCCCGCGGCCCCCGTATCGCCCTTGGGACCGGGCTCCCCCTGTTCTCCCTGCGGCCCTGCCGGGCCGGTCGCTCCGGGAGCGCCATCCGCACCGGGAGGGCCCTGGATGCCCTGTGGCCCCTGCGCTCCGGCGGCACCGGCATCGCCCTTTGCGCCGATCTTCACCCAGAAAACGGCGGCATTGTCTTGCGGCGGCGTCCCGGACGGTGCGTCCTTCACGCATTCCCAGACCGATCCCTCGTACAAGACGCGATCCAGCACCGCATACTCCTGCGCGCTGCTGTAGTCGCCCTGATACACAGGGCGCACGCGCCCGATCTTAAGCGTCGGCATACGTCACCTCCAGTTCGCCGTCGGCATTGATGGAAAAATCGGCATCAGGCTGTGCCGTCCCCGTGTAGTTCAGGGCAAGATCTCCGTCGCCATCCACCACGAACTGGATGAAGGTCACATCCAGCGCCGTGGTGATATCCCCGGGTTCTCCCTTGGGGCCGGCAGGCCCGGGCTCTCCGGGGTCGCCTTTTTCCCCCTTCTCTCCGGGAGGTCCCTGCACGCCCTGCGGGCCGCGCGCGCCGGTGGCCCCCGGCTCTCCTGCGGGCCCTGTGGGGCCTGCCGGGCCTTGTATCCCCTGCTCCCCGCGCGGGCCCTGGGCGCCCGTTCCCCCCTGCGGCCCGACGGGGCCTGCGGGGCCCTGCATGCCCTGCTCCCCGCGGGGCCCGGCTTCTCCCGGGATGCCTTGCAGGCCTTGCGGGCCCTGTATCCCTTGCGGTCCACGCTCTCCCTGATCGCCCTTATCCCCTTTGGCGCCCTGCTGTCCCGTGGCACCGGCCGGGCCCTGTACGCCGGGCATGCCACGCGGGACCTTGAAGAAGAAGCGCATGGAATCCGGCACGAACTCTGCCTCTGCGGCCTCCCCGGGTTCCAGCGTCTCGGCTTCCGCCGTGATGCTGTTGATATTCAGGAAGGTATCCTGGGCATCTTCCAGCAGTTTACGGGCTTCCTGCTCGTGCTCTGCCGCGGCCTGCTCGCTGGCGGCCGCATCCGAGGCGCTGTCGGCGGCGGCCTGTTCGCTATTCTTGGCGGCACCGGCGCTTTTGACTGCCTCATCCCGCGCCTTCAGCAGTTCTTGCGCCATGTCTTCCGGCGTCTCGTCGCTTGTGGGCGGCAGGATGACCGCCCGCTGGAGCTGCTCCAGCAGCTGCTGGCGTTCGGCCGTGGCCCTGTCGAGGCCCGTCTCGATGACTTCCGGGTCGAAGCGTGTGCCCGTGATGTAATCATCTTCCTGCGTGAATGGCATGTCGCGGGTGATGGCCAGCTTCCAGCCGGAGGGAAGAGGTGCGCCGGCATGCAGATAGGAGACCGTCCCGCCGCCTGCGGAAAGCGTCACACTGTATTCACCGGTCTCCTGCACATAGCCCTGGGCATCGGTGACGGACACAAGGATCTGATCCTCATCCCAGACTTTGAAGGAGAACGGAAATTCCGTCGTCGCCCCGTTTCCCGTATAGACCGCCTTGCTGACGGTCGTCTCCAGTGTCATGACCACATCCCCCTTGCCGCGATCCAGCCGTCCAACTGCGGACGATTCGTCCCTTCACTGGCGTCCTGCCCCTCGCTCCTGGGCACGGCCAGCTGATAGAGCTGCTCCAGCTCCTGTACCTTGCCGGAATTGTTCTTGAGCAGCGGCACAGCCACCAGCGCGGCCAATTTGCGGGCCATGGACATGACGAACAGCTCGTCCCAGCGGGTGGCCTCCTCAACATCGAACGTGCAGGTCGCCATGGCTCGCGGCACATCGCACAGCAACAGGGCCCCCTCCGTGTCGCTCTCCAGCCGGAACGGCCTTTTCCTTCCCTGTTCCTTGCCGTCATGCACGGCATGGACCTTGAGACAGCCATCCGGCAGCGCATAGGCGTGCCGCCATTCTTCAGCATAGGCTGCGGGCAGGCTCTTCTCAGCCAGAACCACACGCCGCACGGCGAAGCGGTACGGATAGTCCCGCAAGGCCGAGCGCCGCGCCCTGTCCCAGTATAAACCGCACTGGATGGCTTCCGGCGTGTTCTCATTGGCCGACGCGATGGTGCGCGTACCAATGAAGCCCAGCGCCATATTGAAGATATCCAGCTTGCTTGCCGTCGATGGCATGATCTTCCCCTTTCCCGGCCCGGAGCCATACCCCGGGCCGGGTTGCTTCAGCTAACCCTTGACCACACCGGCATCGATGTACATGCCAGCTTCCCAGGGCTGATCATCTTCACGAACTACGGCGGCAAAGACCTTGCCCGCGGTAAACGTCCCCGTGGGCGTCGCCACCATCTTCAGCCAGGGCTTGGTCACACCGGGCGGAAGAAAACGCCAGCCGATGGTCTTGCCGACTTTGAGATCGGCCAGGGCCACGGTCACGGTGGAGCCGGGAACATCACCGTAGCTCCCGCCTTCCGTATCGCTCTGGGTCAGCTTGAACTCGATGGAAGTCCCGCCCGCAAAAGCCGCTTCCACCACTTTGGCAACGATGGGGATGGGTTCGGCCCGGCCGGGCTTCATGAGGGACGTCAGCCCCACGGCGGGGCCGGTCACGGCACTGGACGTGATGGCCGCGGAATCAAGCAGAACAGCATTGGAATCGATGAGCATGGTTCCTCCCTAGGAAAGCACCGCTTCGGTGGAAAGGATGGCGTCGCACTGGCGGATGGGCCGCCCGTGCAGATTGGGCACGGCCTTGCTGGCGAAAAATTCGCCATAGACCAGATGCACGTTGCCCGCGTCGGTGGCCTGGAGTTCCAGAGCCGTGAGCACGTCCTGGTTGCAATACCAGACCGCCCGGTCACGCAGATGCTGGGGCATCATGTTCTTGGCCTTGATGGTCAGGGCCTGCAGGTCGATGAAGCCGGATTCCCCCTTGCGCAGCGTCAGCTTGCTGGTATCCAGGTTGCAGATGCGCACGACGGCGCGCCAGTCACGCAGGGCAAGGCCGCACTTCCAGGTATACAGATCGCCAACGCACTGGAATTTCTTGCCGTCATCGTCGAAGGTCATGTACTTGCCCAGATCTTCGTTTTTCAGACCGCCGGTACTGCCCTTGGGGTAGATGCCGTGGATGGAATTCCCGCCCCAGCTGATGAGGTACATGGAGGTTTGCTTATTGGCGGAACTGCCAGCAGCATTCACCACGTTGGGACTGGTTTTGCTGGGATAACGCATGGACAGGCCGTTGAACTCGTCGGGATTCTTGTTGCTGTCGCCATAGAACAGCGTGCCGGCCACCTTCTGGCGCATGGCTTCGGCAAACGCCTTGCCTTCGCTCAGACGGAACGCCTTGGCCTTGTCGCCGTACAGCTCGATCTCGGCGATATCCAGCTCCATGCGGGCTTCCAGCATGCCGCAGCTCTCCTTGACCTGGGCCCACTGGGATTTGCTGGGCGGCGTCCCCTGATACAGACGGCGCCAGTACACGGCGGGCAGGCCGGTGCGGACGCGCGTCAGGTGACCGTCGGACTGGTTGGATTCCATCCACTGGACATCGCTCAGGATGTCGTTGGTCTGGTTCATCAGTTCGATGATGTCGCCCGCGGGCTGGCCCTTGTAGAAATCCTCCAGTTCGGCCAGCGTGGCGACAAGACCCTTCTCATAAGACATATCACTGTCTCCTTGTCGGTTGAGGTTGCGGCGCTAGACCTTCATGTCAGGGTACATGCGCTCTTCCAGAGGAATGTCGCGGCTTTTGCCGGCGCCATTCTGGCCTACGAAATCGTGCTCTTTCATGGCCCTGCCGATGCGGGCCACAGCCCGGATGATGGTGGGGTTGTTCTGGTATTTGCTGTCCCGGAGCAGTGCACGCAGGCTGCCGTCGGGGTCGAAGGCGGCCAGCGCCCGGCGGGAATCGGCCAGCGTCTCCTTCCAGTTGTCGCCGCCGAACTCTTTGTCTCCCCTGATCTCCTTCGCCCAGCCCTGCAGGACGGCGGCCTCACGCTGCTGCATGGCTTTGGTCACGTCGCCGTGGAATTCACGGTGCCACGCCAGCATCCCCTCGGCCTGCTCTCTGGTCAGGCCCAGTTCGCGAGCTTTGGCCGTGAAGCTGTCCAGGTTCTCGACTGGCAGGGGAAAATCTTCCGGCGCTGTCAGCTCATAGGCTTCCTGCTCCTGCTGCTTCCCGCCGTCCTTCTCTTTGCCCCCTTCGTCTTTTGCCTGCCCGCCATCGCCTTGCCCAGGATCATCGGCGATGCCGCCCGTCTCTTCCTTCGGCTCATCGGCAATACCGCCGTCATCCTTCAGGGTGTCATCCGCTCCGCCTTCATCGGCGATGCCGCCGGGCGTCACATTCTCGTCAGCCATTGTTCACCTCGTCATTGTTGATGATGATGTTCCCGGCCCCCACAGCAGCGCAGAGCGTCACAATGGAAAGCCCTACGGCACGCTGCCCCGCATCAAAGGCCGCCCGCACATGATCCGCCGGATAGCCGGCCTGAAAGACACCTGTGCCACGCACCAGCCAGTGCAGGAAATATTGCCCGTCAGGAGTATTCGCCAACTTGCGGACCACACTTTCCAGTTTGGCCCGGTGCAATTCCTGCGCCTCCTGGAGGCGTTTCCGTCCGTCGTCCGGCATATCGTCGCCCCACACATGATCACTGCTCATACCGCCCCCAGACCGCCAAGGATGGTCCCCATGAGCGTCTGCCCGTCAGCTCCCACCGGCGTCTGCCCAAGGTTCTTGGCCGCCGCCGTCATGTCCACGGCCTGCTGCGTCGCCAGCGCCGCTTCCTCCTGCTGTTGGGCGGCCGCCTGCGCCCGGGCTTTCTGCTGCCGTATCTGCCGCACGGTCTGCTCGTCCCGCAGGCAGCCCTCAGGCATGCCCACGCGATCCAGATAACTCTTGACCATGTTGTCGGTATCCAGCATGTCCAGCGCATCCGGCGCCACCTGCGCGGCGTTGACCACAAAGGCCATGCCCTGGTCTATGGAACTGGTGGCCGTCAGCTTCTGGGCCTGGGCCAGCACCGATTCAAAGGCCACGTCCAGTTCCGCATAGTGCATGCCGTCGGGCATGGGCGGCAGCACGCCATATTGCCCCATGAGCATGTAGGTGCGGATGATGAGCGGTTCCAGCAGCTCCTTGTGCAGCCGCTCCACCACAGGGCCGATCAGGATCATCTTCTCCTGCTGCTTGGCCTGGATCTCCGTGGCCGTGATCTGGCGGCGGTCGTCATCGATGAGCATGCGGAACAGGTCCACATACAGGCCGTCATTGATGACCTTTTCCACGCCCTGGATGCCCTGCATGGTGTAGTTGAGCGCCTGCGGTTCCGGCTGCTGGATGGGCACGATGGGCGCACCGGCGGACGTGAGACGTCCCATGTCCACGAAGTTCAGCGCGCCCGGCGTGATATCCACACCAAAGGCCTTGATGCTGCTGTCAGCCGCCAGCGGCGGGTCGGCTATCTTGTGCTGCATCTTCCGCAGCGTGGCGGTCATGGCCTGGAGCATGCGGCAATCAGGCGTCACGTCCATGGCCGGAGAACGACCGTAGACATCGGCTCCGTTCACGTCCCAGCGCGGCGCATAGGCCGGAAACGAATCAAAACCGCCCTCGGACAAGACGCAGGGCTTGCCGCTCCCGCCCGCAGCCTGTAGCCAATAGACCGAGGCAAAGGGCTTGTTTTCCCCGCCCAGCCCGCCAGGGGCATCACGACGCGGGAAAACGCCGTGGATAACGTCGAAGCGCACCACGCCGCCCTGCCCCGTTTCCCGCCTGGCGACGTTCCTGACGGCATCCGGCACGCGCTCTTCGCCCCAGCGGTCTACGATCTGCCGCGCGGTCATGTTCAGGCGACGGAAAAACGTGTCCACCTCGTTGCGCCCGTTCACGTCCAGCACATACTCCCCGGCCCGGATCAGATGAAAATGGATGCCGTCCTCGTCCGCCGTCTCGATGAGCAGCCCCGTGCCGAACGTGCCCAGGTCCGCATAGAGACCATGCACCGCGTTGTAGAAGTTGCTTTCATGCAGCACACGCTGCATCCGGCTGGTGACCTCCTCCAGCCAGGCGTTGAGGCCAGGCATCCCGGCAATGTCATCGCCTTTCGTCGTCAGCCGGAACCAGGGCCGCACAGGGCTGGTCATACCGCCCTGCATCCCGGCGGCCAGCGTGCGCATGGCCAGCACACCGGCTGAATTGACCAGCCGCCCGTTGAGCTTGGGGGACTGGTGCGCCGTCGTATCGGTATCCGAACGCCAGCGACAGGGCAGGAACAGCTCGGCCAGCGACCGCCATGCGGCATCCCAGCCGCTCTGCTCCGTGCGCAGCGCCTCATAGCGCCGGGCCAGTTCGTTGACATCCACGGCCATCAGTCACCTACCCCAGCGTGGTCCTGCCGCTCTGGTCGGTCGTCGCCAGACCGCCGCGTTGCGTCATGATGCTGGACGCCAGCCCCCGGTTTTTGCGCTGTTTGTCCTTTTGCGCCTGGGCCGCCGCCGATGCCCCGGCCGACAGGCTTTTCGTCGGCTGCTTTTCCGGGATGGGTTCGATCTCGGGAGCGTCATAGCCGCCCCCACCAAACAATCCACCGCCCATTACTGCACCTCCACTGTCTGCTTGATGCTCTCCGGCGTCGCCATCACCAGCACGCCGTCCGTAAAACGCTGTTTGCGCGAGTACCAGAACAGCCCTGGAACCCGCCCCAGCTCGTAAAATCCAACCTGTCCCAGCATGGCGAGGACGTGCCGGTTGGGAGCGGCCACCTTGCCCATGAACGACGCCAGCTCCAGATTTTCACACGCCCAGAGCAGGGCTCCCCGGCACAACGCGGCAGCCTGGCTGAAGAAGGGGCGGAAGGCCGCCACACCTATTTCAGCCGTCAAAGTACGCTGCGTCACAGGATGTAGGGTCATGAACCCGGCGGGAACACCGTCGATGGCCCCGCCCAGCACCAGCACGTCGGGCCGTGACATAAGCCTGACGACGATCTCCGGCGTCCACTCGTCAGGATCTATGTCCGGCCAGGCGGACCACAGCGT
>ENA-OWRJ01003487-OWRJ01003487.1-human-gut-metagenome-genome-assembly--contig:-NODE-3487-length-11473-cov-3.606936_pt1 | contig 11473 bp, 8 predicted proteins | sample MGYA00248269_ERZ651897 | MGnify/ENA primary metagenome ERZ651897 (study PRJEB26924, sample SAMEA4378252) | human gut metagenome | biome: human gut; feature: human-associated habitat; material: faeces...
AGTAGAATAAGGAGGTGCACATAATGAACTGGAAGGCAGCGATTGACAAATTTGAAGAGAGACGTCTTGCAATCTGGGAAAATATGCCGCAGGATGTTACGGCTGAGCTTTTCAGGGTATTAAGCCCTGAGGCTTCAACTGCTTTTGCAGCGATAATGGCGAAAAATGTGCAGCCCGGCGATGAAGAAAAACTTATTGCCGACTGCATACGTATGATGAATAAAAGCAGGCTGGAGGCTTTATATGAAAAGCACCGGCTGCTTGCGGATGAATATGAACGTTTGGGGGACAGCCGCTTTTTGCAGGAACTTGCAGAAAGCCAGAAGATAAAAGATGCTATTAAAAATTTGTATTGAAATGGTTAAAGCAGTTTATCACGAAGGGAGGGAACACCATGGCTAATACAAAAATACCGTCCGAGCAGGTTGAGGAATTATTGTCTAAAGGAAAATCACATGGCGGTGTTCTCACTTATCGTGAAATTATGGACTCCATGCAGAACGCTGAAGACATGAGCGCCGACGATATGGACAATATGTATGAACTGATTGCCCAGAAAGGCATTGATGTTGTTGACGACGCTAACGACGACCTTGACCTGGAGCCGGAAGCAGTAAGTGAAGCCGATGAAATAAACGAGGCTGAGCTTGCCAATATGAGCGTGCCCGAAGGCGTAAGCATTGACGACCCGGTGCGCATGTACCTGAAAGAAATAGGCCGCGTGCCTCTTTTGGTGGGCGAAGACGAAGTTAAGCTTGCCAAACGCATGGACAAGGGCAAACAGGCTTACAGGCTTCTGCACGGCACAAGGCACGGCGTGGTTGCGCCCGTATATACCGGCAAAGATTCCACGCAGGAACTTATTGCCAAAGCGCGCGAACTTATTAAAGACGAAAAAACAATCTGCGATTTGCGCAGCATAACCAAAGCGCTGCAATTTATTGAAGCGAGAGAAAAAAGCGGTAACCCCTGCACAATAGAAGAATATAAAGCACTGGTTGCCGATTTTACCCGCGACGAATGCATGCGCCTGCACAAACTTTTGCAGGATGAGCATATAACCATAAGCGGCAGCGAAAAAGTAACTCCTGACGCACATACCAGTGATAAAGAAATTCATTCGCTGTTTGATTTAAAAACCATTCTGGAAGAAGTTAAGCGCCGCCTGCCGGAAGAAAAAGATACGGCTGTTTTTGATGCTTACCTTGAAATTGAGGACGATTACAAAAAACTGCTTGAAGAAGTTTATGAACAGGGCGAAGAAGCGAAACGCTGCCTGTCGGAAGCAAACCTGCGCCTTGTTGTAAGCATTGCCAAACGTTATGTAGGACGTGGCATGCTGTTCCTTGACCTGATTCAGGAAGGCAATCTCGGCCTTATTAAAGCAGTTGAAAAATTCGATTACAATAAAGGCTTTAAATTCAGTACCTATGCAACATGGTGGATACGCCAGGCCATTACAAGGGCTATCGCCGACCAGGCGCGCACTATCCGCATTCCTGTGCATATGGTGGAAACCATTAATAAACTTATCCGCGTATCGCGCCAGCTTTTGCAGGAACTGGGCCGTGAGCCGCAGCCGGAAGAAATTGCCAAGGAAATGGACACTTCCGTTGACCGCGTGCGTGAAATTATGAAAATTGCCCAGGAACCGGTGTCGCTGGAAACTCCTATCGGTGAAGAAGAAGATTCACATTTGGGTGATTTTATTGAAGACCATGACGCACCGGCACCTGCTGATGCAGCTTCGTTTACGCTTCTGCGCGAGCAGCTTGACGAAGTGCTGGAAACCTTGACGGTACGCGAGAAGAAAGTACTGGAACTGCGCTTTGGCCTTGAGGACGGACGCAGCCGTACCCTGGAAGAAGTAGGGCAGCACTTTGGCGTAACACGTGAACGTATCCGCCAGATTGAAGCCAAGGCTCTTAGAAAATTAAGGCATCCGAGCCGCAGCAAACGCCTGAAAGATTTTCTTGAATAGTTGACAATATATACTAACTTTAGTAAAATATTACTGTTGGCTAATTGCCATCAGCTTGGGCCTATAGCTCAGTGGTAGAGCCATCGGCTCATAACCGATTGGTCGTAGGTTCGAATCCTACTGGGCCCACCAATCCAAAAACAAGACGCAGATTTCGGTCTGCGTCTTTTTGTATATCCGGCAGGTTTTTAATTATCCTGCTATATATGTTACTGCGCTGAAAACGGCAAGCAAAAGTGCCGACATCGCTACAAGCGTTTTTAGGCATTTAAAATAATCGGCTTTAAAATAATCGAGCGTTACAAGCAGGCACATATGCGTCGGCGTAAGCATCTGTCCGGCAACGCCAAACACCATGGCAATGCCTGCCAGCGTTAAATCTCCTGGTGCCATGGCGGCGATAATGGGCATTACTATGGCAACATGACCCTGCGACATACCCGTAAGTATGCCGATAATAAATGATACGGCGGCAACAATGGCCGGTACCGGCAGCGGAGATTTTTGAAATTCGCTTACTATAAGGTGCAGGATGCCGGTATCGGTTAAAATTTGAATGAAGTAGAAAATGCAGACTATATTAAGCAGCATTTTCCTGTCGCACGCACCTGCAAAAACTTCTTTAATATTTAATGTATGGTTGGTAAAGCGCAGTACAAATATCATAACAAAAACAACCAGCGCCATAGCGGCAGCCGCGGTAAAATTAAAAGCGGTTATTAAAATAAAGTTGGCGGCAACCGGGGCAACGGCAAAGCAAAGGGTTTTTAATTCTTTTGTAAAGTTTACTTTTCCGGTTTCTGTAATAATGTGCGGCGAAAGTTTTAACGGGCGCATTAAAATCAGCCAGCCTACTAGGAAAAACAGCGGCGTAACCCACGCCAAATGCAGCAGCAGGCTGCTGAAGGGGATAGCGGCAATGCTGCAAGCCATCAGCATACCGGGAATAATAGGGCTGGAAAATTCAAAAATATGGCGGAACCAGAAATTAATATTGGCTTTGTGTTCTGCCGTCAGGTTTAACCCTTTGGCTGTTATTTCAACAATAGGGGCGGAAAAGCGCGCTCCGCCGAGCGAAGGCAGCAGCCCTAAAAATGCCGGCATAATGGCAAGCGTAAGGCGCGGGCTTTTAAGCAGGCGGTGCAGTGAACGCACAAGGTCATCCAAAATGCCGCCTGTGCGCAGCTCAATTTCTAGGCACATAACAAAGTACAAGGCAAAAATTAAATCGTAAGTGCGGTAAGCGCTGAAGGTTTCTATCCAGGCGTCCCACAAATAATGCGGCTGCGGGGCGGCAGCTGCCCAAATAAAAATACCTGCCGTTAAAATTGCCGGCCCTATCGGCACACGTCGGCGCAGCAGTACAATAATAATCAAAAGTGCTGAAATTAAAATTACAAAAATATTCATAATTTAACCACCTTTTTTATTTATGAAGAAAGTTTAACACGTTTTCAGGCTATTGAAAAATATGAATATAGTAGTAAGATAATAAGTAAATACTAATAACGAGGAAAATAAAATGACAATCCGTTATCTGGAAATTTTTGTGGAAGTATGTAAATACATGAACATGAGCAGAGCGGCGCAGTCGCTGATGATTTCGCAATCGTCCGTCAGCCAGGCGGTTAAGGCGCTGGAAAAAGAATATAATGTGCTTTTGTTTGAACGCCTGAACCACAATCTTTATTTAACCGCTGCCGGAGAGAAGATGCTGTACCTTGCAACGCAGGTTTTAAAAAGCATCGGGCGCTTGAATTCTGCCATGCATAATGCGCCGGTATCGCTTAATATCGGTTCTTGCAATACAGTGGGTGCAAGTTTTCTGTATCCGCTGCTGGCGGAATTTAAAAAGCGCAGCCCGGATATTCATATTAGCGCCGAGATAAGCAATACCCAAACCTTAACGGAGAAAATTTTAAACAGCAGCCTCGATCTGGCAATACTTCCGGAAACGGTGCAGCAGGATTCTTTTGAGTATCTGCCGTTTTTTGATGATGACATAGTTGTTATATGCTGGCCGGGGCATCCGCTGGAAGGACGTACGGCAGCGCTTGAAGAAATTGCCGGAGAAGTTTTTGTAGGCAGGGAAAGCGGCAGTGCGACAGACCTGCTTTTAAAAAATGTATTTGCCAAAAACGGGCTGCCGCTGAAAATTAATTGTGTATGCAACAGTGCGGCTTCTGTAAAACTTGCTGTAAAAAATAAAATGGGCATAGCCTTTATTTCGCGCTTTTTGGTTAAGCGTGAGCTTAAAGAGCATAAACTTGGCTGCATTAACCTTTGCAGCAAGGTGTTTACGCGGCGTTTTGGCATTATTTACCATAAGGATAAAGTTTTAAGCAAAGAATTTACCAGGTTTACCGGTTTTTGCAGGCAGCTTGGGCAGCAGGGCTTGGAAACTCTGCTTGACGATAATTAAACAGGAGGGGTTACAATGGAAAAAGATTTGCAGGTTTTAATAGAAAAAGCACTGGCGGCAGGTGCTTCCGCAGCCAGAGTTGTGGATGTAAACACGATAAAAACAGGTTCGTGGACACGCTGGAAATGCCAGTACGGCTGCCCTAATTACGGCAAAACTTTGTGCTGCCCGCCGTATTCTCCGGATTATGAAGCTACGCAGCGTTTTTTGAGCGAATACAAAAAAGGCATTATTGTGCAGTATACCATGCAGCTTGACCCTACCGGCCCGGCTGATTTTGAGCGTGCAGATTTGCAGCTGAGCAACGAACTTCTGCGCATTTTGCTGGAACTGGAACGCGAAGCATTTTTGCTTAACCATTATAAGGCATTCGCGCTTAAAGCGGGGCGCTGCCGTTTGTGCGAAAAATGTAATCTGGAGCATTGCGTGCATCCAACTAAGGCACGCCCCTCGCTGGAGGCCTGCGGCATCGATGTGTTCGCACTGGCGCGTGACAACGGTTTTGACATGGATGTAGTAACCGGGCCGATAACCAAACTGGATATTTACGGCATGGTGCTGGTGGAATAATTGTTTACAAATTTGTCAACGGGTGTTTGCCGTTATGGCTTTAAAAGCAAAAACGAAAATGATATAATTATACTATTAGATAATTTTTATATTTTATATAGAACAGGATGTGGATTGATTAATGAAATTAGTTTCGTGGAATGTAAATGGTTTAAGAGCCTGCATGAATAAGGGCTTTAAAAATTTTATGGACAGCGTTGACGCCGATGTTTTCTGCGTGCAGGAAACCAAGATGCAGCGCGAGCAGGCTAATTTTGAGTTTCCCGGTTATTTTGAATACTGGAACAGCGCCGAGAAAAAAGGTTATTCCGGCACGGCAATTTTCAGTAAAACGGAACCAATCAGCGTAACTTACGATATGGGCATTGAAGAACATGATAAGGAAGGGCGCATTATTTGTGCGGAATATGATAAGTTTTACCTTGTAAACGTATATGTGCCCAACGCCCAGCGTGATTTGGCACGTTTGCCGTACCGCGTAACGTGGGAAGATGCTTTCCGCAGTTATGTCGGCGAACTGAACGCCAGGAAACCTGTGCTTATCTGCGGCGATATGAATGTGGCGCGTAATTTTATTGATATTAAAAACGCCAAAAACAATGTCGGCAATGCCGGTTTTACCAACGAAGAACGTGCAAAAATGGAAGAACTTTTGCAGTCCGGCTTTGTGGATTCTTACCGCCATTTATATCCTGATAAGGAAGGCGCTTATACATGGTGGTCCTACATGTTTAAAGCACGTGAAAAGAACGTGGGATGGCGTATTGACTACTTCCTTGTATCACAGAAAATGCAGGACGAAATTGAGGATGCATTGATTTACCCCGAGATTATGGGCAGCGACCACTGCCCCGTAGGTTTAATTTTAAAATAATGCTGTGAGGCGTTAATTATGGATTTTAACATAAAAGCACCGTTTGAGCCGGCGGGTGACCAGCCGCAGGCCATAGAAGAACTTGTTGATGGTGTAAACAAAGGGCTGCATACGCAGGTGCTTCTGGGTGCAACCGGTACCGGCAAAACTTATACCATTGCGCAGGTTATTAACCGTGTGCGCAAACCGACTCTTGTTATTGCGCACAACAAAACACTTGCGGCCCAGCTTGCCAGCGAGTTAAAGGCATTTTTCCCGGATAACGCGGTTGAATATTTTGTGTCATACTACGATTATTATCAGCCGGAAGCCTATATTCCGCAGAGCGATACTTATATTGAAAAGGACGCTTCCATTAACGATGAGATTGATAAACTGCGCCACTCTGCCACCAGCGCGCTGTTTGAACGCCGCGACGTTATTATTGTTGCCAGTGTGTCGTGCATTTATGGCTTGGGCGCACCTCAGGAATACTATGATATGGTGCTTTCGCTGAGGACGGGGCAGATTATTGACCGCCAGGCTATTTTGCGCAAGCTGGTGGAAATTCAGTATGACCGCAACGATATTGCTTTCCAGCGCGGCACCTTCCGCGTACGCGGTGATGTGATTGAAGTTATTCCTGCCGGCTACAACGAAAAAGCCGTGCGTATAGAAATGTTTGACGACGAGGTAGACCGCATACTGGAAATTGACGTGCTGACCGGTGAAGTGCTGGCGCAGCGCACGCATGTGGCAATTTTTCCGGCGTCGCACTATGTAACTTCACGCGAGAATCTGGAACGCGCGATGGAGGACATAAAGGTTGAACTGAAAGAACGGCTGGAATACCTTAATGAGCATAACAAGCTGCTGGAGGCGCAGCGCCTTGAGCAGCGTACAAACTACGATTTGGAAATGATGAACGAAATGGGCTACTGTTCCGGCATCGAAAACTATTCGCGCCATCTGGCAGGGCGCAAAGCGGGCGAAGCGCCGTTTACGCTGGTAAATTATTTCCCGGATGATTTTTTGCTGGTGGTTGACGAATCACACGTTACGCTGCCGCAGATACGCGCCATGTACGCCGGTGACCGTTCGCGCAAGGAGATGCTTGTGGAGCATGGCTTCCGCCTTCCGTCGGCGTTTGATAATCGCCCGCTGACTTTTGACGAGTTTCAGTCGCAGATTAAGCAGGCAATTTACGTATCGGCAACGCCTGCCAAATACGAATTGGAACATGCCGATAAGGTTGTGGAGCAGATTATCCGCCCGACAGGGCTTTTGGACCCGAAAATTGAAATACGCCCGATTAAGGAGCAGATTGACGATTTACTGACAGAAATAAATAAAGTTACCGCCGCCGGTGAGCGCACGCTGGTAACAACGCTGACCAAACGCATGGCGGAGGATTTGACGGATTACCTTAAAACTGCCGGTGTACGCGTGCGTTACCTGCATTCGGAAATTGCCACAATTGAGCGCGGCGCGATTATTGATGACCTGCGCAGCGGCAAGTTTGACGTGCTGGTAGGCATTAACCTTCTGCGCGAAGGACTTGATTTGCCGGAAGTTTCGCTGATAGCCATTTTGGATGCCGATAAGGAAGGCTTCCTGCGCAGCGATACTTCCATGATTCAGACTATCGGGCGCGCGGCCCGCAACGAGCACGGGCGCGTAATTATGTACGCCGACCGCATAACGGATTCGATGCAGCGCGCCATTGACGAAACCGAACGCCGCCGCGAAAAACAGGCCGCTTACAATAAAGAACACGGCATTACGCCGAAAACGGTTTACAAAGAGCAGCGCCAGCTGATTAAGCTGACCAAGGTTGCCGAAGAAACCGGTATTGATGATTACAGCGAAAAGGCACTGAAAAAACGCAGCATTAAAGAAATTGAAAAACTGGCGCGCACGCTGGAAAAAGAAATGACGGAAGCCGCCAAAGCGCTTGACTTTGAACGCGCCGCCGAACTGCGCGACCGTTTGATTGTAACCAAAGGGCTGCTGGGCGAAAAATTAGTGCCTAAGAAACGTAAAAAATAGAGGAAAACATGAAAGACCAGATTATTGTAAAAGGAGCAAGACAGCATAATTTAAAAAATATTACCGTGGAAATACCGCGCGACAAACTGGTGGTAATTACGGGTTTAAGCGGCAGCGGCAAATCGTCGCTGGCGTTTGATACGATTTATGCCGAAGGGCAGCGCCGCTATGTGGAATCGCTTTCGGCCTATGCCCGCCAGTTTTTGGGGCAGATGGACAAGCCTGATGTTGATTATATTGAAGGACTTAGCCCGGCTATTTCCATCGACCAGAAAACAACCAGCCGCAACCCGCGTTCTACCGTTGGCACCGTTACGGAAATTTACGATTATTTAAGGCTGCTGTTTGCGCGTATCGGCGAGCCGCACTGCCCTAAATGCGGCAAATTGATTGAACGCCAGACCGTGCAGCAGATTGTTGACCATGTACTAGCTATGCCGCAGGGAACAAGGTTTATGGTAATGGCGCCGCTGGTGCGCGGACGCAAGGGCGAACATGCCAAAATCATGGACCAGATGCGCAAAGCGGGCTACGTGCGCATGTTTGTTGACGGCGAAGTTCGTACCCTTGATGAAGAAATTAAGTTGGAAAAAAATAAAAAGCACAGCCTGTCCGTCGTTATCGACCGCCTTGCTGTGCGCGACGGCATTACGCAGCGCCTTACAGATTCCGTGGAAACGGCGCTGAAGCTGGCGGAAGGGCTTGTTGAAATTAATGTTATCGGCGGCGAAACGCAGATGTACAGCGAAAATTTTGCGTGCAGCGACTGCGGCATCAGCCTGCCGGAAATTGAGCCGCGCCTGTTTTCGTTTAACAACCCTATGGGTGCCTGTCCGGCCTGTACCGGCCTTGGCATGAATATGGAACTGGATAAATCGCTTATTATTCCGGACGGCAGCAAAACCTTTGCCGAAGGCGTTATTGCCGCGCTTTCAACAAACCAGGAAGCCTACCATATGAAGCAGCTGGCAGCTGTTTTAAGTTATTACGGTTATTCGCTTGATGCCGTATGGAACGACCTGTCCAAGGATATGCAGAAAATTTTGTGGTACGGCAGCGGCGAGCAGAAATTTTCGTTTATGTATGAAAATTTGCAGGGTGAAGTAAAAAAACATACCACGCCGTTTGAAGGCATAATTCCGCTTTTGCGCCGCCGTCACCGCGAGGCGTTCAGCGAGCGCATGCGCCTTGATATTGAAAGCTTTATGACGAGCACGCCCTGCCCGGTGTGCCATGGTGCGCGCTTAAAACCGGAGGTGCTCTCGATACTCGTCGGCGGCAAAAATATTTGTGAAGTTACTGCCCTTACTGTGCGCGATGCAATTAACTTTTTTGAAACGCTTGATTTAACCGAACGCCAGCAGTTTATTGCCCGCCAGATTTTGAAGGAAATACTGGCGCGCCTGCGCTTTTTAAATGATGTAGGGCTTGATTATTTAACGCTTGACCGTGCCGCCGGTACGTTAAGCGGCGGCGAAGCGCAGCGCATACGCCTTGCCACGCAGATTGGCAGCGGGCTTGTCGGTGTGCTGTACATTCTGGACGAGCCTTCTATCGGCCTGCATCAGCGTGACAACAGCAAACTTCTGGCAACTTTGCAGCACCTGCGCGATTTGGGCAACACGCTGCTGGTGGTTGAACACGACGAAGAAACCATGTATGCCGCAGACCAGATTATTGATATCGGCCCCGGTGCCGGTGAACACGGCGGCAATGTGGTTGCGCAGGGCACGGCAGAAGAAATCAAACTGGTGGAAAACTCTGTTACCGGGCAGTATTTAAGCGGCCGCAAGTTTATCCCCGTGCCGAAAAAACGCCGTGAGTGCGACGGGCGCTATATAGAAATTATCGGCGCTAAAGCCAATAATCTTAAAAACATAGATGTAAAAATTCCGCTGGGCGTGTTTACCGTTGTTACCGGTGTCAGCGGCAGCGGCAAATCCACGCTGATTAACGATATTTTGTACAATGCGCTGGCGGCAAAACTGCACGGTGCGCGTCTGCGCCCTTCGGAACATAAGGAAATACGCGGGCTGGAAAATATCGACAAAATTATTAATATCGACCAGTCGCCGATTGGGCGTACACCGCGCAGCAACCCGGCAACATATACGGGCGTGTTTGATTTTATACGCGAACTGTTCAGCCAGACTAACGAAGCTAAAATGCGCGGTTACAAGCCTGGGCGTTTCAGCTTTAACGTAAAGGGCGGCCGCTGTGAAGCCTGCCGCGGCGACGGTATGAACAAGATTGAAATGAACTTTTTGCCGGATGTGTATGTGCCGTGCGAAGTGTGCCATGGTGCGCGCTATAACCGCGATACGCTGGAAGTGCATTATAAAGGCAAAAGCATTGCCGAAGTGCTGGACATGACGGTAACGGAAGCCTGCGAATTTTTTAAGAACCTGCCGCGTATTGCACGCAAACTGCAAGTGCTGGAAGATGTCGGGCTGGGCTATATCCACCTGGGGCAGGCAGCAACAACGCTTAGCGGCGGCGAAGCCCAGCGCGTAAAACTGGCGACGGAATTAAGCCGCCGCAGCACAGGCAAAACGCTGTATATTCTTGATGAACCTACAACCGGACTGCATATTGCCGATGTACACAAGCTGCTGGATGTTTTACAGCGTCTTGTGGAAGCTGGCGACAGCGTTGTTGTTATCGAGCATAACCTTGATGTTATTAAAACTGCCGATTATTTAATTGACCTTGGCCCCGAAGGCGGCGATAAAGGCGGCACGCTTGTTGCCTGCGGCACACCGGAAGAACTGGCCAAAGCAAAAAAATCCTATACCGGCCAGTATGTAAAACAGGTTTTAAAACAGGCTAAAGACAATAGGTGGTACCAATGAATGAAAACATAGCCAAAGCACTGGCGGTACTCCCCGATAAGCCCGGCGTATACCTGATGCATGACGAACACGGCAAAGTAATTTATGTCGGCAAGGCTGTCGTGCTTAAAAACCGTGTGCGCAGTTATTTCCGCAATCTGGCCTCGCATACGGTTAAGGTTAAAGCGCTGGTCAGCAAAGTTGCGGAAATTGAAACCATTGTTACCGACAGCGAAGTGGAAGCGCTGATTTTAGAGTGCAACCTTATAAAAAAATACCGTCCGCGCTACAACATTATGCTGAAGGACGATAAAACCTACCCTTATTTAAAGGTAACAATGGCGGAGGACTTTCCGCGTATTTATGTTACGCGGCGTTTAGTGCGTGACGGCAGCAAATATTACGGCCCTTATGCCGATGCCGGTGCGATGCACGCCACGGTAAAACTTTTGCGGACGATGTTTCCGCTGCGTACCTGCCGCAAAATGAACCAGGAGCGTCCGTGTCTGCAATATCACATTAAACGCTGCCTTGCCCCGTGCGCAGGGCTTGTAAGCAGGGAAGAATACGGGGCAATGATACGCAGCGTATGTATGGTGCTTGACGGGCGTACGAGCGAACTGGAAAAAGACTTAAAGCAGCGTATGCAAAATGCTGCCGAAAATTATGCTTTTGAAGAAGCGGCGCGCCTGCGCGGTATGCGAGCACGAGTCCGTCAGCGGTTGCGCCATAGTGGTTCGAAGTCGGGAAGCCCTGATAATGAAGTC
>ENA-OWRJ01003491-OWRJ01003491.1-human-gut-metagenome-genome-assembly--contig:-NODE-3491-length-11461-cov-9.590742_pt1 | contig 11461 bp, 8 predicted proteins | sample MGYA00248269_ERZ651897 | MGnify/ENA primary metagenome ERZ651897 (study PRJEB26924, sample SAMEA4378252) | human gut metagenome | biome: human gut; feature: human-associated habitat; material: faeces...
ACGCCCTCATTCACATAATAGGTCAGCTCCTTTGCGGTTGCCGTAGGGTACAGCTTGAAAAAAGTGGTGAGAAATTCGTTGATTTCTTCTGTAGTGATGGAATCTACCGTACCGTCACTTTGTACCGCTTTTGGGGTGTAGCCGGATTTTACGGGAACACTGGTGATAGTTGGATTCTGGATAATCGTCAGGTTTCCAGAGCCGTCCACATAGACCGTCACCTGATAGGCGGAACGGACGGTTTTACTGGATTCCCCCTCTGTGATATGCTGTTCCACTGTATAGGTCACTTGATAATGCTGTTCCTTTTCCTCTGTGATTTCCCATATCTGAAAATCGGTCAGGGCAGACGATACGGGGATGTCCTTTCGGACAGTATCTACATTCAGGGCTTGCAGTTCTCCGGTGAGATAGCCTTTTAAAGCGTTTGTCCGATTATCAATGGAAGCGGCGGACTGTTCCCATGAATAGTAGACTTCTGCGAAATTCTCCACAAAATTCTCTATCTTGTGGGTGTCGAGGATTTGTTCCTCAATCACTTTGGTTTCATGGACAGTATGAATGTCTATCGCCGTGAAATTCTTATAGACGGCAAACAGGAAGCTCACTGCCAGCAGCACCCACAGGGCAATCACAGTTTTTTTGTGGGTATTGACTTTGTAAACTTTCAGTTTCTTTTCTTTCAGTTTTTTCTGGTTTTCCTCTTTTCTAATCTGAATCATATCGGTTCATCCTTTCTTATTTTTTGATTCGTCCGGCTCCGGCAAGGTGCTGTTGCCAGTAGGAGCCTGTCAGGTCTGTGTAACCAATGGGATTTCCGGCATGGTACATCCGGTTATTTCCCACATACAGCCCCACATGGGTGATGTAGGTTCCGGCATTGTAGGTGGAGTGGAAAAAGACCAAATCTCCTGCTTTTGCTTCGGACAGGGGGATGTGCTGCGTTACATTGTACTGTTCCTGTGCTGTCCGTGGCAGGGCGATTCCTGCCTTGCCATAGCACCACTGCACCAGTCCCGAACAGTCAAAGGAAGTGGAGGGGGAATCACCTCCGTACACATACGTCCATCCCTCATACTTTAAGGCTTCCTCCATGATAGCCTGTACCGTTTCATCATCAAATTGTGCCACGGTCAGGTATTGTGATACCAAGAGGACATAGAACATATTTCCATAGGAATACCGCCAGCCCCCGTTTTTTTCTACCGCAACAGGGTTGGTGTAGGTGACTTTCTTTCCGACGGATTTGTCCCTTGCGAAGCTCTCTGCCAGTTCAAAGGTGTACTTTTTCCCGTGTCCTGCCACATAGTCTAGGAAACCGCCGCCGTAGTTGTAGGACTGAATTACACTGTTTAAATCACAGCCCTTTGTTTCTGCCGCTGCGAGCAGTTCCGAGAAATATTTGCAGCCCTGCTTGATGGATTCCTCTGTACTAAGGGAGTTTGGGGGAAGCCCCAGAGATTCCGAGGACTGCATAACGTCTTCCAGCGTGCCGCCGGATTCCACCTGAATGATGGCGAGCAGCACATTTAAGTATTCCTCTATGCCATATTCCCTTGCATACTTTTCCAGCATAGGTTTATGGGCGAGGACTTCCTGTGATACACTCACGCCCCCATAGATAAGGTTTCCGCCGCTTCCTCCGTCTTCCTCATCCGAGAAGACAATCACCACCAAAAGGAGCAGGGAGAACATCATCACAAACACGCCGGAACAGGCAAAGAAAAGGTGTCTTAACTTCATGGTTTCTCCCCTTTCTTTTGTTTGGCAGCCGCTTGTACTGTTTTTGTCCACTCCTTTCTGGCGGTGGTACGCCGGATGGTAAAGTTGGATTCTTTTACCACAGGGGCAGCCCGTTTTCTTTCCGGTATCACAGGAGCCGTATCATTCTGGACAGGTCTTGCCGGACGGGGAGTAGCCTGTGTGATAGTGGGAGCCGTCTTTTGTCTTTCATTTGGCTGGGATAGGGAAGCAGATGGGACTATCTGGCGTTCTGTCCTTACAGGCGGCGTTTGTTCATGGTGGATGGAAGCAGCTTTTACCACCGGAATCGAAGCCTGTTCTGCCACAGTTTCCCCATAAGGAACCTGTCCCCGTTCCCTGATGGATAGGGAAGCAGGCTGCATGGCTGTTTTTCCTGTATGAATGGTATGGTTTCGGAAATCTTCTGGCTGTTTTGCAGTAACAGGGTGTTCATGGACAGGAGCCGCCCCTTTGGGTACTTCGGAAGCTGTCTTTTGTGGCTGCTTTGCCTGTTCCAGTTCCGCTCTGCGTTCTGCGATAGTCTGTCTGCGGCTTTCTGCCTGTGCGTTTCGCTGTTCGGCTCTGGCAGTTCGGGTCTGGGTCACGCTGGAAGTAAAATCCCGTACTCCCTCTGATACCTGTGTTTTCCCGTGGTAAAGGGTGTACTTTGCATTGACGGGCAAATCCTTTGCCTGCTCCCGAAGCTGTCCGGCAGTATCGGCTATCTTATCTTTGGTATCCGCCACCGCACCCACCGCAGAGCCAGCCCGTTTCCATACGGATTCCTTTTCCGGTGCTGCCTGTCCGTCTGGTCTGCTGTGGTCTGCCTGTGTCCGTTTGGAAGAGCCGGAGTGGGAAGTAGTTCCAGCCTGTTTTCCTGCGTGGTATGCAGCCGTTCCAGCCCCAAGAGCCGTCATGGAACGTCCTAATTTATGCTGTAAACGGTGCATATGGGCGTGCATGAGCATACGGGGTCTTCGCATGATACGGCTCCCCATGCTTTGGGAATCGCCGCTCTGTAAGGAGAACATCCCCATCAAATCCCCCAGCTTGAAATAGATTCCGGCAAAGGTCACTATCTGTAAGAACGCCGTCAGGAAGAACGGATATTCCCCGGACAGGTTGTAGAGCATGGTGGAAATGCTGAACGCTACCGTGATAATCAGGGTGATTCCGGCTCTGGTAAGGATGGTGTTGAACAGTTTCGTAATGGCACGCTTTGACATCCCCTCAAAAGAGGGAACCATGCTAAGGAGAAAGCTCACAGGCAGGAACATGGCGTAAATGATAAAAAGAACCTGTGAGAAAATCATTATCCCCGTGAGCAGGAATACAAAAACGGAGATACCGATATTGAACATGAACAGGAAGAAGACGGTTCCCAAGCGGTTGATGGTCTTTGTGATGGTAAGGTTCGTGTTTTCCCTGTCTTCGATTTCCTCCACCACGATTTCTTCCCTGTCCTGCCCGTTGTTTTCGTCTGGGCTGGTTGAGAGCAGGCTTTCCACACGGTCACTCCCAATGCTTTCTACATCCGAGTTGCCGTATTGCAGCAGGAGCCACGGCTGCTTGACCTGAATGGAAAACAGGCTGTCCCGTATCAAATCCACGCTGTCTTTTCCCTGACTTTCCGAGTTTGGCAGCACAATCTTTGTACCAAGGGTCAGGCTGGCATTGCTGATGTCTGCGGAAAATTCATTGATTTTCCCGATATAATCAGGGGCATAGGCGATAAAGGCAGCGGACAGCACGAACACCACCACGAAATTGAGAACGGCATGGATGGCTTTTGTGGTTTCCCGTTTGATAAGCCCTGTGTAGGCAACGTAAATCCCCACCACCAGAATGAGAATCAGCAGGAACCCGATATAAAATCCCTCCGAGGACAAGCCGCCTGTGGTAACGCCTGCAAGGGTCTGCATATTTTTTCCAATGGAATCCGCCGTAGAGGAAATGAAATCCAGCGAGTAGGCTTCCTGAATCAGATACCCCGTGGCGTTGGAAAGGTACAGGCTGATTGTCCAGATAAAATTTGTGATGGCATACAGCCCGTACATCACCTGTTTTCCGATACCGTCCAGCCAGTTCCACGGGAGCCAGTCCCATCCGCTGTTCACATAAAAATCAAGCTGGTAGTTGTCCAGCGGATATTTGCTGTATTCGTTGGCAGCATCCACTGTATCATCCACCAGTCCGGCAGCGTGGGCGGCAGTGCCGAAAACTGTAAGCAGCAGGAGGATGAGCAGGAGTGCCAGAAGCACCCTGCCAATCATTTTTCCTGCCATCTTCCAAGACAAGCCCTTTTTTGAGTGATAGGAAACTGGGAATTGCTGTCGGTTGGAAGTTCTATGTCTCACCATCATTCCACCTCTTTTCTTACGGGCGGTCTGGTGTCAAAGGCATGGAACAGGTCTTCAAAGATAGGATGGAACTGTATCACCCCCACACGCCCGTACAAATCACTGATAAGGCACTGTCCATTTTCTAAGTCACGGAGCCGCTTCTGGTTGTTTTCATCTTCGGAATCCACTCCGAAAAAGGCGAGGGTCTTCTTGATTTCGTTGATGTCCGTGGAACGGAATGCAAATTTCAAGCCCAGATTGTTTTTCAGCTTTTCATCCAGCAAATCATCCGTGTTCTGGGTGACAAAGTAAACACCTGCGTTCATGGCACGTCCGGCACGAACCAGCTTCATGGAAAGGGTCTTGCCCTGTGCCACCTGTAAGAAGCTCCATGCTTCATCCAAATCCACAATCTTAAATACGCTGCGGTCGGTATGGATGAAGTCGAGGGCAAAGGTGCTGATTACAATGAGCATTGCCACGGAAAGCAGTTCCATTGTGGTGTATTCTTCAAATGAGGTTTCCTTATCCGGCAGCACCAAATCCGCTACCTGAATGATATTGAGCTGCCTTTCAAGGCTGATGGACTGTGTGACATCCCCATCCGAAAAGAGCAGGTGTGCAAAGTCATAGTCCGTAAAGGATTCGATATGGTCGGCTATGCTGGTGCTAATGGTGGTTCCCTCCGCCCGTAGTTCTTCAATCACTTTGAAAAGCCCCCGTTCTTCACTGTTTGTTACTGCACGAATAGCTTTCCGAAGAACAGGGAACTTTTCCCCGTCACGGCTGGAAATGCCTGTTAAAAAGGTCAGGATGTCGATTGCCAGTGATTCGGAATCCTTTGGGTTCTCCATAATCACATACGGGTCAAGTAAGCCCCTGTTCTGTTCCTCCGAAGTCAGGTTTACGATATTGATTTCATGGGCGATTTCCGGCAGGGTTTCTTTCCAGCGCCCCCGTTCCGCTTTCGGGTCAACAATGAGAGCCTGTGCCCCAAACAATACGGAATAATAGACAATCATGTTGTTGCTGAATGATTTTCCACCGCCGAGGGAGCCGACAAAAGCGGCAGCAAGGGCGTTGGTGACGGAGCCTTTTACCCCTTGACTGGCAAGGGCAGGCTTTAAGTACACGTTTCTTCCTGTATCAAGGCTGTACCCGATATAAATACCCTCCGTTTCTCCTAACATCTGGATTGCCCCGAAGCCAAGACCAGCGAGGAAGTCACTGGTGACATACTGGATGTAATCGTTCAGATACCGTTTGCTGGCAGGAAGAAATTCCCCATGCAGCCCCAGCATATCTCCAAAGGGGCGAACCAGTTTCACGTTCAAATCGTCATAAAAATCTTTCACCTCATTGCAGCGGCGTTTCAGTTCTTCCAAGTCGGGAGCCGTCACACGCACCACATAGGACAGCTTATACATGGATTCCTTGCTCTGGTCTAAAGTGGATTCCAGTTCATTCACGCTGTCTAAAGCGTCCACCACGTTTGTACTGGTTTCGCTGTCATTCTGCCATGCGTGGTTGTCCAAATCTTTCAGCTCTTTTTTCTTGTTCCGTACCGTGGAGAGGGCTTTCCGGTTTGTCACAATCTCCACATTCATAGAGGTATCAATGGGAAAGGTAAATTGCTGCTGCTGATAGTAAAAGATTTCCGAGGATGGGAAGTCCAGTTCCCCCACAATGCTGTTGATGGTAAAGTAGGCTGCATACACTGTCCCGTCTTCCTGTTCGATTTTCAGATACCGCTGGTTTTCCTCTATCAGACAACGGGTTGGTTTGATGAGGTCATAGTATTTCACCAGTGTTTCCTCCTGAAACCGTTTCTTCGGCAGGTAATACTCATAATCTTCATAGGCGGTTCCGGTCTGCCCGTATAAATGCTCAATCAGATAGCCAAAATCGTCTTTATCAAGCCGCCGGACTTTAAAGCGGCGTGAGATTTTATTTTCCAGCAGTTTTTCCATCTTCTGAAACCGCCAGATTTCCTCATTGCTCATGGAAACAAAATCCCCCATGAGCTTGTGGTTGACTTCATGGAGGAAGTCGGAAACAGCGGTCTTTGCTTCCCTGCGGAACTGCTTCATGGTGACTTCCTGCTCATTGACAAGCAGCTTGAAGCCGATAAAAAAGCGGTAGTCTACCTGATTTTCCCCTATCATGGAAATCAGGGCTTCGGTCTGTGCGTCAATCTTTGCACAGGCAACGTCCTTTAGTTTGCCTGTTACTTCCTGTTTGGAGCGTTCCTGTGCTGCCCGTATGCTGGATTCCGTGCTGATTTGCAGGGCGTGAATCTTCCCGTCCCTGTTCTGGGCGATAAGCTGCCGGAACGAATCATGTACCTGATATTTCTGTTCTGGGCTTAAAAAGGAATAGTTGTAGGGAAGCAGCTCATAGTAAGCGAAGCATTCCCCGTCATGGTTGAACACAAGGTTATTTTCGATATACTTAATCGGATATGCCATAAATATCACTCCTTACTGCCGTGATGGGCTGTGCCGGATATTCCTTTTCCAGCTTCACGGGCTTTCCTGCATAGGTCAGTTTCGGGCGTACCAGATATGCCAGTACGGATTTCAGGAAGCCGTAAGGCTTCTTCCCGTCAAAGGTTTTCTGGCACATGAACCAAGTAAGGGCAAAGGGTACGCCAAAATATTTCAGAAATGCCCAGTCAATGAACGAAAGGGGAGGGAGGTTCCCAAAGAGCATAACTGTAAACACCGACACCACGAACCACGCCATCTGTGTGAACGTGATGGGAAATGGCAGCTTAAAATCATTGATGGAATAGAGTACCTTTTCCACCGACCAGATACTGGTATAGCTTCGTATTTTTTTCACGTTGTCCGTCCTTTCTAAAAAATGGGGACAGCAAAAGAGCCGCCCCTGAATAAAAAATCCGCCTGTATTTCCTGAAAGAGATACAGACGGGTCTACCGTAAGATTTCATATACGCCGTGGTTCGTGACAACAAAGGTTCCCTCCAATTCCATGTCACGCCCATAGGCAGCATAGTCGATATAGTTTTGTAAGTGTGCCGGAAGTTCCCCAAGCTGTCCGCTTTCTTCCAGATAGTAGCGAGCCACATCCGCCATATCGTCACAGCCGGAATGGCAGATAATGTCGTCTTCATGCTCACAGAGTTCTTCGATACTGCCAAAGTAGGATTGCAGCTCTGATAGTTCCTCCTGAATGTATTCCGGTAAGTCCTCCACCATTTCACACAGACGGTTGACTTCCTCAATGGGGGTATATTCGTCAATCGCAAAGGGCAGCTCATAGTCATGGATGGCGTATTCCTCATACTCATCATTCAAGCCGATACGTTCCTTGACTTCTTCAAAATCCACAGGCGGCATGAACCATGCCCCTACCAGTTCGCCCTCATTATATTTTCCTAAGTTGGCAATGTAAATCCGCATTTCTTCCACAGTGTCACCTCCATTCTCTGTAATGCTTCTTTTGGGGAGTTACGCTCCCCAAGCCCCTAGTGGACTTCCGCCATGAAGCAATCAGAGCTTGCTCCATAACGGAAGTGTAACAAGGGTTTCCTATGCACCGATAATCTTATTGAACAGTTCCAGTAAGATGTCCTTTACACCGTCCGCATTGAAGACCAGACCGACCGCTACAAGGGACACCACCAGAAAACCGATAAGTTTGGAAAATTCCCTCTTAAATCCGAGGTACAGTCCAATCACCACGATTGCCAGCAGCACAAGGGACTGGGCGTTGGATAAAAACCAGTTGTAAAGATTCTGTCCGAAATTCATAAAAGCTCCTCTTTCTTTCCTGTAAAATTCCTTATGTTTCAAGATTGCCGCCCTTAAAGCACCACCTCCTTTGCAGCGGCGGCTTGCTGCTTCAGGATTTTTTCGTGCTTCTCCGTCAGCTTTGCATGGGTGATGATGTCATGGACAATCTTGGTGTGGTTCATCTTATCCAGACGGAGAGCCAGCTTTAATGTGGGGGCTACCTGATGGGAGAGCCAGTGCAGGGTGCGTTCAAAGGAATAGGGTTCCGGTTTGGTTGTCAGTTTCAGGCTTCCCCTGTGTTCCCCGATAAACCACGCCCATTCCTCATTGATACGCCAGTCAGAACGGGGCTTTGCATTGTCCCTGTCCACGAACCGGACATAGCGGTTGATAATTTGAAAGGCTGTCCGTTCTGGATTGTCATGTTCTAACAGGTCACGGATGGCGTAAAAGGCACGCTCATTTTTCAGCCGGATTTCAAAGCGGTTCTTTACCTCTGCGTCTTCAATGGGAATATCGTGCTTTTTGTACTGCTCATAGTCCTTTTCGTAAATGCAGAAGTACACCTCACTTTGGAGGGAGCCTATATACAGGGTGTTCCCCATACATTCTTTTTCCTCACGCCGTACCAGTTCACCGCTGCGGTAGCTTTTGAAGCTGCGGAAGACCGAGATACATTCCTCATTCCGGCACTTCTCTGTCAGATGGGGAATGTTCAGGATTCCCGTTTTGTCATTGATGGCAAGGTCAAGCCGCTTCATCACGCCGTCCTCCATGAGAACGTCCATGAAAAACTCATACCAGCTCCGTTCCTGTGCCAGCAGATAGCTTTCAAACTGGCGGCAGCCACGCCCTTTCAATTCCAGCAGCACCCCTTTTTCCAGTTCCGGCGATACCAGAACGAAAATATCCCCAAGATAGTAATGCTCTGTGTAAGAGTAGAAACCGTAGTCTTCATGGATAAAGTAAGGCAGTTTTAGCCGAAGCACGTCTTCCACGATATGCTTCACATCCGTAGTGGGAAAGCGAATCCGTACATAGTCAAAGAGCATTTCAAGGGGAGCGTCTGGGTTGAAGCGTTCCAGAGCTTCCGTGATGGCTTCCTGTAATGCTTCGGACGGGTGAGCCTTGCCCGTTTCAATGTCGCTCAGATACGGACGGGTGATTCCGGCAGCTAGGGCAAGTTTCTGTTGTGAGATACCGTAAACTTCCCGTTTCTCTTTGATGTCCCGTACCCATGTTTCTTCATTCAGTGAAAATCCCTCCTGTCTAAAAAAGCGTATGTCAACTTTCGGAGCCTTGTTGACATACGCAGGATATGGGGAAAATCCCTTGTGTACCATAGGATTCTGCCCTGTTGTTTGGTTGTTGCCTGTCGATTTGTACCCCTCTGTTAGATACGAGGGGTTCCTGCTGGCGTGCCTTGCGGCACACCAGCCACAGCAGGTCAGTCCGTTTCTGCGGCTTTTGCTTCGCACGCCGCCTGCACTCCCTGCCTGCTGTCTATGAGCTTTTTTATTTCCTTGAGGAAATCGTGTCCTTTTGGCACAAGGGGCGTATAAAATTCCGAGATAACGCTGGTTCCCACATCCACATAGCCACGCCCTTTTATCTGCTTTAGGAAGAAATCCTTTGTGGTTTCCCCGAACATCATCCCATAGCCCATTTCCGACATACGACCCAGAGCCACACGGAAATTAAACTGGTCACGGATTCCATCCCCCAGATACTTTGCGTCCGGACGCTGGCAGGCGAGAATCAGGAAGAAGCCAGCCTGCCGCCCAAGCATAACGATTTGTTTTAATTTGTTAAGAACAGCGGCATTTTCCTTTGTGCCGAGCATTTCCATAAATGCCACATATTCATCAAAGATAAGGAAATTTGCCGGAAGTCCCAAGTAAGCGTAGTTTTCCCCTGTCCGATAATTTTCCATGAGCTTCATGTCTTCGCTGCGTTTCATCATTTCTTCATAGAAACGGTCAATGCAGGCGAGCATATCTTCCTTTTTGTAGTACACATCCGGCATAACCGCCTGTAAATCCGCAAGGTCGGCGTTCTTTGGGTCTAACACGAACAGGATAGCGTTGGTGCGGAGCAGGGCTTCAATAAGCGTCAGGATGAAGTAGGTCTTTCCGCCGCCGGTTCCTCCGGCAATGAGCATATGGGGGAGCTTATCATACTCCCACCAGACATTTTCCATGAGCCGGAGCCTGCCGTCCTTTGCCTGTACGTCCTCAATGGAGATACGATTGGCAATGGTATCATAGAGCAGAGTGTACTCCACATAAGAATCTTTTAATTCCTTATCCGTCAGCTCACAGTACAAGCCGCTTTCCAGCTTTTTCTCCAAGTGTAAGAGCTGTTCCTGATATTTCCCTAAGGTGATTTCCACACGGATATGGAGCAAGCCCTGTTTCATCCGGTAGTAGATTTTGGGAAAGTAAGTGATGATTTCTTTGGAACGGCTGGAAGACAAGTCTTTGAAAAAAGCGTCTTCTTTTCTCTGCTCTGATTCATACCACTTGTTTTCCAACACCATCCTTGCCAGCTTTTGGCGGTGGATGAGCTGCTTTACTTCATCCCTGCGGTATCGCCAGAACAGAAGAACTGCTGTAAGACACATCAGCCCTGCCACGCCCATGCTGAATAGCAGGTAAGGGATATTTACATCCTGTGCTATCTGGGAAAGAGACACTTCCTGCCAGTTGGTTCCGGCTATTTGCCGGATATGAAACAGCAGGACAACCAGCAGGAAGACAGGGAACAGGGCGGCAAGGGCAGTATGGAACACAAGGTCTTTATCCGTGGGGCGGATACGTTTTCCACGGGGGAAAAGCTGCTTCATGGGAACAATCCTCCTTTCGCTTTTTTAGGTTCCTGTTATTTTACAGGGGGAGCATCTTTCTTCGGCGGCTGTGGATTCATGGCAGCCCCTTTTTTCAGGACAATATCATCCGCCTTGATGTACCAGTCCACCTCTGCCCCTTGAAAGGTAGCCGTTGCCACAGTATCTGCCACAGGATTGATAAGTTCCACCTCTGCGTTATAATCGAACTCCTTTAACGGCACGCTGGCAGGGATGGAAACCTGAATCATACGCCCCTGTCCTCTGGATTTTAAGTCATAGGTACGCTCCTTGATTTCTTCTGATACCGAGCCGTCTTCATTCTGGAGGTGAACCTCACGGCGGAGGGCAGAAAATTTCAATGCCCCGAAAGTTGCTTCCTTGTCAATCACGATTCCGTTTGCTAATCTCATAGTCTGATGTCCTCCTTTTCCTTATGCTTTTACCATATCGTCAGCGTGCAAAATGTAGTTGGTAAAGCCCCTTGTGCCGATTTTATAGCCCTCTGCGGTGATACGGGGATTGACGAGCTTTACACGTTCCTCAAAGTCAAAATGTTTTTCTCCGGCTTCGGCAGGGAGGATAACTACAATATCATCCGCCCTCTGTACGTCTGAATACAGGTTGAAGCTGCGGGAGAGTACCGCCATGCGTCCGTTGATTCTTCTCTGTTCTGTTTTGTCTTCTCCGGCAAACTCCAAGTTGCCGAATGTCTTTTCCATGTTGGGGATAACGAATTTTAATTCCATATAGATGTACCTGTCCTTTCTGAA
>ENA-OWRJ01003495-OWRJ01003495.1-human-gut-metagenome-genome-assembly--contig:-NODE-3495-length-11451-cov-2.449017_pt1 | contig 11451 bp, 16 predicted proteins | sample MGYA00248269_ERZ651897 | MGnify/ENA primary metagenome ERZ651897 (study PRJEB26924, sample SAMEA4378252) | human gut metagenome | biome: human gut; feature: human-associated habitat; material: faeces...
TACCGCAGACACGCTTCAAATGCTCCCTGTTGTGCAGACGAAGGAGGAAAATTGATATGTTCATTTCCAGAACGACAAGAGAAGAACGCGTGACGATTGAAACAGCGCTTGACAGCGCATTTCTGAAAATCGATCAGGCTTAGCAGCTGATTTATGACCTTATCGATGCGTTTTTAAGTGACCGAGAGCAAAAAACGCTTGACAAACACGACGCGCAAACAATACGGAATAACCTGTGGATCGCCGATGACTTACTCGCAGACGCGCAGCTGGAATATCACCTGCACGCCGGACACGGTGACGATCCTTACGTACAGCAGTACCTCGAAAGCGCAGCACGGGCAAAGGCTAACGTGGAAGACGAAGAAGTGCATAATTGTGAATTGAAGGCGCAGCACCATGACCAGCAAGCAGGCTGAGGTCATGCGGCTGTACCGGCAGGGGCTCAGCACCTGCGAGATCGCCCGTCGGCTCGGCGTGACAAAGGCAAACGTCCGCTACTTACGCGCCGCAGCCAACGGCAAGAAGCCCAAGTCGACATACCGGTACCGGGAGCCCTGCACAGTCTGCCCTTACAGCGCCAGCTGCTTTACCTGTCCGCTCCCGGATTGCCGCATGGGTGGTATCGCAGTAAACAAGCTGCCGGATGGCTTTGTGTACAGATTTGATGATTAAACAGACAACAGACCGTGAGGATAATTCCCCACGGCCTGTTTTGCTATGCCACTCTGAGGCGTTCAGTGGCTTGTGACGGTGTTTTCCGTTTTCTGTATAACGATGTCGGATGAATCATCTACGGTTGCCTGTGCTCCTCTGCGCGTCTCTGACAGCAAACGAACGTTCGCATATTAGCCGGAGCTACGCTTTTACACCCGCCAGCTTCACGCCGACACGCTGCGTCTCTTCCTTGTTGAGCTCGTACACCACGCGCCCAAGCTCGCGCCTGCCAACCTGCAAGATGACCGTCTGCGACCGGTTCCCGTTTCCGTTTCCGATGCCTGCTGCGCGGATGCCGTCGGCCACCATCTGACGAATCATTTCCGCAGGCGCTTCGATGTTCGTGCCCTGTCTCTGGTCGCCCAGCACCGCAAGAAATTCCCGGTTCGGCGGGATGACCGCGCCGGTTGCAAGACGCGGAAGATTCACTGTGCTGACAGGTGGAACCTGCAAGCTCTGATATGCGGCTCTGGATGTCCGGCTGCCGAAGCCTCCGCCGCCCGAGAAACCGCCGCCTGCGGTTCTTTTCGGTACTTCGTCGTAGGTGATGCTGCTCCAATGGATGGCAAGGCCTAGAGAAATACCCACAATACCACCGACGATGCCGCCAAACACGCCGCCGATGGCCGCGCCGATCAACGCGCCAATGATGCCGTACAGCACGGTTTTCAGGATGCCGGTTGCCTTCTGCTTCTCTTTTTCCGACATAGAATCGTCAAAGTTGATCGCCTGGATCTGAATCAGCGTCCCCGCCACAAGACCGATGACGCCGCCGACGATCGCACCCGCAGGACCGAAGCCGCATGCCGCGCCGATCAGAGCAAAGATAAGCGACGTAAGAATGATTTTCAGTCCGCTTGCCGCCAGCTTTCGCGAGGCTTCCGAAACCTCGTCGCTGAATGCAATTCTCGCAAGGCTGATGCTCACGCCGAGAATCAGACCGATCACACCACCGGCCAGACCGCCGAACTGCGCGCCGATGATCACGCCGAGCAGGATATTCAGAAGGTCGAAGAAGCCGTTTGTCGAAGAGCCGATGCCTTTCAGCCCGTCCTTGAAACTGATGGCAATCAGCGAAATGGTCACGCCGAACAAAAGCCCCAGCACCGCGCCCTTGAGTCCGCCGAACGTCGCGCCCAGAACGGCAAACAGAATTGCCGTCATTACCGTGTTGAAAGTGTCCTCTGCCGTCCACTTGCTGAACTTATCGTCGGTGAAACGCACCGCCACAATGCCGATGCTCACACCGAGCAGAAGCCCGATGAAGCCGCCTGCAAGCCCTCCGAACATCGCGCCCAGCACCGCCCCGATGATGCCGGACAGAACAAGTATGGCAATATTCTTTGCCTGCCCCGGATTTTTCAGCTTGTCCATCCACGTAACGCTGATAATGCCGATTGCAACGCCGAGCAGTAAGCCGATCACGCCGCCAGTCAAGCCGCCGAACGCTGCGCCGATCACCGCGCCGAGGATGCCGGAGAGCATGACCACCCATGCGTCCTTGCTCTTGAGGATATTTCCCTTGTCCCATTCGAATTTCAGTTCGCGGATTTTAATTACGATATCTTCCGCGAAGTCGTGCAGCGCCTTTGCAAGGTTCGCAAGCCACTTCGGAAGCGTCGACGTCAGGGAATCGAACTCCGCTGCAATGCCGGAGGACGCGCCGCCTCCGCCGCCAGAGGCGTTATTTGCCGTGAGCTTATTGATCTCATCGAAGCCCGCCATGCTCTTTTCTGCGCTTGCCGCCGCTGCGCCCACGCCGTCGAGCGCCTTCTTTTCCTCGTTCAGGTTCTTCGCCGCGTCCTTCGACGCAGAAAAGCTGGTTCCGGTCAGAATGGAAATGAACTCCGCAACCATTGTCACAATCCGCGTCAAAGCATCCACAAGCGCCGTGAACGCCGGAAGCACCACGCCCAGAATCGGCTGCGCCAGCGTCAGAAGCGCGCCCTTGAGCCGGGAGACCGCCGCTGTCGCCGCATCGTTCTGCCGGATCGTCTCGCCGAGCCAGTCGCGGAAGCTTGACAGCGCCCGGGAGATCAGCCCGAAGAACAGCGCCTGACCGAACAGGGACTTGATGCGCTTTGCGATACGCTCCATGCTTTTCTGCACCTTCATCGCCGCTTTTTCCATGCGTGACGCCGAGCCCTGCGTTCCGTCCATCGTGTCATTTAATTCTTCGGCGTTCCGCTGCGCCTGTGCAAAAGCATCTGCCGTCTGCTCTATATGCTCTCTGGCTTCCTGCATGGAGCCTCCGGCGGTTTCCTGCTCTGCTGCGGCAAGTGCTTGCGCCTGCTGCGTAACCTCGCCGTAGCGGGTCTTGACGCCGTCTAAGGTCAGCTGCGTATCGGAAAGCGCCTTGTTCTGCTGCTCGATCGCCGCCTGCGTCTGCTCGATCTGGATTTTCAAATCCGAAATACGTTTGCTGTCCTCGGGGGAAATGACGAAGCTCTTTCCGTCGATCTTCGTCTTCGCCTGTAATGCTGTCAGTTCCGCATTCGCCTGTTCCAGCTGCGCGACAAGGGCGCTTTTCTTCGCCTTGCCGACGGTTACTTCCTCTTGCAGCTTGAGAATCTTCTGCTCAAGCCGGGTTAATTCTTTGGACGCTTTGCTTGTATCAAGTTTAACCTGAATGGCAATGCCGCCATCCGCGCTCCCGGTCATGTTTGTACTCATGCTATCGCCTCACTTTCATTGCACAAATGGGACTCTCCAAAGCCGGGGAGCCCCATCCGCAAGTCACTTTTTCCAACGCTTTGTGTACTGTTCGATTCTTGCGCTGGTGCCCTTACGCTCCTGCAAAGAGCGCGTGTCGATCTGGTCAATGATGGCAAGCATCAGATTGCACCAGACCGGAAGACCGTCTGCCAGCGCGTAGACGTTCATCGTGCCGAATAGCGGTTCGCAGATCGGCTTACCGAAAAGACTGTCCAGCACCTCACGCATTTCCGCGTCGCGGCGGCTGGCGATGTCAAAGATCTCTTTCGTTTCGCCGCATCGCGCGATTTCTGCCTTGTAAGCAGCCTGCTTTGCATCCAGAGAATCAAAGACGTCGAAGATCTTCTTGATCGTTTCCGGGTCTGTGGGGTTAAATGACACGGTAACAGCGTCGTTGATCTCGAACTCCTTCATGCCGGTATCAAAATTAAATTTTTCCATAGCTCGTTCCTTTCGTTTTGTAAAAATATGTTTTCCCGATGCTACGTCACAGCGTTCCGCGCAGCATGGCATTGAACATGGTGTTGGTGGCTTTTTCGCTCTTGCGCTTTTCGCCGAGCTCTGCTGCGTAGCGTTCAATGGTCTTGCCCAGCTCGGACGCTGCGATGCGGTTTGCTGCAAGGTCTCGCCGGGCAAGGCTCACGGCCTGTTCGTCGATGCTGCGGCGGTCGAGGTCATCAAGGCTGGTGTTTTCGCGAATGGCCTTGTACGCCTTGCTCTGTGCCGTGCGCTGCTCCTCTTCCTGCCGTGCGCGATACTCTTTTTTCAGTCGGCTTCGCGCTGCGCGGTATTCCGGACTCGAGCGCTCCAGCTCTGCCTTTGCGGCTGCGTCAAGGTAGGCTTCCTCGTCGGCAAAGTTTTCGCGCCGCACAAGATCAAGCGCGGAAGCGCAGTCAAAGCCGAGGGCGGATTTTACCTTTTCACGGACAGTACCCGCTGTTTCAATGTTTGCGTTGATGTTCATGTAATCGTTCCTTTCTATACGTCGATAATGATGATCGGTGTCTGCTGCGGTGTGTTCCGGCGAATGTGTAATGCTGCCAGTTCCTGTGTCCGGAGGACTGCTGTTTGAGGCGGATTCTTATACTGCGCCACCCAAGCGCCCTCTCCGTCCGGAAATACAAGCGCAACCCCGGTAGGCGAGGAACGCACCGCCGCCAGTACACGCGCCCGGAGTCTGTCATAGTGCATCTCGTTCCTCCAAAAGCTTCAGAATGTCGTTGAACTCGCAGAATTTCAGGCTGTAGTCCAAAAGAATTTTCGCCGCCGCGATCTGGTTTGAACTTGCTTCTTCTTTGCTTGAGACAATGCACTGCAGCCGCGTAATCGCAGCTGTCAGGCTTTGCTGAGGCTGGCGCGTCGCGTCCTCCACCATTTCGGCGGCAGCATGCTTGTAAGCGGCTGAAAATTCCTCGTCCTGCAAGTACCGCCGCAGCGTCTTTCCGTTGATTCCAGCCTTGCGGGCGGTAGCTTCCTTTGTCGGACTGCTCAAAAGCGCAGCCAGTGCCCGCTGTTTTTTGATGTCGATGATAATTCCCCCTTTCTGTGGGACATTTTCGGTCTTTCTTGCCCTTTTCGGTCAGTAAAATGCTCTCAATGCCCGGCTGATTGTTGGATGTCTGAGCGCCCTCAAGGCAGCAGTGCGCGTCTTTGGGTCTGGCTTCTGCCCGTACCAGAATTCCCGGATGATTGCCGTTCTTTGGTCTTCTGGTAGGCTGAGAACAACGCTCTGGACAGCGCTGCAAAGGTCTTTGTGCTCGACGTCCTCAAAAGCCAGCTCCGCCGCCGCGTCCGGTATGATGTCGCGCAGCATAACGTCTTCGTCTGTTCCTGTGGGCGGCGTGTCCAGAGATGCCGCGTCATTGAGCGGGTCTTTCCGGTCGCGCTCGGTACGCATAAAATATGCTGCCGCAAAAGCTGTTTTCAGTTGGAACGTGAGCCATGTGGAAAACGCACCGCTGTCCGGATTCCAGGTTTCCGCCGCCTTCGTGAGCGCCAGAAAGCCCACCTGCTCGAGATCGTCCAGAACAACGCCCCGGCTTCCGTTGAAGGCTCTGTGCCAGCGTCTCGCCGTCTGCATGACAAGCCTCCGGCACGCCAGCCAGAGAACCAGAATGTCTGTGTCTCCGCTCTGAACGCTTCGAGCAATGTCGTTGGTTCTTTCGCCCTGTGTTGATAACGCTTGCAAAATTCGCCCTCCTGTGGTAAACTAGATTTACCATCTACCAACCATTCATTGAGGACTGCCGCCCACCTGGGCGGCTTTCTTATTTTTCTTCCCTCGTCACCCGGACAAGGTTTGCCGCGCACTCCGGGCAGTAAACGCTTGTACCGTACAGATCCGCGAAGCTGCCCCGGAAGGTCTCCACGATGTCTACGGCGTGTTCTCTGCCGCAGACAGGGCAGCGTGTAAAAACGTTGTCGTTTCGTAAGTTGATCTTTCTGCCTCTTGACTTGATATAAAACATTATTTTTCCTCCATTGTTCAAATTTTTCGTTATTTTCACACCCGGAAACGCCTGGCGATCAACTTTGCTGCTTCGTCCCGAAGATCATAGTCAAGATACGGAACCGTCTGGCTCACAAACCTTGACCATGCAAGCCACCGATCGCGCCGCCTGCGCGGAACGTGGACGTGCACAAGCAGCCGCCGGACATCATCGAGGTCTAATTCCTTTCGGCTCATACGCCGCCTCCCGTCTGTAGGCGGTGCTCGCGGATAATTCCCGACGAGCCCCAGAAATCGAAATTCAGCTTTCCAGTAGCCCCGTGCCTGTTTTTGGCCACAATGGCGGTCAAGGTCTGGCTTTCCCACGGCTTGACCTCTCCCGGCTCATACATGCCCGGCCTGTGCAGCAAGATCACCGCGTCCGCGTCCTGCTCAATGGCTCCGGAGTCGCGAAGGTCTGCCATGCTGGGGACCTTGTCCGCACGCTGCTCTGCTGCCCGGTTGAGCTGACAAAGGCACAAAACCGGCACGTTCAGCGAGCGGGCGAGCGCCTTCAAAGCGTTGCTATTTCGTGTTGTCCGCTCGTAAATCGGCAGCCCCCGCTCGTCGCTGCGCACCAAGCCCAGATAGTCGACCACGACCAAGCGCAGATTCTTTGTCAGGTGCGCTGCCTGGGCAATATCAGCCACGGACGCGCCGGGTGCACGGTTCAGCCGGAAATCGTGCGTAGACAAAGCAGATGCTGCGTTTGCCATTTTGGCCTGCTCATCGTCGTCAAACTTCCGACCGACCATCAAACGCCCGATGCCTAGCCCGGACTCTGCCGCAATGCGGCGGGCGGTTAGCTGTTCGGCACTCATCTCGAGCGAGAAGAACAGGCACGCGCCGGATTTTGCGGCTTGCTCCGCGAGCTTCAAGCCGAGCGTGGTCTTGCCACACCCGGGACGCGCGGCCAGTATGTAAAGCCCCTGATGCAGCATTCCGCCGCCGAGCAGCTTATCGAGCCCCGGATAGCCGGTTGAAACCGTGACGGCCTGTCCCGCATCCAGCCGCTCGCGATAGTCGAGAAAGCCCGACAAGGCATCAGACGTGGAAAGCATTGCCGTCTGCGGCGCTGTGTCAGCGTTTTCCAGGGCTTGCATTGTGGCGGCTATTACGCCCGCTGTGGTCTTTTGCGGGTCTTGCGCGTCCTCCAGCAGCGTTTCCCCGACCGATGCCAATCTGCGCCGCACGGCTTCTTCATGGACTTGCCGGGCGTATGCTTCGGCATGCGCTGCCGTTGGTGTGATTTGCAGCAGCTCTGCGGCATACCGGTCTGAAACGTCCGCGCCGTGTTTTCTCGCATCCTCGAGAATGGTCACGACATCCGCCGGTTTTCCCTCGTCTTCTAACCGGCACGCGGCTTCGAAGATTGCCCGCTCTGCTGCAAGCGTGAAGTCGTCTCTTGACACGAGCGGGCGCACTGCCGGAAGACAAGCAGCATCACACAAGATCGAGCCTGCAACGCTCTGAGACGCAAAGCTCACACGCAAGCCCCCTTACACGCTTCACGGGGTTTATACATGCCGTCCACATCACAAACCCATGTACTCTGGTCTAGCCATTCTGGGTGCTCCTTCTGCCAGTCCTCCACCGGCTCTGCGCTCCCTGCCGCCTGCGCAGGCGCTTCATCTTCCCAACGCCGCTGGTTTATCCAAGTTGACGCGTAGGGGATGTACTGCCCACCATTACGCTTCCACTGGTCGCTCTGCTTCTGCGTCTCCAAAGCGTTCAAGAGCGTTTCCAGTCGGACAGTGACTTTTGCGAAAGACTTTTTCGCTTGCGACTTGCTCTCTTTCCGTGGATACGCCTTCCAGAAGATTTCAAAATCCTCACCACTCAATCGAGAAAGCTTTGCCGACGAGTGAGAAAGAGAATCTTTTCTTATGTTATCTCTTGTTATGTTATCTCTTATTAGGGAAACGGGGGTTTCGTCTCGAAAAAGGGGGGTTATTTCTTTCTCGATTTCTTTCTCGATTTCTTCCCTGATCTCCTTTTTGGGTCTTCCACCGTCAAATCCGCTCTGCTGAAAGCCTTGCTGCCGGAAATACTGAGCTCGCAGCACTTGGTAAAACATACCTGCCAGCCCCTCAAGAATGGGCTCTTCACCGCTGCGCATGTACTGCATCGCGGCACGGACTGCACCGCCAAGCTGTTCGTCTGTTAGGAACGAAATGACCTCCAACTGATCGTCAAAAAGCGGAATGTATTTCTGTTTAGCCATCGTCCCACCCCGTTATTGCTTCCTGCCCACCCATATCTGCAAGCGCCGATTCCGCTGCGTGGGCAATACTTGCAATCTCAGCCGCGCGGCGTGACATGGAGCGAGCAAAGCGCTGCACATCGTCCGGGCGCTCTGGCAGAAAGTACCCATCCCGATTATTGGACAGAATCAGTTTTCCTGCCTTGCGTTCCTGCTGGATCTTGAGCCGAACCAGCCGCTCGTTCATACCGGTCATCGCCACAAGTTCGCGCAGCGTTACGCCGTTTTTTGCACCGGTTTGCAATAACGAAAAAATCTGTGGCGCTTTTGCTGCGCTTGTGGTAGAATCAAAGCTGGAATGATTGACCTCAAAATCATCCTTCCGCGCCCCCGTTCGTGCTGCAACACGAGCGGGGGCTTTTTCGTTTTCATACCGCATCGGCGCGACCTCCCGGAACGACGGCCAGCGGACGAATCGCCCCCGGCTGCACAGTCTGAGTCTTCGTCGATTGCCCACCAAAGAAATCATCGAGTACGCCGAGATCGACCAGGTACTTTGCCCCAACGCGAACAGACGGGATTTGTCCCGACGTGATCAAACGTCTTAGTGCCGTTTTCGTTACAGCCGTGCGCGGGTCTGCCTGTACCATATACGCAGCTGCCTCATTGATTGTCCTCATTCGCCTCAAACCCCCGCCGCCCCCTTCGCCAATTCCTGAATAATTCCGAAAATTTTCCGCTTCTCGTCCTCCGGCAGTTCCTTTCGCATTTTCCTTGAAAGGCTGCTGTCAGCAATTCCCATGACATCAGCAACTTGCCAAAGGAACACGCCGTTTCCTGCCGCTGCGCGGCGAATATCCTGATTTTGCATGATTCCACCTCCCATTCAAAAACTCTTGACGTTTTCGTGCTCAGCTGATACAATGAAGCCATCAGCGCTACTCTTGTTGACTTCGACGATAGTATAGCACACTTGTAGAGCAGCCGGCAATAGTCGAACAAAAGTTTCAACAGATATGAAATAATTAGAGCATTTTCTATAGAGGAGTAAACATATGGAGCGTAAAGAAAACAGACTTCCCATATTTACAGAACGTTTTCGTTCTTTACAAGAAGATCGGACAAATACCGAGTTTGCCGATTTTTTGGGCCTTTCACGTCAAACTGTAGGCTTTTACTGCAATGGTGACCGCCTTCCTGATGTTATAACTTTAAAACAAATTTCTGAAAGGTGCAATGTAACAACAGATTGGTTACTTGGCATAACTGATGTCGCCACTCAAGATAGCGATAAACGTTTAATCTGCGAATATACGGGGTTAAACGAAAACTCGATAGATTTTCTCCATAATCTTATAGCAGACAAGGATAAAAATGGAGTATATCCGGCCGGATTTACAGACGAAATGTACACGCCCAAATCATTGCTAAATGATATATTTAGCAATGATTTGGGAGAACTGTTTATTAGTATGGTCGACCTATGTTATGGTATCAATGAACTGTACGAAGAAAACGATAGCACCCAATTAGTCGTTACAGAGATTACCGCAAAATCTGATTTTGCCCGTGGAAGAACCATTCAAAGACTTTCTCATAACGATTTAGCTAAACTAAAAATTGAATATGCAAAATCAATGTTTTCAAAATATATCGATGTATTTGTTGAATCGCACGAAAGAACAGCAAAGTGGAAGAAGGAAGAAAATGAGAGAAAAGATTTTTGTAAAAATCAAACAGACTGATGGTAGGATCACCAGAAAGGAGCAAATGACTTAAGTATGGCAAACATCAAACGGATTGAGGGCAGGACCGGCGTCTCTTTCCAGATCACCGTCACGCAGGGTAGAGACATCAGCGGCAAGCAGGTGCGCCACTACCGGACTTGGAAACCAGAAGGCAAAATGACCGAGCGGCAGATGCAGAAGACCGTGGAGCGGGCAGCAGCGGACTTTGAACGGGAGATCGAGCAGGGCTACCAGACCGACAATCGCCAGACGTTTTCCTCCTATGCCCGTTATGTGATTGCCCTTAAGCGAAGCGCCGGTATCAAAGAGCGGACGCTTTCGCACTACGAATATCTGCTTTCCCGCTGCGATCAGGCAATCGGACATTTGCGTCTGTGTGACATTCGTCCGCAGCATTTGAACCTGTTCTATCAGAATCTGCAAGAAGAAGGCGTACGCAGCGGCAAGAGCCGCGCAACGGCAAAGCTCGACCTCGGTGCTTATCTCAAAAAAGAGGGCGTGACGCGTGACGCACTGGCTTCCAGCGCAGGCGTATCACCGACCACGATCACGACGGCCTGCCGGATGGAGCCAATTTTGGAGGTCAAAGCGGATCAGATATCCGCCGCGCTGGGCAGAAAAACAAAAGACCTGTTCAGCATCGAACAGGACAGGACGCCGCTTTCAGCAAAGACCGTTGCGGAATATCACAGGTTTATTCACACCGTCATGCAGCAGGCAGAGGACGAACTCCTGATTCCCTACAACCCGGCGGCAAAGGTTTCAGCGCCAAAGGTCGGGAAAAGCAAGCCGGATTTTTACGAGCCGGATACCGTCGCTGCCATTCTGGACGCAGCAGAGCAAGAACCCATCAAGTGGAAGACAATGCTGCACCTGTTTCTGATCACAGGAAGACGCCGTGAAGACATCTGCGGTCTCAAGTGGGAGAAAATCGACTTTGAGAATTATATCGTCTGCATTGACACCTCGCTTCTCTATCTCCCAAAGCTCGGCATTTATGAAAGCACGACGAAGACGGAGAACACGACGTTTCTTCCGCTCCCGGAAGAAACCATGCAGCTTTTGCGGGAATACCGGGCGTGGTACAATGAACTTCATCTCAATAACGGCGACCGCTGGCAGGACAGCGGCTTTCTGTTTGTGAAAAACAATGGCGCACCGATTCACCCGGACAGCTTCGCAGGCTGGCTGCGCAAGTTCACAAAGCGTCATAACCTCCCGCACCTGCATCCGCACGGTTTCCGGCATACGAACGCCTCCATGCTGATTGGAAACGGCGTTGACGTGGTCACAGTTGCAAACAGACTTGGTCATGCCGATGTTTCCACGACGCTGGACATTTACTCACACGCCATCAACGAGGCAAAGGCAAAGGCGTCCGAGACGCTGGCAGACGTGATGCTCCGACGCAAAAAGGCATAAAAAAACGGCAGACACACAGGTGTCCACCGTGATTTTTGTTCGGTTGTGCGTAAAATGTGCGGTAAATCAAAATCCGTAAGAGAGAAAGTATGCAGAAAAATTAGAAAAGCAGTCAATTTCACGAGGAAATCAACTGCTTTTCTGGTACGCCGGAAGGG
>ENA-OWRJ01003503-OWRJ01003503.1-human-gut-metagenome-genome-assembly--contig:-NODE-3503-length-11403-cov-3.066884_pt1 | contig 11403 bp, 6 predicted proteins | sample MGYA00248269_ERZ651897 | MGnify/ENA primary metagenome ERZ651897 (study PRJEB26924, sample SAMEA4378252) | human gut metagenome | biome: human gut; feature: human-associated habitat; material: faeces...
TCTCGTCAAAAATCAACCATTTGTTGTGACAGAGCCTTTGGGAAAACCGTATAACGGAAAAAATTTTTTGTACAGGTTATTTTTCCGAAAAGCGTTGAAGAGAAGGCTTTTCGCGCCGTGTGAGGCGGCTTCATGCCGGGCACAAGGCCGGATGATTTCATCTTTTTCCCGGCCTCGACTTCGGAAAAGCAACTGAGATGAACAGGGACGAGCGGTGTCCTCCCGGCAGGACGGGGGCCCGTGGCTTGAGCAAAACATTCGCAGTAAGAAGCGCCTTTTGAATTGGTAGTTCAAAAGGCGCTTCTGTCATGCTGATGCTTTATCTCATTCGCATGGAGAAAGTATCCTGCACAGGAGGCGCAGTGATGTTTTGTGTTCCCGCCATTTTCTTATAGATGCTGGCATAGTCCAGAGTTTCCTTGAGCGTATCAAAAGAGGCATGGACGGTTCGCGCACCGTTGATGATGTGGTCTTTTTCATACTGAACACGCAGGCCGACTTTACCCTCTTCCGTCTGGAATATTCTCAGCTCAAATATTCCGCCGTCACCCGTTTCAACCTTCAACTCGTGTTCCTGTTTGCCGTAAAAATCCATGCCGGAAGGCCGGAATCCGGCTTTTTCCATGGCTTGGCGATAGGAGTCGCTCTCCGTTGCCGAATCTGAGTAGAGATCCTTCTCAGGATGCGTCATGGCATCGGCAAAACCGAGCAGTGCGGCATCCTGGCGTGCGAAATTCAGGGCGTCTTCTCTGCTCTCAAACTGCTTGAAGCGGACACCGGGCGGGCCTTTCACAAGGGAGTGCCAGAGATTGTCGTCGTACAGGCAATGGATGGGCCACCTCGTAGTTTCACGCACATGGGAACGGTTCAGAAGATACCCGACCGGACTGTGCGTGACGGCGTACTCCGTCTGGTCCCCCTGCTCACCAAAGGTAAGCGTACAGACACGGTGGTCTTTCGGTGCCGCGTCTGCCATGGAGAAGGGGGCGTCGGGAGTTTCCTGCCTGGTCTCTTCTGCCGGAGTCGTGTCGGACCCGGCGTCGGAAGTCTTTGGTGTCCAGTGAGAAACATAGCTCGCGTCATCCTGCATACGCTGCAACTCCCGGATAATGGCGCTATGATTTTCTCGCGCCAGGGTCAGTTCCTCCTTCTGGGGGAACTCCCTGCCGAGCGCTTCTCTGGTTGTTTCCAGTTCCGCCTTTTCATGACGGCAGGTTTCCCGGAATTTTTCCATGGCGTCATCGAAACCTTTGGCCAGGAAGTTGTCCATGCGCTGGAACAGACCGGAAAGACTGAGTTTGTCGTCAAAGAGATAGACGAGATTGTCCGGCTTGAACTCCTGTCCATCCGTACCTGTCACAACGATTCTGAACCCCTCCTTGCAGCCGAAGGACTGGGCATAGCGCTCAAGGTTCATGGCGAAGCCCCGATAGGAGCCGAACAGTACCCTGGCTCCGGCATTGCGCGTGATCTCCTTTACGCAGCCGAGCAGAATATCCTTTATTTTTTCGCCGTCTCTGTCCGTCAGCATCTTGTCTCCCGCAAAGAGTTCTATGCGGATTTTTTCCTTGTCTTTTTCCTTGACGATATGGGTGTGGCTGTCCCGGTGCCGGATGTTGGCGGCGTAGGCGCTTTCCGCCTTGGCAAGACGCTCATCGGTTCCGTTGAGCCACTTCAGCCTGTCGCGCAGACGATGCTGTCCCCGCTGATGCTGGGAATACAGGGCTTCCAGCTTGCGAAGGTCTGCGGCAAGCTGAACCTGCATGAGAATCAGCGGATTGCCTGAAGCTGCGGCCTTCATTTCGGCGGCGTTGGCAGCCTCGCTCTGCACGTCGTCGATAACGCGCTGGAGCAGATCGCCCTTGCGGAACTGCTCGATGGCAGCCGCCTTGTACTCTATGGTCTGCCACATCCTGGCGTCATACGTCTGTTTGGTGGCATAGTTGTAAATGCCCACGGAAAAGTGTTCCGGGTCGCGCTCATAGAACAGGTTGCCCTGGCGGATAATGCGCCCGTTGCGCTGTTCCAGGTCGGAAGGCCGCCAGGGGGCATCAAGATGATGTGCGGCCACCAGACGTTTCTGGACGTTCATGCCAGCGCCCATCTTGCTGGTGGAGCCGAGCAGGATACGAACATGGCCGGCATTCATATCGGAAAAGAGTTTTGCCTTGCGGATGTCGGTGTTGGCCTCATGGATGAAGGCGATTTCTTCCGGCGGAATCCCCCGCGCGACAAGTTTGCTTCGTATGTCGTCATAGACGGAAAACTTTGACGACAGCGCAATGACGGCATCCATGTCGGAAGCGACGGAGGTGTCTTCACCGCTGTCGTCCTTTTCCGCCTGTGCTGTTCCGTGAGATTCCTCATCCTTCTGTTCAGGCAGAAGTGTGCCGTCCACGTCCAGCAGTGTTTCCAATTCCAGGTCGTTACGGGTGTCCGGTGCGGAAGTCGGAGTTCTGCCGCCCTTGGGGGTGCACAGGTCGCAGAAGACGAGCTGAGTGCCTCTGTCCGCCGCCGTGTCGCTCCAAATTTGATAGATGCGTTCAACGGCGGCGTTGACCTTGGAACCTGCGAAATCATCCGCGTGCGGTTCTATCAGGCGATAGTCCAGACCGGCCTTGCGGGCGTCGTTGGTGATTTTGAGCGGATTGTCCCGACGCGGGTCGGGAGGAAGGTTTTCCATGCGGCTGATGATTTTTTCCATGTAGGCCGCCTGTTCCCCGGAGCGTTCGGCCACATCGTTATACGGCTTTCCATCAGTGACGGGAGGCGTCAGGGGGCGCAGCCCTGCCTGCTTTGCCTGTTCATCCAGATCGTTTTTGGTGACGACATCGGCAAAGGTCCGGTACATGGCGAGCAGTTCCGGGATGTTCTGGAATTTGGCGAAGCGGCTTTTGAGCTTGTAGTTGACTCTTGTTTCAATGTATAATTTGTTGAAATAACATGATAAAAATTTTAAAAATATTTTTGATACCCTGAAAGCTACCCGGCAAAAAGCGGGATGGGAGAATGCACTATTGTACGCTACAGGACAGAATGGTCATAGTTGTGGGTATGTCCACTAGGGGCTGTCTCTAAATAGTTTACTGGAGCCAAATAAGGCATGATGCCAGCATGACAGATGCTTTAAAAGTTATGGCCAGCTTATCATATCGAGTAGCAACTCTGCGAAATGATTTAAGCTTGGCAAAAAAACATTCAACAAGATGGCGCTCTTTGTATACATGACTGTCATACTCTCGTTGAATCCGTCGGCCTGGCATTGGCGGAATGACCACTTCGTGATTTTGGCGTTCCGCCAATGCCAGTAGCTTATTGGCATCATATGCTCTGTCCGCAAGGAGCTTTTCTGCCAGCAACCCTTCTATCAGGTCACATGCGGGAACAATGTCATTTACATTCCCTGCGGTAATGTGAATGCGCAAAGGATTGCCGAGGGCGTCAACCACAGCGTGAACCTTGGTGGTTAATCCGCCTTTACTGCGACCGATCTGCTGATGGAAGTGCCCCCTTTTGCGCCGGTAGCGTGTTGGTGCAGCCTGATAAAGGTGGCGTCAATAATTATAGCATCAGGATCGGCGTTTATGGATAACATTCGAAGAATGTCATCCCAGACTTCAAGTTTAGCCCATTGGAGGAAGCGTTTATGTACCGTTTTCCAAGGCCCGAACTCTGGATGCAAGTCCCGCCATGGCGCTCCTGTTTTCATGAGCCACAGGATGGCGTTAAACATCAGACGGTCATCCTTACGTTTGCGGCCTCTGGTTTCCGTACGGGGCTTTACCAGCATAGGCCCGATTATGGCCCATTTTTCGTCTGAAATGTCGTGTCTGCTCATGCCAGACATCAAAACAACAGAAAGAAGAAAAGTCGAGAACTTATTTAGAGACAGCCCCTAGGATATGACAGTAACCGTTCCCGCAGAGATCATCTGCCAAAAAGTTTACATCCCTTCGCAAAGTCTGCATGAATCTGCTTCGTTCCGCCAGGGCGGATAAGAAAACCCTGAAATCCACGGCTCGAAAAGCGCTTATGTTTCCCCCAATTGCCTTTGATCTCACCCGCCAATCGGGACTTCTTGAACTGGAAAGTCTTACGTGATTTTGCCCTGCGAAGGCGCTGGCACTCTATGGATTTTTGTGAAATTATCTGATAGGTTTCGTACGACGGTCAAAGTTCTCTTGACCACAACGCGAAGAGTCATCTTGATAAGCTCAACGAACAACAGCGAGCCGTCACGGAGCAAACCGAGGGAGCGCTTCATTTATATTAGGGCCGGGCGTAGGCAAAGGGATAACTAATGGCGCAGCTCGAAGACATTGTACGCGGAGCGACGGTTAAAGGCATTCTGCCTGACGGTTTTGTCACGGTAGTTGATGTCAAATGGATCGGCTCCATAGCCGTCGAGCTGACCTACAAGGACAGCCAAGGCAGGTTGGCGAATGAGCTGATCTACCGCGATCGCGAAGCCGAACTGGAAATATTGGAATCCGGCAAGCCCTGGAGTTTCGACGGTGATGCCGAGCAGTTTCGGCTGGTCTCCGAAGCGTACCGCATTCAACTTGCCTACCTCTTCGATCCCCTTCTGGCCGTCCACACATCTCAGGTGGAACCGCTCCCCCACCAGATCACCGCCGTGTACGAGGTTATGTTGCCGCGTCATCCACTGCGCTTTCTTCTTGCCGACGACCCCGGCGCGGGCAAAACCATCATGACCGGCCTACTCATCAAGGAGCTTGTGGCGCGTGGCGACCTGCAACGTTGTATGATCGTCTGCCCCGGCAATCTGGTTGAGCAATGGCAGGATGAGCTTGATCGCCGCTTCCACTTGCCCTTTGAAATCATGACCAATGACAAATTTGAAGCGGCCCGCACAGGCAACTGGTTTGCCGAGAACCCTCTTGCAATTTGCCGTCTCGACAAATTGAGCCGCAACGAAGATGTTCAGGAAAAGCTGAAGACCACGGATTGGGATCTAATCGTCTGCGACGAAGCCCACAAAATGAGCGCCACCATCTGGGGCGGCGAAATTCGGAAAACCGCCCGGCGTAAGCTTGGCGACATTCTGTCCACCATCACGCGTCATTTTCTCTTGCTGACGGCCACGCCGCACAACGGAAAAGAGGAGGATTTCCAACTTTTCATGTCCTTGCTGGACGGCGACCGTTTTGAGGGTAAGTTCCGCGACGGCGTTCACTCCGTAGATGTAAGCGATCTTATGCGCCGCATGGTCAAGGAAGACCTCCTGAAATTTGACGGACACAAGCTCTTCCCGGAGCGCATCGCCTACACCGTTGAATACGAACTGTCCGACGCCGAAGCGGAGCTGTACCAGCGCGTAACCGAATATGTGCGCGAAGAGTTCAACCGCGCGGACAAACTCGCCAACGACGGCAGAAAAACCACCGTCGGCTTCGCCTTAACCGTCCTGCAACGCCGCTTGGCATCTTCGCCGGAGGCAATTTACCAATCCCTGCGCAGACGGCGGGAACGCTTGGAAAAGCGCCTTAGAGAGGAAGAATTGCTCCGGCGCGGCGCGGAAGTCCATCTGGATTGGCAAAAGGGCATCCCCACAATATCTTCCGTTGATGAGCTTGACGATCTGGAAGACGCCCCGGAAGACGAACTGGAGGCCACCGAAGAGCAGGTGGTCGATCTAGCGTCCGCCGCGCAGACCATAGCCGAACTGAAGGCGGAAATCGTCATCCTGACTGATTTGGAGAAGACCGCCCTTGCCGTGCGCCAGTCGCAGACCGACCGCAAATGGGACGAGCTTTCCAAGCTGTTGCAAAACCAGTCGGAAATGTTCGACGTGCATGGGCACCGCCGCAAGCTCATTATCTTCACCGAACACCGTGATACTCTGAACTACCTCCAGGAGCGCATAGGTTCACTCCTTGGCAGGCCGGAAGCCGTTGTGACCATCCACGGCGGCATGGGGCGCGAAGACAGGAAAAAGGCGGAAACCCTGTTCTCGCAGGACAAGTATACGGAAATCCTGCTTGCCACGGACGCCGCCGGTGAAGGCATCAACCTGCAACGCTCTCACCTGATGATTAACTATGACCTGCCTTGGAACCCCAATCGCCTGGAGCAACGTTTCGGGCGCATCCATCGCATCGGGCAGACGGAAGTCTGCCATTGCTGGAACCTTGTCGCCTCCCAGACTCGGGAAGGCGAGGTCTATCGCCGCCTGCTGGAGAAACTGGAAGAGGAGCGTAACGCCTTGGGTGGCAAGGTGTTCGACATTTTGGGCAAGCTGGTCTTTGACGGCAAGCCGCTCCGTGACCTGCTGAAAGAGGCCATTCGTTACGGCGACAGCCCCGAAGCTAGGGAGCGCTTCAACGCAATCGTCAACAAAGCACTGGATCGGGACAAGCTTCGCGACCTGATTGAAGAACATGCCTTGGCCCATGATTCAATGGATGCATCTCGCGTGTTCGCCATCCGCGACGAGATGGAACGGGCCGAGGCTAGACGGCTGCAACCGCATTTTATCGCCTCCTTCTTCAATGAAGCCTTCAAACGACTTGGTGGAACACTGCGGGAACGAGAGTCCAAACGCTTTGAGGCCACGCATATTCCCGCCGTCATCCGCAATAGAGACCGGATTATCGGCACACGCAACCCCGTACCCTCCCGCTATGAGCGCATGACCTTTGAAAAAAAACTCATCGCTGTGCCGGGCAAACCCTTGGCGGAGTTTGTCTGTCCCGGCCACCCGCTGCTTGACGCCACCATAGACCTTGTGCTGGAGCGACACCGCGATCTGCTAAAGCGCGGCTCCACTCTGGTGGATGACCGCGCCGAGGATGAAGAACTACGGGTTCTCGTCTACCTGGAGCATTCCATTCAGGACGCCCGCACAGACAAGAGCGGCAATCGGCGCATCGTCTCCAAGCAGGTGCAATTCGTCGAAGTTCGCGCATCAGGCGAGGTTTGTGGGGCCGGTTATGCTCCTTATTTGGATTATCGCCCGCTGGATGAGGCGGAGGTTACTTTGCTGAAAACACTGGAAGAACCGGCATGGCTCCGCAAGGAGATCGAAGACAGGGCCATGGGTTATGCCGCAGTCAATCTCGTGCCGGAACACTTGCGGGAAGTGAAGTCGCGCAAGGAAGCGTTGGCGGACAAGACAATGGCGGCGGTGAAGGAACGGCTCACGGTGGAGATCAATTATTGGGATCATCGGGCGGAGCAGCTCAAACAGCAGGAAGCGGCGGGCAAGGTCAATGCCAAGCTCAACTCCGCCAAGGCTCGGCAAACGGCGGATGACTTGACTACGCGGCTAGGCAAGCGGATGGATGAACTGAAGCTGGAGCGCATGGTTTCTCCTCTGCCGCCGCACGTCATGGGCGGGGCCTTGATTGTCCCCCTCCCCCTGTTGCACAAATTGAGGGGAGACGCCGAGCCATCCCTATTCGCCAAGAACACTAAAGAAGTGGAAGCCATCGCCATAAACGCCGTGATGGATGCTGAGCGTGCCCTAGGTTTTACTCCGGTGGACATCTCTGTCGAGAAGCGCGGTTATGACATCGAATCCCGCGACCCTTCCGGCGCGTCCCGCCTGCGCTTCATTGAGGTGAAGGGCCGCATCGACGGCGCGGACACCGTGACCATCAGCAAAAATGAAATCCTCACGGCATTGAACCAGCCGGAACAGTTCATTCTCGGCATTGTGCGCGTGGCGAACGGACAGGCCAAAGAGATTGCCTATGTCCGGGAACCTTTTGGCCGGGAACCGGATTTCGGTGTTACAAGTGTAAATTATAATCTTTCTGAGCTATGGGCACGAGGAATTCCTCCAAGCAGAATTTAAGGTAAGGGATACCAATGAAAGACAGACTTTTTGATAGTCTCGAAGTGCGAAATTTTCGCGCCTTTGACTTGCTCCAAATTGAACAACTTGGGCATATTAATTTGATTGTGGGAAAAAATAATGTAGGCAAATCAACCTTGCTGGAAGCGATTTACTTACATGCGAATATTGGTTCTCCAAATATTATGCGTGGAATTTTAGATAAACGGGGAGAACCATATTCAACTGAATATTCAAATCTTGAAGAACCTGATGTTTCAAAGCTTTTCTATGGATATCCTGACCTAGATACGATAAAAAATCCAATTCATATAGGCAGAACTAAAGCACCTGATAGTACCTTATCTCTTTCAATAGAGTGGGAAGAAAATAAAATTGCACCAGCATTTGTAGTGCAGTTTGGCTCAATCCAATTATCCTTACCCCTCGAAAAATCGTTTGATGAAATAGCGAAAATTTGGGAACTAAGTCTCAAGAAAAACGCTGATAATCTCATAATTACGCCATGCATTTATGTTTCACCTGATGGACTTTCCTCCTCTATGATTCAATCGTTGTGGAAAAAAATTGTAGAAGAAGGGAATGAACATGAAATAGTTACAGCATTACAGCTTATTGATAAAAATGTAGAAGATTTTATCCTTGTCCAAAACCCCAATGGTGAACCTTCTTTTCGCATCCGGCGTAAAGGACAGAAAGGAGCCATACCCATTAAAGCGTTGGGCGATGGTATGAATCGCCTTGCTGGCCTCAGTATGGCCTTAGTGTGCTCGCAAAAAGGAATTTTGCTTATTGATGAAATAGAAAATGGTCTTTATTGGGGAGTGCAGCCTGATGTTTGGAAATTCATTATCAAGGTAGCTAAAGAGTTAGATGTTCAAGTTTTTGCTACTACCCACAGCAATGATTGTTTACGTGCATTTTATACCGGTATAAAAGATGATGCCGACATGGAAGGTATCGCTGTTCGGTTAGAAAAACGCAAAGCTGGATTTCACACTGAAATTTATGACGAAGTGCGCCTGAAGATGAATGTTGACGAGAGGATTGAAATCCGATGAGCGACAACAAACTTCTCCTTGAAGGAGATGACGATAAGCATCTTGTCATTGGCCTTCTCCGATCTCACATGGGAAAAAGTGTTTTCGATTTTCATTTCCCCAAAAGTGAGGAACCGATTAAAGTCAAAGGATCGGTCAGCAAAGTTATTAGCGATTTGGAACAGGAAATAACTTCTACTGGCTATAAACATATTGGTATTATTATTGATACAGATAAAGATATTATGTCTTCATGGGGAAAAATTATCCGTATACTGAAAAAGTGCGACATTTCCTATCCTCCTATGCCTGCTTTGGAGGGCACAATTATCGATATTGATGAAGATAGAAGAATAGGTTTTTGGTTTATGCCGAACAATCAATCCCCTGGCGCACTTGAAAATTTTTTTGTTAATTTGATACGCACATCTGACGATTTATGGCCTCGGTCGAAAGGTGTTGTAAAGAAAATTCCTCACTGTAAAAGGCGATTTCGCCATGCTAACAAATCGGATATTTTAAAGGCTCAGGTGCATACTTGGCTTGCATGGCAGCATAAGCCAGGTTTACACATGAACAGAAATAAAAATTTGCAATACCTTGACCTGAACCACCCAAACGCCCTCGCTTTCGTGAACTGGATCAAACGCCTTTTGGCCTGATGGAGATGCCCGTGCCTGCCCTGCCCAAAAAACTCATTGAAGTCTCCTTGCCGTTGCCGGAAATCAACGATGCCTCAGCCTATGACAAAATGCCCGGTATCGGCGCACATCCCAAGGGGATTCATCAATGGTGGGCGCGATTGCCTCTACCTGCTGCCAGGGCTGTGTTGTTTGCTTCTGTGGTGGATGATCCCTCATCTCACCCTGATAAATTCCCTACCGAGGAAGCACAAGCCGTTGAACGCGAGCGACTTTTCGGAATCGTACGCGATCTCATGCAAAAAAAATTGCATGAAAAACCGGAAATATATGCCAAGGCACGGTCGGAAATGCTGGCCCACTGCGGCGGCAAGCTGCCGGAGGTACTCGACCCCTTCTCAGGCGGCGGCTCCATTCCTCTGGAAGCTGCTCGTCTGGGCTTTATACCCCATGCCGCCGACCTCAATCCTGTAGCCGTACTCCTGAACAAATGCAATCTGGAGCTTGTCCCACGCTGGCTGGGACAACAGCCCATCAACCCTAGAATGCGTGGTGACATGATGAAAAGCCAGATCAGCCGTTCCGGAGCATGGGGGCTGGCAGAAGACGTGCGCTACTATGGCGATGTCATCCGCAAGCAAGCCTTTGAGAAAATTGGCAACCTGTACTCCCAAGTGCCTCTGCCTAGAGAACAGGGCGACAGCGAGGCCAATGTCATCGCCTGGATATGGGCGCGGACTGTCGCCAGCCCCGACCCCGCCAGGCATGGGGCGCATGTGCCGCTTATCAGCACCTACTGGCTTTCCTCTAATAAGGGGAAAATGGCTTGGCTGGAGCCAGTTGTGGACCGTCAAAACAATACATGGCGTTTCGATGTAAAGACCGGCGAGCCTGCGGATAAGAAAGCAGTGGGTAAAGGTACTAAATTAACCCGTGGAAAGTTTTCCTGTTTGCTTAGTGAACAAGTCATTTCTGAGTCATATATTAAAAATGAAGGTAAGCATAATAAAATAGGCTATCAACTTATAGCTATTGTAGTTGAAACACATCATGGACGATCATATCTATCCGCTTTTTTAGGACAACAAAAAAATGTTGAATCCCCTGTAACGATTTGGGAACCAACTGGGCCTATTCCCGCAAAGTTAAGTGGGGGGACATGTGTACCATATGGTTTTACACAATGGAAAGATATTTTCTCCTCCCGCCAACTCACGGCTCTGACGACATTCAGCGATCTGATCGGTTCCGTCCATGAAATTATTGGCACGGACGCCAAAGCTGCTGGCTTGTCTGACGACAATGCAACCTCTTATGCCGCCACGGTGACGACGTTTTTAGCTTTGATTTTGGATCGATGTGCTGATTTTAACAATAGTCTATGTAGATGGTCACCCAGCAATCAAAAGGTAATGAATCTGTTTGGACGCCAGGCAATCCCTATGGTCTGGGATTTTGCGGAAGCAAATATCTTGGGAAACTCCGTTGGCGCATGGCAAACTTGTATGGAATATGTTTCTGACTGTATTGAAGTGATAGGGAGAGCATCTATCCAGTCAGGTGACGCCTGCCAAATTGACGCCGCAGGTACTTGGAATAACGTGCATGACATTCTCGTCAGCACTGATCCGCCATATTATGATAACATCTGTTATGCCGCGCTGTCCGATTTTTTTTATGTCTGGTTGCGCCATACCATCGGCGAACTCTACCCAGACCTTTTTAATACCATTGTTGTCCCAAAAGCACAAGAATTGACCGCAATAGCTGATGAACGTTTTTCTGGAAATAAAAAACAGGCCAAGGAGCATTTTGAATCTGGCTTCCGCATAGCTTTTACTACTCTGCGCGGCAAAATGGACGCGCGTTTTCCCCTCACCGTTTATTACGCCTTCAAGCAATC
>ENA-OWRJ01003520-OWRJ01003520.1-human-gut-metagenome-genome-assembly--contig:-NODE-3520-length-11356-cov-2.583842_pt1 | contig 11356 bp, 8 predicted proteins | sample MGYA00248269_ERZ651897 | MGnify/ENA primary metagenome ERZ651897 (study PRJEB26924, sample SAMEA4378252) | human gut metagenome | biome: human gut; feature: human-associated habitat; material: faeces...
AGAAACTAAAGCCAGTGACGATTTCGTCCGCCTCTGCCGCGATGTGCAGCAGGACGTGACCGGCCGCAATCCCGAACCGAACGGATTCATGTGCTATACCGATGCCGCTGTATTTTTGCCGAACACCCATATTCCGCTCATCGTGTACGGACCGGGGGAACAGCATATGGCTCATCAGCCGGACGAATACATCTGTCTCGACCGACTGTATGAATCGGTACGGTTCTATGCAGAACTGGCGGAAAAATATCTGATCGACTAACGAATACTAAATCTATGGGATAAAGGGGTGCCGGCGAGGGGAGTATGGCGGCATCCCGGCAAGGGGGAGAATTATGGCAAACAGCAATGGTGGCTGGAAACACCGCAATACGGTGGTTATCATTTTATTTATTATATGGGTTACAGCCTATCTGGACCGCATGGTCATGGCTACGGCCATTCCCTATATTTCTGATGAGTTCGGGCTGACACCGGTCGCTATGGGCGGCGTCATGAGTGCCTTTTTCGTAGGCTATGCGCTCTGTCAGATTCCCGGCGGACTTCTGGCGGACCGCTTTGGCGCCCAGAAGGTCATGTTTTCCGGCATTGCCTGGTGGTCTGTGTTTACGGCCATTACGGGCTTTGCCAATAACCTTGTACATATGCTCCTGGTCCGCGTCGCCTTTGGTGTAGGCGAAGGGATTTTCCCGGCCGCGTCGTACCGGACGATTTCCAACTGGTTCCCCGCCAAAGACCGGGGCACGGCGACAGGACTCATGATGTCATCCAACGCCTTCGGGCCGGCACTGGCGCCGCTGTTTGTCGTAGCCATCATGGCGGCATGGGGCTGGCGCATGGTCTTTTATTCACTTTTCATCCCGGGCATCATCATGTGCCTTCTGATCAAGTTCTTCATCCCTGATAATCCGGCCGATAGTAAGGGTATCAGCCAGGCTGAACTGGATGAACTGAAAGAAGATCATACGGAACAGACGGCGCAGGCCAAAATTTCCTTCTGGCAGATCATCAAGGTGCCGGCCGTATGGCGGACCTTTGTCAGCTTCTTCTTTTTTGATATCACCCTCTGGGGATTCTTGTCGTGGCTTCCCAGTTATCTTGTCAAGGCCCGGGGCTTTGAAATGACCAAGATGGGCATTACGGCTTCTATGCCGTTCTTTGCCGGGACAGCCGGCGTCATCCTGTTCTGCTGGTTGTCAGACAAATATTTTACGCACAACCGGAAAATGCCGGTCATCATTCCCCAGATTCCCGGCGCGATTTTCCTGTATCTGACCTTTGCCGTACCTGATGCGACCATGGCTATCATTTGCGAAACACTGAGCGGATTTTTCCTCTACGGCGCGTTCGGCGCCCTGATGGCACTGCCCATGAGTTCCATTTCCAGCGAAATCACGGGCCGGGCCATGGGCTTTGTCAATATGGCCGGTCAGATTGCCGGGTTCCTCTCGCCGATTATCATCGGCTATCTGATTCAGCTTGCCGGCGGCAGCTTCGGCACCAGTTTTGCCTGCCTGGTCGGCGCTACCGTCGTGTCTGTTCTGGTGACGATGACCATCAAGGAAGATGCCAATAAAAAAGAAATCCATCAGGAAGCCGTTGCAGAATAATAGCTCCGACAAACGTACAGCCCCTGCAAGCCAGTGAGTATTTACCGGCTTGCAGGGGCTGTTTTGCAGGAGACGATTGCCTTTTTTCTTGTAAGGAGTATAATAAAGATGACATAAAAATAGTTAGGGGAACTAAAAAATTTGGAGGTGATAGAATGGATGATAATCAGCTCGTCGTCTGCGGCGGCTGCAATGCCAAAATAGGGGCGGGCAATCTGGGGCCGCTTCTCCGGGACCTTCCGCGCCGGGAGAGCCAGGATTTGCTCGTCGGGTTTGATGGGTCTGATGATGCGGCAGTGATCCGCCTGCGGGATGACCTGGCCCTCATCCAGACCGTAGACTTTTTCCCGCCTATGGTGACGGACCCGTACGTGTTCGGCCAGATTGGCGCAGCCAATGCCCTGAGCGATGTCTACGCCATGGGCGGCCGGGTACTGGCGGCGCTCAATATCGTCGCCTTTCCGGAAGAACAAGACTTTGGCATTCTCCGGGACATCCTGCGCGGCGGGGCGGAAAAGGTACAGGAAGCAGGCGGTCTCCTCTCGGGCGGCCATTCCATCCATGACCGGACGGTCAAATACGGTCTGGCCGTGACAGGGACTGTCCATCCCAATCGCATCCTGCGCAATGATGCCTGTGTGGCCGGTGACCATCTCATCCTCACCAAGCCTCTGGGCGTCAGTATCCTGACCATTGGCTACAGTGCCGGTGAAATCAGCAAAGAGGGATTTCATCAGGCTGTGGACAGTATGTGTACGCTCAATGCTTATGCCATGGATATCATCCGCGATGCCGGCGGCGTACACAGTTGTACCGACGTAACGGGATTCGGTCTCTGCGGCCATCTCCATGAAATGCTGCACGGGGCTTGTTCGGCCCGTATTGATACGGCCCATCTGCCATACTTTGAAGAGGCCTACTGGGGAGCCGGCCATTTCATCTTTACGGCAGGAGGACAGCGGAACCGCGATTTCCTGCAGGATAAGGTGGTCTTTGAACGTAACGATTTTGCCCTCGAGGAAATCGTTTTCGATCCCCAGACGTCGGGTGGCCTGCTCGTGTCCTGCGATGACAGTCAGGCGCCGCTTTTGCTGGCACGCCTTCAGGCCGCCCATATTCCGGCTGCCGATATTGGCGTAGTCACAGAGAAAAAAGAAAAAGAAATCTATATTGTATGAGGAGTGATACCTATGTTTCAGGTAAACGCACTGGGCAAAGCCTGCCCGCTGCCAGTCATTGAGACACGCAAGGCACTGAAAGAACACGATGCCGTACAGACACTGGTCGATAATAAGATTGCTACGGAGAACCTGCAGAAGATGGCCCGGCAGCTGGGCTATTCCTACAGCATGACCGAAGACGGGCCGGCTCACTATACGGTCGTCATTACCAAAGGAGAACAGACGGCAGCTGTACCGGCGCCGGCCGCTCCGTCCCCGGCAGTGAAGGACGATTCCTACATCGTCGTCATCAATTCTCCGACTATGGGGACGGGTGATGAATCCTTTGGCCGGACGCTGCTCAAAAATTTCATCTATACGCTAAAAGAACAGGACGTTCTGCCCGATATGATGATATTCTACAACGGTGGCGTGCCGCTGGTGACGGACACGTCCGATTCCCTGGCTGACCTGAAAGAGCTGGCTGCAGCCGGCGTGCAGATTTATGCCTGTGGGGCCTGCCTCAATTACTACGGCCTGACGGAAAAGGTAGCCGTCGGGGAAATCACCAACCTCTACCGCATCATTGAAATCCTGCGTACGGCGAACCGCGTCGTACGGCCCTGATGGAACGGTACGGCCTGATTCTGTTCCCGGAAACGAGAGAAGCTATGACGGCCGAGAAAGAAGGCCGGGCCCACGGCTTTGCCGTGCGTATCGTGCCTACCCCGGGAAAACTGGTGGCGTCATGCGGCTTTTCCCTGCGCTATGAACTGTCCGGGGAAGAAGTCCTGTACCACTTCCTGCAGGTTTTGTCCGTCCGTACCGACGGCTGGTACCACGCCACGCGTCAGGGACTTTCTACGGAGTATGAAAGATGGAAATAGGGACAGATGGGTGCAATATTGTAAAATAAATATTTATACAAAAAAGAACGGCGTTAAAGGTTTTAATTTAACGCCGTTCTGTATAAATTTTAATCGGATTTTAATGTAAATCTAATTTTGTTTTAATAAACTTATTTTTCCGGAGTGAATTTCGTCGTGATAATATGACGGGCAAAGATGACGATGGTTGCAATGAATGCGGCGAAGCCGATGCCATTGGCAATAGTCTGGAAGTCTTTGCCGACCAGTGCCAGCGGATTTTCACTGCCACCGGATGTGACGGAGACGACGATGATCAGAGCGATGATAACGCCTACGAGGCTTTCACCGACAATCAGACCCGATGCAAAGAGGACGCCGCGGTGATTGCAGGCTTCCACATCTTCTTCTTCATGACCGGGGCTGCGGAGTGCTGCGCGCTGACGGAGATAGCGGTGGATGAACCAGCCCATGACAGAGCCGATGACCAGCGGGATTTCCAGAGTCGGCGGCAGATAAATCCCCATACCGATAGCCAGAGGCGGCAGAGCGAGGGATTTCGTATGGCTCTTGAGCAGCATATCTACGATAATAGCAGTGATGCCTACGACGATGCCAAAAATGATGTAATTCCAATCGAGGCTGGCGCTGAAAATGCCCTGTGCAATAGTCGTCATCAGCGTAGCCTGAGGAGCGGCGAGGGCCTGTGACGGGTCCATGCCGGCACGGGGAAGGGCTCCCGTGAATCCATAAGCCTGATAGAGCAGATTTAGTACAGGTGCGATGGCAAAGGCACCGATGACTGAGCCGAGAATCAGGGCCACCTGCTGTTTCCATGGCGTAGCGCCGACGATGTAACCGGTCTTAAGGTCCTGCAGGTTATCGTTGGAAATAGCGGCAATGCTGACGATGACGGCTGTGATGAAGATAGCCAGTGCCGTAGCGAACTGGGTGCCTTCCGGTGTGGCAAAGACGCCGAAGGACGAGCCGATACCGAGGACAACCAGTGAGGAAACGATGATGCCCAAAATGCCGATACCGGAAATCGGGCTGGCCGATGTGCCGATGAGGCCGGCCATATAGCCACAGGCAGCGGCGACAAAGAACCCCATAAGCATGGCGACGAGGATGCCGACGACGATGTAAATAATGGTAACTGTCGTCGGAAGGCCGGCGGCGCTGACGAACGAGTAGAAGGTGACAAACAATCCGGCGAGGATGACGAGAAAGACGATGCCGACTGATTTCGGGGACATATCGATATCCGTGTGATGGAGAATCTGTTTTTCTTCCGTATCGTTGGCACGGATAGCGTTGATGGACATCTTTATGCCGTCAACGACCGGTTTGGCAAGGCGGATCAGCGTCCAGACGGCGGCGATACCAATACAGCCGGCGCCGATGAAACGCACCTTCTGGGCCCAGATAGCCTGGGCAAAGGCGGCGGCACTCTGGCCTTCTGCCGGAGAAATGACTGATGTCAGATAGGGAACGAAGATGACCCAGGCCAGCAATGTACCTGTTAAAATGGCGATACCACTGGCGATGCCAATCAGATAGCCGGCACCCAGAAGAGCCATGGAAAAGCCCATGGGAAGCTGGGTGATTGCCTTGCCAATCTGTATCCAGTGACTGAATTCCGAAGAAGCAATATGCAGTCCGTTGGCACAGAAACTGAAGATACCGGCCATGCTCGTACCGAGAACGATATCTTTCATGCCCGTTTCTGTTTTGCTCGTATCTTCACCGGCAGCTTCTTCACGGCGGATTTCACTGCCGACTTTCAGGATTTCTGCAGCCGCCCGGCCTTCCGGATAGGGAAGATCGCTATTGACGACCATGGCCCGGCGAAGGGGAATGGTGAACAATACGCCCAGCGAACCGCCGCAGGCGCAGAGAAGCAGTGTCTGCCAGAACGGAAATCCCTGCCAGTATCCAAGCATGAGCAGGCCGGGAAGGATAAAGATAATAGCTGATAAAGTGCCCGCGGCAGATGCCTGCGTCTGTACCATGTTATTTTCCAGAATATTGGAGTTTTTGAACATGCGCAGGATTGCCATGGAGATGACTGCCGCCGGAATAGATGACGAAAATGTCAGACCGACTTTGAGCCCCAGGTAGACGTTGGATGCCGTAAAAATAACGGTGATCAGCATGCCAAGGAACATGCCGCGGAATGTTAATTCCGGCAAAGTGGGGTATGTGGCAGTCAGATTCGATTGTTTTTTCATAAATCAGACCTCCCGCAAAAAAATAATTGGCCGTATAACAGCTAGCTTATATCACTATAACACAATTTTTATGACCTGTCATTTAATATCAAAATGAGATAAAACAACATATAATCTGGATATATTATCTTCGTTTATAGGTAATTATACGATACGGAAATAACAGTATGGATGTTTCTTTTGTATAAACGTGTTATAATACTCGCGTATGGATATTTCTAGACATAAGGAGGAATTTCCAATGGAAAATGAAAAAATTATTGAAGGCGTTTTGCAGGAATTTGCAGGCCTTGCTAAGCATCCCCGCAAATCAGGCCATGAAAAAGAAGTCAGTGATTATATCGCATCCCGTCTGCGTCAGCTCGGAGCTTCTGTCGTACAGGATGAAGTCAATAACATTATTGCTGATGTACCGGCGACAAAAGGATATGAAGATGTGCCGCTGACGATTATACAGGGCCATATGGACATGGTCTGTGTTGCTAAACCGGGACGTGCCTATGATCCGCTGAAAGACCCTATCACTATTAAACGGGATGGCAGGATTCTCTCCGCTGATGGGACGAGCCTCGGTGCCGACGACGGCATGGCCATTGCTATTTCCCTGTTCCTGATTCAGCAGGATTTCGCACACGGACCGCTGCGTCTCATCTTTACGGTAGACGAAGAAGTGGGCATGACCGGTGCAACTCATCTGGATTCCAAATATGTCCACGATGCCCATTATGTCATCAACTGTGATTCTGAATCGGTCGATGTTATCTGCGTGGCTTCTGCCGGCAGTGTCCATACGTATTTCAGCCGTCCTGTATCCTGGCAGAAGGCGGCCGGGACAGCAGCCCTGAAAATCACGGCATCAGGCTTTATCGGAGGCCACTCCGGTGAAACAATCAATCAGGGTAAGAGCAATGCCATAAAAGCTCTGGCCCTCGTCCTGCAGCGCCTCCATCAGGCCGGTATTTCCTATACCCTGGCTTCGTATGACGGCGGAGATGCGGCCAATGCCATTCCTTCCCAGGCCCAGGCTGTCATCGTTCTGTCTGATGCCGATGCAGACAAGGCATGTCAGCTTACTGCTGAAGGAGAAGCTGCACATAAAGCCGTATATGGGACTGTCGAAACGACACTGTCCCTGAAAGCAGAAAAGACGGCTGTACCGGAAAAAACGGTTTCGGAAGCAGACAGCCGTGCTGTCGTACAGCTCCTCAACCTGCTCCACTTTGGTGTCTTTGCCATGAATCAGCACCTGCCGAAACTGCCGGACCTGTCTTCCAATATCGGGACGATCCATATCGGCGATGATACGGTGGATATCCAGTATTTCCCCCGTTCTTCTTCCGATGCCCGCCTGCAGGAACTGCTCCTTTCCCTGCCGGTGTTTGCGGAAGTGACGGGATTTACATTCAAAGCCTCTGAACCGGCTCCGGCATGGTCTGAAAATACGAGCAGTTATGACGGCTGTTTATGAAAAAGAACTGGGACGGACTCCCCGCATCGAAGCAATGCATGGCGGTCTGGAAACAGGATATTTCTTCGCCATGAATCCGGATCTGGATATTGTGTCTGTCGGACCGACGACGTTTGCCATCCATAGTGCCGATGAATCGGTTGATCTGGAAACGGTGGCTGACATTACGCGTGTCATAGCCGGTACGCTGACAGCTCTCAAAAAATGATCTGGCATTTATCTGGTATATAATTATGTGCCAGATGGATAAACGCCTGTCAATGCCTTTTTTCGGGCATTGGCAGGCGCTTTAGTATAAAGGGGAGCTGTTTTTTATAAAAAAACAGTTCCCCTTTGATTGCTTATACGTTTAACGGGACGTATACTATAGATGTAAACACTATTGCATAACACAATACAAGCGCTGTCCAGTCCGGTATGGGCCGGATATATATGTGTTTATGAACTGACGGGAGACAATCGGCTGATTGTCTCCCGTCGGCTGTTAAAAGAGATATTTTGTATCGTAACTCAGATCCATATACTGGGCCAGAGTTTCGTCATCAAACCCATATTCTTCCGGTTTATTGAACCAGTGGGCAACCCGCAGCTGGAGTTTCTTTTCCGGCGGCAGCGGTTCTTTATATTCGATGCGCAGCTGACGGGCCGCTTCAGAGCGGTCTTCTACGCGCACAAACAATCCTTCATCGAATGTGAGCTCATATACTTTTTTAAAAGCGTGTGGAATCTGGAAGCCGAAGGGGACGAAGTATTTCTGGATAAATCCGTTGGCGATGAGGATGGATCCGGAATAGGGAATGGCCAGTTCCAGGTCGTAGCGCAGGTCGCCGGCAGGAGAATGAAATGGTACCGGTTCCACTCCATCTATCGAAGGCGCCGGCCGGCCATTATTATTCGTGAATAATTTATGCAGAGCCAGGTGCTTGTCTTCCGTAAAGCCAAAAATACAGGCATATCCCCTCAGGCATGATTCATCATAAATAACGGGATGAAGACCATATTGTTCTATGTTAAAAAACTCATCGACGTGTTCTACGGCGACGATGCTGAATTTATATTCGGCAAAATCAAATCCGTCAAAAAATTGGGATCTCATATGACAGCTCCTGTCTTTGAAAAACAGATTTTTCTATATACTCGGTCTATATATTTATATATGTATTATACTATAATACAGTGGCTGAGGGAAACAGAGCTTATTCCTTGAATACGGGTTTATTATCGCGGAACGCAGCAATACGGGCCAGCGATTCTACGCGGTAGCCGAGTGCTTCCAGACGACCGCGTCCGGGCTGAAATGATTTTTCGATTACGATGCCGATGCCGACGGGGACCGCACCAGCCTGGCTGACCAATTCGGTCAGGCCGATGGCAGCGGCGCCACTTGCCAGAAAGTCGTCAATGATCAGCACGCGTTCGCCGGCATGCAGGTAGGACTTGCTGAGGCTGGCTGTATAGGTTTCTTCTTTGGTGTACGAATAGATAGATGCTGTATATACTGCATCCTGCATGAGAAGAGATTTTTTCTTGCGGGCAAATACGACAGGGATATTTCCCATAGCGACGGCAGCAGCCAGTGCGATGGCTATGCCGGAGGATTCGATAGTGACAATCCGGTCGATGGTGCAGTCAGAAAACCGGCGGGCGAATTCCTGTCCCATTTTCATTACCAGGGATGGGTCAATCTGCTGATTGAGAAAATTATCCACTTTTAAGATCCGGTTGTCGATAATCGTACCATCCTGCAAGATGCGTTTTTTCAATTCTTCCATGAGGGGGCCTCCTAATAGTTATTATATCCAGTCTAATACGATTTATTAGGGAAGTCAACGCCTGATTTCCTGTCATAGGACCTGTCAGAACGGGCGGTCTTCTGCGGTTTTACTGCAATTTTCCGTTTACTTATGAAAGCAAAACGGGTATACTAAAGTTGTGTCACTAATGCTTATATGTCTTTTAAGGAGGTTCATTGAATGCAATCCATTCGACGTTTATATGTTACAAAAAAAGGTCCTTTTGCCCAGGATGCGCAGAGGATGCTCAATGATTTGAAGAAAAACTTGCTTATTTCGGGTCTGACCGATGTCAAGATTTTCAATCGCTATGACGTAGGTGGTTTGGATGATGCAGCCTTTGAAGCGGCCAAGAATATGATTTTTTCGGAACCGCCTGTAGACGCCGTTTACGATACACTGCCGGCCGGCAAAGATGATACGGTACTGGCCATCGAATACCTGCCGGGCCAGTATGACCAGCGTGCTGATTCGGCGATGCAGTGCCTGCAGATGCTCACCATGAACAGTGATAGCGCTGTCCGCACGGCACAGGTCATCGTATTATCGGGCACTCTTTCGGCCGATGACATTGCAGCTATCAAGCATTATTGCATCAATCCCGTAGAAGCCAGAGAAGCATCGCTGGATCCGGTAACGGACCTTTCCATGGCCTGGGAAAAGCCGGCCGATGTCCCCATCATCGATGGTTTCGATACGATGGATGATGCAGCACTCCGGGAATTATCCGCTCGTATGGGACTGGCCATGAGTTTTGATGATCTGAAATTCGTGCAGACCTATTTCCGTGATGAAGAAAAACGGAATCCGACGATTACGGAAATCCGGGTCATTGATACGTACTGGTCGGATCATTGCCGCCATACGACATTCATGACGGAACTGACCGATATTTCCTTTGAAGACGGAACGTATACGGCTCCTATCCAGAGGGCATATGAAGCATATAAAACGACGCGGGAAGAACTGAAACGGAACAAACCGCAGACATTGATGGATATGGCCACCATTGCTGTAAAGGAATTAAAGGCAGCTGGTAAATTACAGAATCTGGATGCCTCCGAAGAAATCAATGCCTGCACCATTATTATCCCCGTCGATGTAGACGGAAAAGAAGAAGAATGGCTTCTTCTCTTTAAAAACGAAACACATAATCATCCGACAGAAATCGAACCGTTCGGCGGTGCCGCTACCTGTCTGGGCGGGTGTATCCGCGATCCCCTGAGCGGCCGGTCCTATGTATACCAGGCTATGCGTGTCACCGGCGCCGGCGATCCCCGGCAGTCGATTAAAGATACCCTGCCAGGAAAGCTCCCGCAGCGCACGCTGACGACAGGCGCTGCCAAAGGCTACAGCTCCTATGGCAACCAGATTGGTCTGGCGACGGGAGAAGTAAAAGAATATTATCATCAGGGATTTATCGCAAAACGTATGGAAATCGGTGCCGTTCTCGGTGCGGCCCCGCGGGCGAATGTTATCCGGGAAGAACCGGTTCCCGGGGATATCATTATCCTGCTGGGCGGCAAAACCGGCCGTGATGGCATGGGCGGCGCGACGGGATCTTCTAAAAAGCATACCGTAGAATCTCTGGAAACCTGCGGCGCTGAAGTCCAGAAGGGCAATGCGCTGACGGAACGGAAAATCCAGCGCCTGTTCCGCCGACATGAAGTGACGGTCCTCATCAAACGCTGCAATGACTTCGGCGCCGGCGGTGTGTCTGTCGCCATTGGCGAACTGACCGATGGCCTGGATATCAATCTCGATAAAGTTCCCAAGAAATACGAAGGTCTGGATGGCACGGAACTGGCTATTTCCGAATCGCAGGAACGCATGGCCGTCGTAGTAGCTCCGGAACATGTGGAAGAATTCATGAAATACGCGGCGGAAGAAAATCTGGAAGCGACAATCGTTGCTGTCGCTACGGACACGAAACGACTGGTCATGCACTGGCGCAATCAGAACGTCGTCAACATCACACGGGCATTCCTCGATACCAATGGCGTAACACAGAAGCGGAATGCCATTGTCACGGCTCCGGAAGAAAAAGATTTCTTTACAGCCGATCCTGTACGTGATGTCAAAGACGCGTTCTTCAAAACGATGGAAACGCTGAATATCGCATCGGAACAGGGACTGGCCGAACGCTTTGACAGCACCATCGGATCGCGGACGGTACTCATGCCTTTTGGCGGTAAATATCAGAAGACGCCCGTAGAAGGCATGGTTGC
>ENA-OWRJ01003536-OWRJ01003536.1-human-gut-metagenome-genome-assembly--contig:-NODE-3536-length-11310-cov-2.424167_pt1 | contig 11310 bp, 9 predicted proteins | sample MGYA00248269_ERZ651897 | MGnify/ENA primary metagenome ERZ651897 (study PRJEB26924, sample SAMEA4378252) | human gut metagenome | biome: human gut; feature: human-associated habitat; material: faeces...
CGGCAGACGGGAAAGCCAATGGTACGCGTATGTGTCTGAAAAACATCGAAAAATTCTTCCAAGTGAAGATCGAGAAGATCAGCGAAGTGATTCCGCCAGCTCCCGAAACTCCGGTTATCGACTTGAATCGGTTTGACAGAAACCGGATCGAACAAGCGATCCTCACCAGTTTTAACCCGCTTGCCATAGACCGGGCGCTACGGGAAAATCCCGACAGATTCGAGTGGTTCCGGACAAACTATCATCACCCAAGAGAATACGGTGCATACACAATCGTCCATGCGACCCCGGAAGAAACCGGACAGCTCCGAAGATTGGGGTTCGGAATCCAACAATAACACAAACAAAATGAAACAATGGCAAAAGACAAACTTATATCACCCAGCTTCTGCTATATCTTAGCAGCCAACTTTTTGCTGTTCTTCGCATTTTATCTGATATTGCCGATCCTGCCGTTTTACTTGCAGGACCAGTTCGATGCGGATAAATCGATGATCGGTTTTATCCTTTCGTGCTATACTATTGCTGCCCTCTGTATTCGTCCGTTCTCCGGATACCTGCTGGACACATTCGCCAGACGGCCGTTGTACCTTTTAGCCTACTCCGTCTTCATGGTCATCTTCGCCGGATATATGATCGCCAGCCTGCTGAGCATCTTCATCGTGCTCCGTATCCTGCACGGCTTCGCCTTCGGCATGGTGACGGTGTCGGGCAATACGATCGTGATCGACATCCTGCCCTCCTCCCGCCGTGGCGAGGGGATCGGTTATTACGGGCTGGCAAACAATACGGCCATGAGTTTCGGACCGATGACAGGGCTGTTCATGCACACCAGCTTCTCCTACGAAACGATTTTCGCCTGCTCTCTCCTTTCCTGCCTCCTCGGCTTCATCATGGCCTATTTGGTAAAGACACCGCGGAAACAGCCGATAAAGAAAGAACCGATCTCGCTGGACCGTTTCTTTTTGGTGAAAGGCACTTGGGCTGGCATCTCCTTACTGCTGCTCTCCATACCCTACGGCATGACAACCACATATGTGGCCATGTATGCCGATGAGATCGGGATTTCCGTCAATTCAGGATTATATTTCACCTTTATGGCGATCGGCCTGGCTGTCTCGCGTATGTTCTCCGGGCGGCAGGTCGACAAAGGGAGAATCACGCTGGTCATCTCGTTGGGGATGTATCTTGCCGCCGCCAGCTTCTTCGGGCTGGCAGCTCTGGAAAGGCTGATGCAGTGGAATTCGGCTTTCACTTCTTATCTGTATATCGGGATCGCCCTTTCACAAGGAGTCGCATTCGGTACGATGTTCCCGGCTTTCAACACTCTGTTCGTGAACCTTGCTCCCAACAGCCAGAGGGGGACAGCGACTTCCACCTATCTCACCAGTTGGGATGTGGGGATCGGGATCGGGCTGATGATAGGCGGAAGCATCGCACAGGCTTTCGGGGGATTCAACTACGCTTACCTGTTCGGGGCGTGCCTGACAATTTTTTCGACACTGTTCTTTTTATTGAAAGCAGGTCCTCATTTCAACCGGAACAAATTGAGATAAGATGGTTGGCTTAGCTGTTGCGATACTCCAGCGGTGATATCCCCACGTAGCGACGGAAATACTTGTCGAAGAAAGCGACGTTGCTGTAGCCCAGTCCGATAGAGATTTCCTTTATCGGGAGATTCGTTGATTTCAGTTGGGCTTTGGCATCCATTATCACGACGTTGGCAATAATATCGAGGGCTGTCATCCCGGTCGTCTTTTTGATCACGTAGCAGAAATGAGGCAAGGTGATCCGCAACTTTCCTGCATAGAAAGAGGCACTCCGCTCTTTCGTATAATATTGCCAGACAAGCTGCACGAACTCGCGAGCGATCTCCTTATCACGGCTCAGGACCGGTTCTTTCCAGGTATTGAACCTCCTGTACATATTGACCACCCCTTGGATCAGCAGGTCAAGGACCGGTTTCAAACTGTCGGTAAAGAGGATAGAGTCCGGAGCGTTGTCAGCCCGTACCAGCAAGGAGAAAAAATCTTTATAGATAGCGGCGGCATTACCGGACAAAGGGACTACCGGATTCTCGATGATCGTAACAATCAAGTTGGAGATCGTCCGGATAAAATTGATGCTTTCCAGAAAACGGGAAGAAAAAGCGACGAAACAGACTTCCGCATCTTCCGACACTTCATGAATCTGGATAAAGGTATTGGGCAGCAAAGTGATGAAATCGTTCGCCCGTGCCGTATGTTCATCCAGGTTTATCGTCACACGGATCGTCCCCCGCGTGCAAAAAGCAAACACGCCCGCTTTTATCTTGCAGGGAAAAAGCCCGTACATGTTCAGGATGTCACCCGTAATACCATCGCCTACGATAAAATCTTTCGGAATATCGAATTTAGGCAAGTCAACGTCAATCTTCATAAAAACATCGTTTTGTTGTTTCAAAAGTAGCAAAATATGCTTAGCTCACCTAACAATCTTAAAAATAGAATATTTATTCCCAAACATGGAGATTGTTTGTTTCAAACTTAAGCCTGTTCTTTGTATCATCCTATAATATGACTAAAAGCGAAACATATGGACAGAAAATCAATATGCAGTTTACTTTGCGCCATGATGCTGGCTATTCTCTTGATATCCTGCAATGACAAGGATGATTATGATGGCCTTTCCCCGGCGGAACTAAGCGGGACCTATTCTAACAAACTAAGTGCCCCTGCAAACGGGGATTCCCTTATTTTGAGCTATAACGGGAATACATTTATCGGAAAAGATGTGGAATTTAAGACGGATGACGGGAAAACCGCACTCCTCATTCTTAAATATGTACTACCGCACGATAAAGAAACGGCTATCTCCGGCGTCTCTCTGACAGCAGGTTCCGGCAGCTATTCTTTCAGTGGAGGCGTGACAACCTCAACCGGTACGGCATTTCATTATCTGGGTAGTATACAGACCGGAAAATTGATACTGGAACTGTCGGACATCACGATTCCAGAGAACCGGCTGACAATGAACGGTACCTGGTATGTCGCCCACGAAAATGCCTCTTATTACAATGTAGACAATGGCAGCATGCAGACGATGATCGGAATGCTGTATAACCTGGTGGGCGGCAAACTGGTCTGCAACCTGATCAGTTCCCTGCTCGACGGTCTGACCTTCCAGGCGGACGGAAACATCATCGCCCGCTATGCTCCCCTGCCCGACTCGGTCCGGATAGGAAGTCTGATAGGCAACTACGTCAAACATCCGGCAAACGACTGGAACGCTTCACCTCCCAACCTGGCGACTTATTATGTGAACGACAATACATCCTTATATGTAATCCCGCAGATCGACATGATCATCCGCCAAGTGATGATAAACAGACAGACGAAAGCCAACTCTGGGGATAGCTCTATGGAAAATGCGCTGCTGGCAGCCTACCAGAAGATCAATACTTGGTCTACAACCGGTATTAAAATGACAATTCGCGAAAGCGAAGACCCGGCAAAAGGTGATCTCATCCTGCTCCTCGACAAATCGGAAATACAGGAATTGTTCGCCTTGCTGGAGATCGTGAAAGTTTTTATTCCGGAAGAGACGCTTAACGCACCTGTCATGGATCTGATCGGCAACCTGATCCCACCCCAGTTCGTAAGTATCGCAGCCATACTCCTGAAAGGAAAGACGTTCGGTGCGATCTTGAACCAGTTGAGCCAAGAGCTGAACACAATTCCCATTGAGATCGGTATCTATTTGTACAAAGACAAAAACATCAATTAAAAGCATTTTATATGAGAAAGCTATATATCTTGATTTTCGCCCTGTCACTTTTCACCGGGACCGCATTCGGACAAATGGTGAAAGGGCACGTTTATGATGCGAAAACCCATGAACCGCTACCGGGCGTCAACATCACCTACAAGAAAATAAACGGGGATACGAACGGAACCATATCGGATGCCGACGGAGCCTATGAAATCGCGTTGCCGGACGGTGGGATCGACCTCCTGTTCAGTTACATCGGGTACGAGAACGAACAACTCCCGCTGATACTCCGCAAGGGGGATACCAAAACAAAAGATGTCTATATGAACATCAAAACGAACCTGTTGGGAGACGTAGTGGTCAGTGCCGGACGCTTCGAACAGAAACTAAGCGATGTCACCGTTTCGATGGACCTGCTGAAAGCAGGCGATATCGCCAAGCAGGCCCCTACCGACCTGAGTTCGACACTGAACACAATGCCGGGTGTGGATATCAACGACAAGCAACCCTCCATACGGGGTGGGAACGGATGGACATACGGGGTCGGTTCGCGCAGCCTTGTGTTGGTAGACGGTATGAGCGCTCTAAGTTCGGGCAACGGAGTGATCAACTGGAACATCGTCCCGCTCGAAAATATCGAACAGGTAGAGGTGATGAAGGGTGCTTCCTCTGTGCTCTACGGCTCATCGGCCTTGAACGGGGTGATCAACATCCGCACGAAACGGCCGGGACTCACGCCGACCACAAGTGCCCGCGCCTATGTCGGAGTATACGACCATCCGGTTCATGACGAATATGAAGGGGCAGACGTCTCGCACGCACGACGGATCGGAAACTTCGATGTATCGGGCGGACTCAACCTGTTTTCCGATGACGGATACCGCGATCAAGGATACAACCGGCGTCTGCGACTCGGAGGCAATATGACATACCACCATCCGATGAAAGAGGGCAAACTGCTGAACTACGGGTTCAATTTCAATTATCTGGCCGACAAATATGCCGACTTCTTCATCTGGCGTTCTCCGGTAGAAGTCTACCAGCCGTCATCCATCGCCAACATGGGTCGCAAGGGGAACACCTTCTATATCGACCCGTTCTTCAATTTTACCAATCCGACCAACAATACCTCGCATAAGATCAAGACCCGTTTCTATTACCGGGGAGACAACATCATCGACGGAAGCTCCAGCCATAAGTCGCTCGACGACATCTTAGGCAATATGGGAAGCGATGCAGTCACAGTCAACGCCTATATCGACAACATCAAGAACGGAGACTACAGCCCGTTCTTCCCGCTGATCCAGCCGATACTGCAAGGCGACCTGAACGGGATCGTGGACGGGGCCGTAAACATCCTGAACGGGGTATTCCCGACTGCCACGACAGCCGATTACTGCGACCTGATCTCCTGGGTGATGAACAACAACAAGGAGAATGTTCCCAAAGGGACGGACAAAAACTACACCTACTATGTAGACTACCAGTTCAATAAGAAATGGGACAGCGGAAGTCAGATCACCGCCGGGGCAACCTACGAACACATGAAAAGCGTTTCGAAAACCACCGGGACGCACGACAGCGACAATGCCGCCCTGTTCGTCCAGTACGACCAGCGTTTCTTCGACCGCCTGAGCGTATCGGCCGGCATGCGTGCCGAATACTACCGGGTGGACGGTTACCTGCGGGAAGCGGATACCAAACTGTTCGGAACCAAGATTCCGGTCAAACCGATCTTCCGCGCCGGACTGAACTACCAACTTGCCGACTACAGCTTTATCCGCGCCAGCTTCGGGCAAGGCTACCGCTATCCCTCTCTGACCGAGAAATATGCCCGTAAGGACATCGGCGGTGTCGGCGTGTACCCGAACAAAGAGGTGAATGCCGAAAAAGGTGTAAATGCCGAACTGGGCTTCAAACAGGGATATAAGTTCGGAAACCTGACGGGATTCTTCGACTTGGCGGGATTTTATACCCAATATACCGACATGATCGAATTTCGCTTCGGAATCTTCAACAATACGACTTTTCAGTATATCAACGGTGTGCGCGACCTCTTGAGCATGATTACCCAAGGCCAGATGCCGGGATTCGGCGCCCAGTTCTATAACGTGTCGAAAGCACGTATCTACGGGGCGGAAGTCAGTACGAACGGTGTCTACACGTTCAATCCCAATACCACGCTAAGCTACAACTTAGGATATGTATTCATCGAACCTGAGGACGCCGATTATAAGAAAAAGAACGAAGAAGAGGCGACCTACGATGATCCGATGCAGATGAAAGAGAAGTCCAATACATCCAAATACCTGAAGTACCGCCAAAAACACACAGTGAAAGCCATCCTTGACTTCCAATGGAAACGACTGACACTAGGGACCAATATCGTGTGGAAAAGCAAAACGCTGGCCGTCGACTACCTGATGGTGGACGAACGGGCGAAGGAACAGCCGGAGATCATGGACTACGTGCGCGACATCCTCTTCGGCAACGTAAACGGACAAACACTTCATTCCTATTGGGCGAAAAACAACACGCCCTACTGTGTGGTCGACCTGCGTGCTGGCGTGAAGATCATGAAAGGACTGTCTTTCCAGTTCATGGTGAATAACTTGTTCAACAAAGAATACAGCACACGTCCGATGCTCGTTTCCGCACCCCGTACCTATGTCATGCAGCTGAGCGCGAACTTCTGATACAATCCCTCAAATACGGGCTGCAAGCAAATCTTCTATAACCTTAGGATAATGAGCGTATTCGAGTGCGTGTACCTTCGCGGCAACCTCTTCCGGCGTATCGGACGGCAGGACGGGGCATTTTGCCTGAAAGATAACCGTTCCTTCGTCGTAATGTTCGTCTATGTAATGGATCGTAATACCGGTCTCCCGTTCGCCGGCGGCAATGACCGCCTTGTGCACGTGTATCCCGTACATGCCTTTGCCTCCGTATTTAGGCAGAAGTGCAGGATGAATATTGATAATCTTACCCGGATAGGCATTCAACAAGGGATCGGAGATCTTATTCATGAAGCCGGCAAGGACAATCAGATCCGTATCATATTCCGCAAGCTTTGCCAAGACAGGCGCCCCATCTGCAAATTCCTCCCTCGAAAAGACAAAAGAAGGAACACCCAACTTATTCACCCGGGCATGCACACCAACGTTCCGGTTGTTAGACAAAACAACTGCCACCTTAATAGTTTCACTTTTAGAGAAATATCGGACGATATTCTCCGCGTTCGTACCCGATCCGGAAGCAAAAATTGCTACGTTTTTCATGTTTTCTCCTTTTTTTGTGCACAAGAAAAGAAAAAATGTGCAGTTTTCCGCATTTTTAGCTCATTAAATTTGTTTTGTAACATAAAAAATTCTTTTCTTTGCACTGCAAATTTAAAAAGTATATTCGTATTTATTAATCTAAATTGAAAAAGTTATGTCTGAAGTTGCTGAAAGAGTAAAAGCTATCATCGTTGACAAATTAAGTGTTGAAGAAACAGAAGTTACAAACGAAGCAAGCTTTACTAACGATTTAGGAGCAGACTCTCTTGACACTGTAGAACTGATTATGGAATTCGAAAAGGAATTCGGTATTTCTATTCCTGATGATCAAGCAGAAAAGATTACAACTGTAGGCGACGCCATTGCTTACATCGAAGCTAACGCGAAGTAATCAATCCTTTTAATTAAAGGTATGGAATTAAAAAGAGTTGTAGTAACAGGTCTTGGAGCTATTACTCCTCTTGGTAATACTCTCCCGGAAACATGGGAAGGTATTATCAATGGGAAGAGTGGAGCCGGGCCTATTACTCAGTTTGATGCATCCAAATTCAAGACACAATTTGCATGCGAAGTAAAAGGCTTCGATCCGTTGACAGTAATGGATCGTAAGGAAGCCCGCAAATGTGACCGTTATAGTTTATTCGCAATAAATGCCGCAAAACAAGCGATTGACGACGCTGCTATGGACTTGGACAAGGAAGACAAGAACCGTATCGGCGTTATCTTTGCCTCTGGTATCGGTGGTATCAAGACATTCGACGAAGAAGTATTAGGATATGCAAAGATCAAAGACACGATCGGTCCTAAGTTCAATCCGTTCTTCATACCGAAGATGATTTCCGATATTGCAGCCGGACATATCTCCATGCTTTACGGATTCCATGGTCCCAACTTTGCGACAGTATCAGCTTGTGCATCTTCAACCAACGCGATCAGTGACGCGTTTAACTATATCCGTTTAGGAAAAGCTAACGTAATTATAACCGGTGGTGCCGAAGCTGCCGTTTCGGAATCTGGTGTCGGTGGGTTCAACTCGATGAACGCGCTGTCTACCCGCAACGATTCGCCCGAAACCGCTTCCCGTCCGTTCAGCGCAAGCCGTGACGGGTTTGTTATGGGAGAAGGTGCTGCCTGTCTGGTCCTGGAAGAGATGGAACACGCGTTGGCTCGTGGTGCTAAAATATATTGCGAGATTGCCGGAACCGGCATGTCTGCCGATGCTTACCACCTGACAGCTTCCCATCCGGACGGATTAGGAGCCAAGTTGGTTATGCGTAACGCACTGGAAGACGCAGAAATGACTCCGGAAGACATAGATTACATCAATGTTCACGGAACCTCTACGCCGGTAGGAGATATCTCAGAAGTAAAAGCGATCAAGGAAGTTTTCGGAGATCACGCTTACAACCTGAATATCAGTTCGACGAAATCAATGACCGGACACCTCTTGGGAGCGGCCGGAGCGATCGAGGCAATGTTCTGCATTAAGGCGATAAACGATGGTATCATTCCTCCGACAATCAACCATGCGGATGGTGATGATGATCCTGAAATAGATTATAAACTGAATTTCACATTCAATAAAGCTCAAAAAAGAGAAGTGCGGGCAGCACTCTCCAATACTTTCGGGTTTGGAGGTCACAACGCTTGTGCTATTGTTAAAAAATTTGTGAAGTAACGTGTTTACAAAGCTATACAAAAGAATAAGGCTCCTCAAGAACATGAACAAGGAGCCTTATTCTTCTTTATACAAGATACTCGGTTTTTATCCCGATAACATCCACCTTTATGAACAAGCCTTCCTCCATAAATCTTCTTCCGTAGAAAGCGATGACGGCAGATGGCTGAACAATGAACGGTTGGAGTTTTTGGGTGATGCCGTATTGGATGCGGTCGTAGCCGATATCGTTTACAAACACTTTCAGAACAAGCGGGAAGGATTCCTGACCAACACTCGTTCCAAAATCGTACAGCGCGAGACGATGAACCGTGTTGCTGTCGAACTGGGACTCGACAAGATGGTCGTGTACTCCGCCAAACTAAGTTCCCATAACAACCACATGTATGGAAATGCCCTTGAAGCACTGATCGGTGCAATCTATCTGGACCAAGGCTACGAAGTCTGCTATAATTTCATCCAGAACGTGCTCATCAAAAAATATATCAATCTGGAAACCATCGCCCGTAAAGAAGTCAATTTCAAATCGAGTCTGATCGAATGGAGCCAAAAGAACAAGCTTGAAATATCGTTCGACCTAATTGAATCGTTTACCGACAACGATGGAAATCCGGTATTCCAGACAGGTGTGACGCTTTCTGACACACAGATAGGCGTAGGCATCGGCTATTCGAAAAAGGAATCCCAGCAGAGCGCAGCCAAGATGGCGATCAAGAAATTACGGACTGACAAAACATTCCAACAATTCATCTCGGAACTCAAGAAGAAAAAAACCGGTGAGAACACAGCCGAAAACGAATTCGAAAATCTACCTGAAGAAGCCGTAGAAAATAGCGGACAGGAAATAGCAGATACAGAGAAAAGAAAAGCGGAAACAAGCATAGAAGCTGTTCCCGCTGAAAATTAATTTCCGAACGATATTCCCATCCGTTTCCCCTGAATGATCAGATCATGTTCGGGAGTTACCAGTTTTAACTTACCGGCCACTTCAGACAGAGGAATTGATTCGACTTCACTGCCTTTCATGCAAACCATACGTCCGAATTGCCTGTTTGCGATCAGTTCCGTAGCATGTCCGCCCAAACGGGTAGCCAAGTTACGGTCGAAGGGAGAAGGATTGCCTCCACGCTGAATATACCCCAAGACGGTATCGCGGCTTTCGATACCTGTCGCCTCCTCTATGACACGCGTCACATAGACGGAAGGACGCTCTTTGTCAGGTGTTTCGATCCCTTCGGCCACAACCACGATGGAATAAGGCTTACCACGGCGGGCACGGTCCAAGATCACTTCGTTTATCTGGTCCATGTCAAAGCCCAGTTCAGGTAGCAGGATCACATCAGCACCTCCGGCCATCCCGGCATATAGCGCAATCCAGCCGGCGTGGTGTCCCATCACCTCCACCACCATTACCCGTTTGTGCGAACTGGCGGTCGAATGCAGGCGATCGATCGCTTCAGTCGCGATATTGACAGCCGTATCGAAACCGAACGTTATATCTGTCCCCCAGATGTCGTTATCGATAGTCTTCGGCACACCGATCACGTTCAAACCCATCGCCGAGAGCATACCTGCGGTTTTCTGTGTCCCGTTGCCGCCGATACAGACGAGGCAATCCAAGCCGAGTTCTTCATAATTCTGCCTAATGAGCTGCGGTTTCTCGCTTTCGCCTGAAGCCAGGAGTTTACGGAAAGGTTTCTCGCGGGAAGTCCCCAGGATCGTACCGCCCAAATTCAGGATACCTGAAAGGCTGCGTTCGTCAAAAGTCTGGACATCTTTATTCAGCAGGCCGACAAAGCCGCTGTGTATGCCGATGACTTCCATGCCATAGTGCATAATGGCCGTTTTACCGACACCACGTATCGTGGCGTTTATTCCGGGACAGTCGCCACCAGAGGAAAGAATACCTATTTTCATCGTTTTTTGGGATTAAGTACTTGTTGTACAAAGATACTAAATTTATCGTATCTTTGCATGCAATTCAAACAACAGGAGCATGGATATTCTGACAAATACAATATCACTACTCTTCCGCCCCAGGCAAAAAGAGATCGCAAGGTTTGCCCAGGATGCAGATGCCATCCAGCACAAACAGCTGAAGTCCCTTTTATCTACCGCCCGAAATACCGAATGGGGTTTAAAATACGACTACAAAAGTATTCAGGGATATGCAGACTTTTGTGAGCGGATTCCTTTACAGACCTATGATGACATAAAACCATACGTCACCCGTATGATAAACGGAGAAAGAAATATCCTTTGGCCTTCGGTCGTGCGATGGTACGCAAAAAGCAGCGGCACCACAAACGACAAAAGCAAGTTCCTTCCCGTCACACCCGAAATTCTGAAAGGGTGTCATTACAAAGGCGGTTTCGACACCGTTTCCATCTATCTACAGAATAATCCCGACAGCCATTTTTTCGCCAGCAAAGGGTTGATACTGGGCGGAAGCCACAGTCCTTCCCCTTTGAACCGGAATGCACATTGCGGGGACCTTTCTGCCGTCCTGTTGCAGAACCTGAATCCTCTTGTCAACCTGATTCGCGTCCCCGACAAAAAGATCATCCTTATGGATGAATGGGAAAGCAAGATCAAGGCGATTGT
>ENA-OWRJ01003540-OWRJ01003540.1-human-gut-metagenome-genome-assembly--contig:-NODE-3540-length-11294-cov-4.136489_pt1 | contig 11294 bp, 9 predicted proteins | sample MGYA00248269_ERZ651897 | MGnify/ENA primary metagenome ERZ651897 (study PRJEB26924, sample SAMEA4378252) | human gut metagenome | biome: human gut; feature: human-associated habitat; material: faeces...
CTACTGGATCACCGCCGTTCCCGCGACCTTCATGAGCGCCGTGTCCGTGACCTACTTCCTGCTGGGCAACGAGTGCCTCGGCCAGTTCCTCAACAGCAAGACGGCCGACGGTGCTACCGTTTACAACACTGCCGTTGCTTACCCCATCGGCATCATCGCTGCCGCCCTGTTCCTTGGCATCTTCCTGTATACCATCAAGAAGCGCCACACCGAGCCTCACTACGAGACGCTGCACAAGTAAACCATTCGCAGAGCGGTGGGAGAATGCTCTCCCACCGCTTTTTTCAAATTTCGGGAGGTACCGTTATGATGTTTGCACCCGTGCGCCTTGGCGAGACGAGCATTGAAGCAAGCGAGCTCGCTGCGGACAAAAAGTCCTGCAAGCGCTTCGGACCCTGCGGCGTAGGGGAAAAGGCGCTGTATCTCAATAGCTTCCTGATCGACCGGCGCTGCTATGTCGCGCTTTCCTCGGTGCAGCGCGTCTTCAAGCGCGTGGCGCTGAGCAAAGGCGGCTTTTCCGGGCAGGGCGTGTTCGGCTCGATCCCCTATCTCGTTGTGCAGTATGACAACGGGCAGGAAAAGCAGTGCACCTTCAAGCGCGAGGAGGACGTGGACGAGATGCTCGCCTGTATCAGTGCTGCGCATCCCGAGATCCCGACGCTCAGCGTAGGCGGCGAGCAGCGCTTGCAGGCCAAAGCGGAGCAGGAGGCCAAGCGCTATTGCAAGGAGCTTTCACCGCAGGCGCTCTCTGCCCGCGAAACGCTCGAGCAGGCGGAGACCTTCCTCTCCGCCTACCCCGAAATGACCAAGACGCTCGCGCTCGCGGCCAAGGCCAAGCGCGTCAATGAGCGCACCAATCCCGCCTACCGCTGGGTGGCGCTGGCCATCGTGCTGGCGGGCGCGGCATCGCTCATCTATGGCATCATCTCCTGGCGCAGCGGCGGCGATTTCGGCGTGTACTTTGCGCTCTTCGGCTTTGCGGCAGTGTTCTTCTTCTCCGGCGCGCACGTGCTGCCCACGGCGAAAAACAACCGCAGCGCGGTCGAGCGCGCGTGGACGCAGGCGGTCGATGCGATGGAAAACATCCTGCCCGAGGATTTCCCGCTGCCCGCGCGCTATGCGCATCCCATCGTGGCAAGGCGCATGATCCGCATCCTGCGCGAGGGCCGCGCCCAGAGCATTGCGGAGGCGCTGGACGTGCTCAAGTCCGATCTCAAGGCACTTACCGCCGATGTGCAGGTCGAGCAGGAGGAATACGACGAGGTCGTGGTCATCAAGCCGCTGTTCCTTGTGAGCAACTATCAGTAAAAAGAAAAGCGAATGTCCGGCGCGTGCCGGACATTCGCTTTTTTGTGGGGTTTATCGGTTGTTTTTGTACTCCTCGATGGCCTGCAAAAAGGCCTCGCCGTAGCGCGCGGCCTTCTTGTCGCCCACGCCGGCGACCTCGAGCAGCTCCTCCATCGAGCGCGGGGCCTTTTCCACCATGTCGGTGAGCGTTGCGTTGGAAAAGATGACGTAGGCCGGCACGCTCTCGCGTTTTGCGAGCTCCGCGCGTTGGGCGCGAAGCGCCGCGTAAAGGCTGCTTTCCTCGAACTCGTCCGAAAATGCACCGCGCAGGCGCTTCTTCTCTGTCTGCGCCTCGATTCGCCTGCGCATCAGTACGCTCTCGCCGTCAAAGAGCACGGCGGATGCTTTTTTGGTGGGTCTGAGCGTCGAATAGCGCTGGTCGAGCTCCAGATACCCCGCGGATTCGAGATATTCGACGTAACGCTCGATGACGCTCGGCGATGTCTTGTCCATCAGCCCGTAGGTCGACAGGCTTGCAAGGCCGAGCGACAGCAGCCGCTGCTCGCGGCTGCCGCGCAGCACCTGAATGATGAGCGTTTTGCCGACATAATAGCCGAGCCGCTCGCGGATGCGCATGACGCAGGATAGGATCATCTGCGCCGAACGCGTGATGTCCTCGGTCCGGTAAGTCGCTTTACAGTTCGAGCAGTTGCCGCAGCTCGCGGGATGCATCTGGCCGAAGTAGTCGAGCAGCCTGCCGCGCAGACAGTCGACGGATTTGCAGTAACCCGTCATGGCCCGCAGGCGCTCGTAGTCGCGCTTGCGCACAAGTGCGGCGTCCTCCTCCGAGAGCTGGTCGGCTCCGCCGTTTTCGATGAGAAAACGTGCGGTCTCCACGTCGGCCGGGGCAAAGAGGAGAATGCAGTCGGCGTTTTCGCCGTCACGTCCGGCACGCCCTGCTTCCTGATAGTAGGCCTCGAGGCTCTTTGGCATATTATAATGAATGACGAAGCTGACGTTCGACTTGTCGATGCCCATGCCGAAGGCGTTTGTCGCGACCATGACGGTCTTGCGGTCGAACCGGAAATCGTCCTGATTCTGCCGCCGTTCCTCATCCGTGAGACCCGCGTGGTAGCGCGTGGCAGCGATGCCGCGGTCACACAGGCTCTCGCATACGCGCTCGACCGCCGCGCGCGTCGCGCAGTAGACGATGCCGCTTTTGTCCCGCCGCTCGTCGATGAGCGCGGCAAGGGTGGAGGACTTGTTTTTGGGGCGGCGAACGTCAAAATAGAGATTCGGGCGGTCAAAGCCGGTCACGATGCGGTAGGGGTCTTCCAGCTGCAAAAGCCGCAGGATATCCGACTGCACCTGCGCTGTTGCCGTGGCGGTGTAGGCCGCGACGATGGGACGGCGCGGCAGGGCGTTGACAAAGTCGACAATGCCGAGGTAACTCGGGCGGAAGTCCTGTCCCCACTGCGAAATGCAGTGCGCCTCATCCACCGCAAGGAACGATACGTCCATCTCCTGCATCAGCGAGAGAAAGCTGCTCGTTTCCAGCCGTTCGGGTGCGACATAGATGAGCTTGTAGGCGCCCTTGCGCGTGCGAGCGTAGACCGTCCGGATCTGCTCGGGAGTCAGCGAGCTGTTGATGTACGCGGCGGGGACGCCCGCGCTTTTGAGCGCTGCGACCTGATCCTTCATCAGCGAGATGAGCGGCGAGATGACGAGCGTGATGCCCGGCAGGAGCAGCGCGGGGATCTGATAGCAGAGCGACTTGCCGCCGCCCGTCGGCATGACGCAAAGCGCGTCACGCCCGGAGAGAATGGCGTCGATAAGCGCCTCCTGTCCCGCGCGGAACGCGGTGTGCCCGTAATACTGCTTTAAGATGCTGTATTTATCCATGAAAGCTCCCGTTTCTGTTTTTGTTACCCATTGATGTTACCGCAAGAGCGAGAAATTGTCCACGGTGATCTGCGCGCTTTCTGCGTTTTTCGATGAAGCGCACGGGAAAACAGCAAAAATGCCGTTTGACGAATGCGTAAAAACATGGTATCATCACGCTGTTCCCGGAAAGATACGCTCTGACCGGCGGACAGCAAAATTCATCTTACCGTTCTGGCGGCAAGGACACGTTCCGAGCCTTAAGAAGAGGGGAAGCGGGATGCGGCACGAGCCGGGTCCGGACATTGTTATTTCCATCCCTTCTGCCAAGCGGCAGGAGGGATGCTCTATTTTTTCAGGAGGGGACGCATATGGAAACGCGTGTTGCTGTGCTGGCGGTCATCGTCCGCGAGGGAAGCTCCGTCCAGCCGCTCAACGAGCTGCTGCATCAATACGGGCAGTACATCATTGGGCGCATGGGGGTTCCGTACCGCGAAAGAGGCGTGAATATCATCAGCGTGGCGCTCGATGCGCCGGGCGATGTGATCTCAGCGCTCTCGGGCAAGCTCGGCCGGCTCAACGGCATCACGGCGAAGACTGTCTACGCCCCCGAAGGCAGTATCGGAAAGGAAGAAACCAAATGAAAAAGAATCTCAAACACATTTTCAGCCTGTGCCTGACACTTGCGCTCGTCTTTTCGCTCGCGGCCTGCGGGCAGAAGGCGGAGGAAACGCCGGACGGCGCGCAGGATGACCAGCAGACCGAACAGACCGAATTTTCCCCCGCAAGCTACTCCATCGCCGCGCTCAAAGGCCCCACGGCCATGGGCCTTGTCAAGCTGATGCAGGACAGCGAGAGCGGCGAGACGAGCGGCAATGACTATACCTTTACCCTTGCGGGCTCTGCCGACGAAGTGACGCCCGCGCTGATCAAGGGCGAGCTTGACATGGCCTGCGTGCCCGCAAACCTCGCCGCCGTGCTCTACGGCAAGACCGAGGGCGCGGTCGAGGTGCTGGCCGTCAACACGCTCGGCGTGCTCTACATCGTGGAGAACGGCGAGAGCGTGCAGTCCATCGCCGATCTCAAGGGCCAGACCATCGTGGCCGCGGGCAAGGGCTCCACGCCCGAATACGCCCTGCGCTACCTTCTGAGCGAGAACGGCATCGCCCCCGACAGCGACGTGACGATCGACTGGAAGAGCGAGCACAGCGAGTGCGTTGCGGCGCTGGCGAGCGGTCAGGCGACCATCGCGCTGCTGCCGCAGCCGTTTGTCACCGTGGCGCAGAGCAAGATCGAGGGGCTGCGCATGGCGCTCGACCTGAACGCCGAATGGGACGCGCTGGGTAACGGCTCGGGTCTCATCACGGGCGTGATCGTCGCCCGCCGCGAGGTCGTGGAGGAAAATCCCGCGGCCGTGAATGAATTCCTGAAGGAATACGCCGCGAGCGTTGACTGGGTGAATACCAATACCGCGGACGCCGCCGCGCTCATCGGCGAGTATGGTATCGTGGATGCCGCCGTCGCGGAAAAGGCGCTGCCCTACTGCAACATCGTCTGCCTGACGGGGGCAGACCTTCTTGAGGCGCTGCCCGGTTATTTAGAGGTGCTCTACAATGCAGACCCCGCCGCCGTCGGCGGCGAGATGCCGGATAACAGCTTCTATTTCGCGTAAATTCATTGCGGCGGCGGGCGCTGTCCCGCCGCTGACCGATTGAGAGGGGAGGGGGGAAGACATGAAGCGAAGAGAACAGAAAATACGCACATGGGCGGTCGTTTTCTGGCTGCTTATCTGGCAGGGCGCGGCAATGGCACTGCGCGCGCTCTATCCGCATGGTGCGCTGCTGCTCGCATCCCCTCTCTCTGCGCTCGAACGGCTCTTCACGCTTGCGGGGACGGCGGCGTTCTGGCGGGCGGTGCTCGCTTCGGCCGCGCATATTTTAGGGGGCTTTCTGCTCTCATGTGCGCTGGCGGTCGTGCTGGCGGCGCTCTCGGCGCGCTTTTCCCGCGTGGAGGAGCTGCTTGCGCCGCTCGTCGCGGTCATCAAGGCCGTGCCGGTCGCGTCGTTCATCATCCTTGCACTCGTGTGGCTGCCGAGCCGCAGCCTTGCGTTCTTCATCTCCGCGCTGATGGTCTTCCCGCCGGTGTATCTGAATGTTCTGGAGGGGGTGCGCCGCGCGGATGCGTCGCTTTTGGAGATGGCGCGGGTCTTTCGCGTGCCGTTTTCGCGCACGCTGCGCGGCATTTACCTGCCGCAGGTGCTGCCGTATTTCCGCTCGGCGGTCAGTGTGGCGCTGGGCCTGTGCTGGAAGGCGGGCACGGCGGCAGAGGTCATCGGACTGAGCGGCGGCACCATTGGCGAACGGCTCTACACGGCGAAGGTGTACTTCCAGACGCCGGACCTCTTCGCGTGGACGGCAGTCATCGTGCTGCTGTCGGTCGGCTTTGAAAAGCTGTTCCTCCTTGCGGTGGACAGCCTGACGGAAAGGGTCGGTGCATGATGGAGCTTGTCGTAACAGATCTCAAAAAGTCCTATGACGGCCGGCCGGTGCTGGACGGCCTGTCCTTCACCGTGCCCGTCGGCCTGACGCGCATTGCGGGAAACTCGGGCATCGGCAAAACGACGCTGCTGCGCATCCTGCTGGGGCTGGAGCGGGCGGACAGCGGCACAGCCGCACCGAAGGATCTCCGCTGGGCGGCGGTCTTTCAGGAGGACCGCCTGCTCGAGCACCTGGACGCTGCGGGAAACCTCCGCTTTGTCCTCGGCGCGGCGTATGACGAAAAAAAAGCGGCGGCGCTGCTCGAAGCGCTTGGTCTCGGCACTGTCGGCAGCAAGCGCGTGCGCGACTTCTCGGGCGGCATGAAGCGCCGTCTGGCGCTTGCGCGGGCGCTGCTCGCGCCCTGCGACGCGCTCGCGCTCGACGAGCCCTTCACGGGACTCGACGCGGGAAACCGCGATATCGCGCTTTCGTGCATCCTGCGCGCGGCGGAGAAGAAGATCGTCCTGCTCGCCGCGCACGAAGCGCTCGATCTGCCGGACGTGCGCACCGTACAGATGTAAAAATTCTCCCCTTCGCATCGCGGAGGGGAGAATTTTGCTGTTTCCATGGGATAAAAAATGCGCCCCCGGCCTTTCGGCCGGGGGCGCATTGCGCTGCTTGATTTTTACTTGGTGGACATCAGGCGGATGTAGCGGGCGAACATCGCGGACACCTGCGCGCGGGTGGCCTGACCCTGCGGGTTCAGCAGGCCGTCCATGCCGTTGATGATGCCGTTGTTCACGCACCACTGCATCGCGTCGTGGGCGTACTCGCTCACGGAGGACGCATCCGCGAAGCTCAGGCTGCCGCTCACGGCCGGGGAGCCGAAGTAGCGGTACAGCATCGCGGCGAGCTGCTCGCGGGTCACGGTGCCGTTCGGGTCGGTGCCGTCGGACACGCCGTTGGTGACGGCCCACGCACAGCCCTTGTCGTACCAGTTCGCGCCGCCGTCGGTGTTCTCACCGGCAAGACGGGCGAGGACCGTGACGACCATGCCGCGCGTCGTGGCGGACTCGGGGGAGAAGGTCTGCGGGGCGGTGCCGGTGAACAGCTCACGGGCGGAGACAAAGTCCACGTCGGACTCGGCCCAGTGGCCGACGGTATCGGAGAAGTCCTTGTCGTTGTTCACGATCTTGATCTGGGTGCTGCCCTTAACGCCGAGGACCACGCCGTCCTTGGTGACGACGGAGGTCTTGATGATCTCCTCCGTGCCGTCGGGGTTGACCTTGATGGCCACGGTGCCCTGCTGGGCGTTGGTCACGGGGATGACGACGGAGACCTCGCCGGCGTTCGCGGGAACGCTGAGCTTGATGACGGGCGCGGCGGCGGGGGACGCGGCGGGCGCGACGCTCACGGGCGCGGCGACAGGCTCGTTCTTCTTCGCGGCGGCGCTGACGTCGGCGGCGGAGATGTTGGCGCTGATCTCGCTGTTGCCGTTTGCGTCCGTCTTGACCGTGCCGACGGAGCCGTTGGCGGTCTTGTTCGTCGCGGTCACGGAGCCGTCCTTCTTGGTCTCGACCGTGGTGGTGGAGCCGTCGGGGTTCTTCGTGGTCTCGGTCACGGTGCCGGTGGTCTTATCGGTCGTGGTGGTCGTGGTCGAGCCGTCGGGGTTCTTGGTCGTGGTGGAGGAACTGTTGTTATTGTTGCCCGGCGTCACGGGAACGGGATAATAGACGGTGTAGGTGCTGTTATCGCTGTTCTTGTAGGAGACATAGCCGGGAGCGAGAGCGCTCGAGGGGTCGCTCGTATACACGCCGGAGGTCAGGTTGCTCTTGGCGACGACGGTGTACTGCGCATCGCCGTCCTTGCGGGCGATAGCGGTAGAAGCAACATAATCAGTCGGGTCATCAGTGTAGGTGCCGCCAGTGATGTCAAGCTTACCCAAATCGCCTTCGACGCTGCCGTTATAACTGCCGACAGCACCGTTCACAGTACCGCCGCTGATAGAGGTGACATTGGCATTATAAATGCAGTAAAGACCGCTCAAAGGCTGAGAGAGAGAGCCGCCAGTGATAGACAGCGTGCCATAGTCGTCATTCTTGACAGTGATTTTGCCGCCGCTGATGTTACCGCCATTGATGGTCAAGACAGCATCGGCGATACGAGTGGGTTCACCATTGCTCCCGGCCTTAGAAGCGTCGTACCAGCCGTTTGCAATAGCGCTGGAATGGCTTCCCGTATTAGTGATGGTGGTATTGCTGTTGATCGTCATGGTACCATAGTTCTTCACAGTGTACCAAGAGTTGCCGTTTGCAGAATCGGGGCTTACAGTGCCAGCCTCCGCGCTGCGGGTAAAGGTACCGCCATTCAGAGTGGCGGTCGCACCAGTGTTGTTATAGAGCGCAGCCTTAGCATGAGTGATGTTATCAACCGTGCCGTTGCCGGTAACAGTCAGGTTGCCGTTATTGGTAATGGTGTGGCCGCTGACATTGGTCAGCTTGTAGCCATTCAGGTCAAGGGTAACATTTGCACCTGCGGGGATGGTGACATCCTTCGTGGTCTCAGCCGCCAGCTTGACGGTAACTTTGGCACCATCAGCCAGATAACCCAGCGCGCTCACGTCGGAGAAGGTGCCGCCGGTGACGGAAATCTCACGTTTGGCAGAAACAGGCTTCGCATGATCGTAATATTGAATAGCGTAGCTATTTGTACTGGTCAATTTGCCGCTTTCAATCTTTACAGTAATGTCTCGATCATTATATCCGCTTTCGACATAAATAGCATCACCAGTCTCAGTAAGAGAACTGGAGCCATCGGTAGCACCAGTGTAGTAATGATCGGGGACAACCTTATCACCGACACCAATGATTTCGGAGTCGCCCTTGACGATTAAGTTGCTGCCCTTTACTACAATGCCGGTTTTGCCTTCAATCTTGGCATCATTAACAGTCAGTGTTCCACTTTTCGGAGGATAATAGATACCAAGTTCTTCACTACTGATAATCTCGCCACCGTTAATTGTAACATTTGAATTACTGGTTAAGCCTTGGACCGCAAGACCCTGTGTGCGAGAGTGAATTTTTACATTAGTTAGAGTCAAATTGAGGTTATTTGATTCCTTATAGGCATACAGACCATCACTATATTTATCAGTGGCATGATTCTCAATCGTGCCGTTAGTTATGGTTAATGTAACATTTGCTGCATTGATTTTGATTGCTTCGCCACCAAGTGCGGTGACAGTGTGATTATTCAAATTCAGTGTAATATTAACATCAGCTTTAGTAAATGCCATTTGCCGGTCTGCGGATGCCACAGTATTAAGAGTGTCAGGTGTTAAATCTGCTAAAACATCAATAGTAGTCGGAGTGCTTGCAGGGACCGCATCAATGGCAGCCTGAAGCGTTTTATACTTCGTCGCGCCGATCTGGGCAACATACTCGGTTTCCGCAGCAGGCACTTCCGCCGGCGCAGAAGCGTTCCGATGTTGTCGCTTGTGACGGGAGTCGGGTATCCACTGGATTTCTGAATCCAGATAAAAGAGCTATTTGCCGCCAGTGCCGGTGCGCACACGCTCAGCACCATGCACAGCGCCAACAATACGGAACACAATTTTCTTTTCATTTGAATTCCTCCTCTTATTTCTATCGTTTTCCGCGGCTCCCCGCGGTTGGTCTACAAAAAAACTGCCCCCCCGCAAAGCAAACAAGGGACAGCAGTACGCGAAAAATGCAACCGGCTGTCATAACACGCCCCCGCAGGAGACGGGCGTTAGACCCATTTGGCTTTGCGTCCCTGCCTTTCGGCAGGTTTGCCAGCTATTTTTTTCCGGCGGAAAACGACCGCTTTTCCCCCGGATATATCCGCATCATACCACGCTCATTGCGCAAAAGCAACCCCCAAAACCGCCTTTTTCAAACCTTTTAGCTAATAAAAATAGACAATGGTTGCCTGTTTGCGGGGGATATGGTATCATTATCGCGAAAAAACGGGAAAAGACCGAAAAACCGGGGAGGGAAAGACCATGCAGGAGCTCCGCTGCCCCCACTGCGGGGAGGTATTTCAGGTGGACGAGACGGGCTATGCGCAGCTGGCCCGCCAGGTGCGCGACAGTGAATTCGACAAGGAGCTGCGCCGCCGCGAGCAGGAGCTGCTCGCCCGGCAGGAGAGCGAGCTGGACCTTGCGCGCCTGCGGCAGGAGCAGGCGTATCAGAAGACCCTGCGCGACAAGGACGAAGCGCTCGCGCAGAGCGCGCGCGAGGCCGAGCGCCTGCGCGAGCGGCTGGAGAGCAGCGAGACGGAGAAAAAGCTCGCCGTGGCCGAGGCCGTGCAGCGCCAGGCGCAGGCGCTGTCCGAGGGGGAGAAGCGCATTTTAACGCTCGAGAACGAGCTGGCCGCGCGCGAGACCGAGAGCCGCCTGAAGGAGAAGTCCCTGCAGGAGCAGTACGAGGAAAAGCTCAAAAGCAAGGACGAGCAGATCGAGTATTACAAGGATTTCAAGGCCCGCCAGTCGACGAAGATGATCGGCGAGAGTCTGGAGCAGCACTGCCTGACGCAGTTCAACACGCTGCGCATGACGGCCTTCCCGACGGCGTACTTTGAAAAGGACAACGACGCGCGCACGGGCAGCAAGGGCGACTTCATTTTCCGCGAATCGGACGAGAGCGGCACTGAATTTATTTCCATTATGTTCGAGATGAAAAATGAGGCCGACGCGACCGCGACGAAGCACAAAAATGAAGATTTTTTCAAGGAGCTGGACAAGGACCGCCGCGAAAAGCACTGCGAGTACGCGGTGCTGGTGTCGCTGCTGGAGATCGACAACGAGCTGTACAACAACGGCATCGTGGATGTGTCGTACCGGTACGAGAAGATGTACGTCGTGCGGCCGCAGTTTTTCATCCCCATCATCACGCTGCTGCGCAACGCGGCGCTGCACTCGCTGCAATACCGCCGCGAGCTGGAGATCGTGAAAAATCAGCAGCTCGATATCCTGCACTTTGAGGAGAACATGAACGCCTTCAAGGAGGGCTTTGGCCGCAACTACCGCATCGCGAGCGAGAAATTCCGCACCGCCGTCGACGAGATCGACAAGACCATCACGCATTTGCAGAAGATCAAGGACGCGCTGCTCTCGTCGGAGAACAACCTGCGGCTTGCCAACAGCAAGGCCGAGGATCTGAGCATCAAGCGCCTGACGAAAAACGCGCCGTCCGTCAAGGCTCTGTTCGACGAACAGCGCGCGGCGCGCGAAACAGAGGAGCAGTAAAAAAGCGGGGCATTCGCCCCGCTTTTTTTATTTGCGCTTTGGCTTGGCCCAGCCCGCCTTGCGCTTGAAGCTCTTCGGCTTTTCGGCGGCTTTCGCCGCGGGTTTTGCGCCCTTCGGCGCGGCGCTTTTGCCGCCGTGCTGCGGCGCGCGGCTGTCGCCGTAGGGACGCACGAGGCACTTCGGCCCGTAGCCGATGAGGTCCTCGCGTCCGGCTTTTTTGAGCGCCTCGATGACGAGCTTTTTCTTGTCGGGGCGAAACCACTGGAGCAGCGCGCGCTGCAATTCCTTGCCGTGCGGCGTTGTCTCAGCGAAGACGGGCGTCATATCGCGCGGGTCGATGCCGGTGTAGTACATGCAGGTCGAGAGCGTACCGGGCGTGG
>ENA-OWRJ01003541-OWRJ01003541.1-human-gut-metagenome-genome-assembly--contig:-NODE-3541-length-11292-cov-2.247397_pt1 | contig 11292 bp, 8 predicted proteins | sample MGYA00248269_ERZ651897 | MGnify/ENA primary metagenome ERZ651897 (study PRJEB26924, sample SAMEA4378252) | human gut metagenome | biome: human gut; feature: human-associated habitat; material: faeces...
TTTTCTGCGCTGGATTACAAGACAGATACAGTTCTAAGAAGCGCATTAAAAGAAAAGACAACAGACAGTGTCGTTCTGATCGTGGCCCAAAGAATCAGTACAATTCTTCATGCAGAGCAGATCATTGTTTTGGATGACGGTAAGATCGTTGGAAAAGGAACGCATGAAGAGCTTCTGAAAACTTGTGATGCCTACTATCAGATTGCAGCGTCCCAGTTGTCGGAGAGTGAATTAAAAGAAGCAATGAAGGAGGAAGACTAATATGCCAAGAGGACGTATGGGTGGCAGACACGGTATGAGCACCGAAAAAGCCAAAGATTTTAAATGTACCATGAAGAAGCTTATGGGATATCTTACACAGTATAAGACAGGTCTTCTCCTTGTAGTGATATTTGCAATAGGAAGTACTATATTTAATATTGCAGGACCGAAGATCCTTGGAAAAGCAACAACAGAACTATTTCATGGACTGATAAGTAAAGTTTCCGGTGGAAGTGGAATTGATTTTGATAAGATCGCAAAGATTCTCATCGGACTGATGTGCTTGTATGTGTGCAGTGCATTGTTCTCATTTATCCAGGGATACATTATGACAGGAGTTTCCCAGAAACTGACTTACAGAATGAGAAAAGAGATTTCGGAAAAGATTGACAGACTTCCGATGGGATATTTTGACAAGATGACACATGGTGAGATTCTTTCACGAATTACAAATGATGTGGATACTTTAAGTCAGAGTCTGAACCAAAGTGCGACACAGGTTATTACTTCTGTTGCGACAATCATTGGAGTACTGGTCATGATGCTCAGCATCAGTCCGCTTATGACAGTGATCGCAATTTTAATCCTTCCACTTTCCATGGAGCTGATCGGAATGATCGTGAAGCGTTCCCAGAGATATTTCAAGGAACAGCAGGAGTATCTTGGATATGTTAATGGACAGGTAGAAGAGGTCTATGGCGGACATAATATTGTAAAGGCATTTAATAAAGAAGACGATGTCATAGATGAATTTGACAGAGATAATGACAGACTGTATCGTTCTGCATGGAAATCACAGTTCCTTTCCGGAATGATGATGCCGATCATGCAGTTTGTCGGAAACCTTGGATATGTAGGAGTTTCTATCTTAGGAGGTTACCTTGCAATCAAACAGACCATCGAAGTTGGAGATATCCAGTCCTTTATCCAGTATGTAAGATCCTTTACACAGCCGATCCAGCAGGTTGCACAGGTAGCAAACATGCTCCAGTCGACAGCCGCTGCATCAGAGAGGGTATTTGAATTTCTGGACGAAAAAGAAGAAGATCAGTTTGCTGAAAATCCAGTATCTGTAGAAGGATTACAGGGAAATGTAGAATTTGAACACGTACATTTTGGATACAATCCGGAGCATATCATCATCAATGATTTCTCTGCAAAAGTAAAAGAAGGTCAGAAGATCGCCATCGTAGGACCGACCGGAGCCGGAAAGACAACCATGATCAAACTGCTGATGCGTTTCTATGATGTCAACAGCGGGGCAATCAAGATCGATGGACACAACATCAAAGACTTCAACCGGAGCGAACTCAGACAGATGTTTGGAATGGTACTTCAGGATACCTGGCTGTTCAGCGGAAGCATCGAAGATAATATCAAATACGGAAAACTCGATGCCACCCACGAAGAAGTCGTAGCAGCAGCCAAAGCTGCCCACGTACATCGTTTCGTCCAGACTCTTCCAAGCGGATACAACATGATTCTCAACGAAGAAGCCAGCAACGTATCCCAGGGTCAGAAACAGCTCCTCACGATCGCCAGAGCCATCCTGGCTGATCCAAAGATTCTGATCCTAGACGAAGCCACCAGCTCCGTAGACACCAGAACCGAAGTCCAGATCCAGAAAGCCATGGATAACCTCATGAAAGGCAGAACCAGCTTCGTAATCGCCCACAGACTCTCCACCATCAGAGATGCAGATCTTATACTGGTAATGAAAGACGGCGATATTATCGAACAGGGGAACCATGAAGAACTACTTGAGAAGAATGGGTTTTATGCGGAATTGTATAATTCGCAGTTTGAAAACGTTACAAGCTGTGCATAAAAATGGAAAGATGCCAAAAATCATGCTCGCATGATTTTTGGCATCTTTTTATTTTTATATAGAGCGCCAGCTCTCATTCGGTTGATGCGACAGCATTAGCCGAATGCAGCACAGCGTATGTGTCGGGGCAAAAGAGTAGAGTGCATCATTCCACAAATTAATCAATCTCCAGCGGAACAGGAGCTTCAGCTCCGCTTCCCGCGCCTTGTCTTGCGTTCCCTAAATTTAATTCAATTATTTTCCAACATCTCTAGCAACGCCGAATTTGTTGATTTATTTATGATTTCTGTAATTTTCAATCAACCAGATTTAAACTAAAACGAATTTGTTGATCTGTTTTTAATTTCTGAAATTCTAAATCAACTATATCTGCATATTTCGTTGATTAGCTTTGAATTTTACAGTATCTAAGTCAATAAAATATTCTTATTCTGTTGACTTGTTTTTGAGTTTTATAGTATCTAGATCAATAATAGTTCCTTATTTCGTTGATTCATTTTCGGCTTTTAAGTTTTGCAATCATTTTTTTCAGTATAACACATGTAAAAATGTGTATCAATGAAGCAAAAAATAAATATGAAAAACTGTAAAAAATATTGCCATCAATAAAAATCATATATATGATATTTATAAAGAACAAAGGAGGTTTAAAATAATGCCTATGAAAAAAAGATTATCCAGTTCCATTGGTACTATTATTGTTCTCTGTGCGATAATCATAATATCGTTGCAGAAATATCAGCCGGACAAAGAAGTAATTACTACTTTCATATATGAATGGCTAAATGACGATTCCAGGGCAGAGACAGAATACAAAAAAGTTCTGGAAACCGGAAGTGATAATCAATCCTTATCTCAGCCTTTGCAAAAATACTTCATAACAGAAGCGGCATTCCAATCTTTCTTAAAGACATTTTATTATTTACCAGTAAAAATTCTGCAACAATACGATTCCTACAATTTAATAGACATTAACATAACAAAAGAATCTAATAGTTACTTTGTAAAAGTAGACTTAGAATTGATAAAAGAAGAAAAATCAAAGAATCATTCCATCACAATAAAAATTCAAATGGATCATAAAAAGTTTACCTATTTTACCATCACAGAAGGAAAAGAAATTTAACACAAATAAGCGGTTGAAAGATAAGAAACAAATAGGATATAATAACCCATAGATATTCAGGAAGGGAGGAAATCTTTCATGCAAAAAGTAATCAGTATCGGAAAACAGAATTTTGTATCTCTTCGGGAGAATGATTGTTTTTATATTGATAAAACAGATCTGATCTGTAAGTGGTGGGAATCAAAAGATGAAATTACTTTGATCACCAGACCGCGTAGATTTGGAAAAACATTGAATATGAGTATGCTGAATTGTTTCTTTTCCAATCAATTTACAGGACGGGAAGACCTTTTTAAAGGATTGGTAGTCTGGAAAAAGGAAAAGTATCGTAAAATGCAAGGAACCTATCCGGTAATTTTTCTGAATTTTTCCGCAATTAAAGGCAGTAATTATGAAGATGCCAGAGATGGGATTATCATGGCGATCAATGAAGCCTATTCAGAACATAGGTATCTGCTTGAAAGTAATGAACTTACGGATGGTGAGAGGAAATGCTTTGAAGAGTTAGATTATTATGCAAAAAATCCAGGAATCAAAAAACAGGTGGCAAATGATACAATCTGTAATGCGGTAAAAAATCTGGCAAATTGCCTGAGCCGGTATTATAAAAAGAAAGTTATTATTTTGCTGGATGAATATGATACCCCGATGCAGGAAGCTTATCTCTATGGATATTGGAAAGAATTTACAGCATTTATCAGAAGTTTATTTAATGCAACGTTTAAGACAAATCCATATTTGGAAAGAGCAATGATGACAGGGATTACACGCGTGTCGAAAGAATCTGTATTTTCAGATTTAAATAATCTTAACGTTGTAACAACGACATCAACGGAGTATGAAACCTGTTTCGGATTTTCGGAAGAAGAAGTATTTCAGGCGTTAGAAGAGCGTGGGATGAACAATCAGAAAAAGCTTGTAAAGTCCTGGTATGATGGTTTTGTATTTGGAAATACGCATGATATCTATAATCCTTGGTCAATTACTAATTTTTTAGATAAAAAACAGGTCCGTCCTTATTGGGCAGATACCAGTTCAAATAGTATGATTGATGAACTGATTCGAAAAGCTTCCACAGACATCAAAGAAAAGATGGAAGAATTGCTGCAGGGAAAAGAAATCGTAGTTAATTTTGATGAACAAATCGTATTTGAGCAGCTTGATCAAGATGAGAATGCAATCTGGAGCCTGATGCTGGTAAGTGGTTATCTGAAAGCAGAGCAGATAGAATATCGGGGCGTTTTGTTAGAGCCATGGTATCATCTGCGAATCACCAATCTGGAAACAACAGCAATGTTTACAACTATGTTTAAAGGATGGTTCGCAAAGAATCAATCCAATTATAATCAGTTCATGAAGGCATTATTAAGTGATGATATAGATGCTATGAACTATTATATGAATCAGATTATAATGACAACATTCAGTTATTTTGATGTAGGACAAAATGAACCGGAACGATTTTATCATGGATTTGTTCTGGGACTCATTGCGGATCAGACTGATATCTATGAGATTCGGTCGAACAGAGAAAGTGGTTTTGGACGTTATGACGTGATGATGATTCCTAAAATAAAAGAAACAAAAAAGTATCCGGCGATTATTATGGAATTTAAAGTGAGAAATATAAAAAGAGAAGAATCGTTGGAAGACACTGTGCAGACGGCACTGACACAGATTAAAGAAAAATGTTATGATGCAGAACTATATGACAGAGGTCTAAAAAAAGAAGAGATTCATCATTATGGTTTTGCATTTGAAGGAAAAAAAGTATTGATAGGATAAAAAGAAGAAAGTCAAACTGCTATTGCGATTTAAAACTTTTTCATATAGCAGTTTGACTTTATCCGTTTTATAGATTAATGTAAATAAAATCCCAGATCCAATATACATTCCGGAGGCAGATATTCTCGCGGAATATTCACAAGTGCAGTAATTTTCCATAAGATACCAAATCCAATCAGAATGAGTAGCATTCCTCTGACACATTTTCTATAATCTCCGGCAGGAAACTTATACAAATCTTTAATTCCAAAAGCAAAGATAAAAATTAAAATCAGGACGGTTATTCCAAACAAAAAGAAAAAAGATTTTTGCTTTTCTAAAATACGTCTGTTTTCACCAGACTGTTTTTTATGTTCCCCTTCCTGATCGATGGTGACTTCATCTCCATCTTTTAATGGATATGTAGACCATTTTATGATCTGCAAAAGTTGTCCTTTTTCATCTTTTTCTTCCGGAAGAAGAATACTATCTGCGGTTATGGAAAGAGGATCGACAGCCTTTGAAAAGGCGAGAAATTTTGTTCCGAATACTCCTTCTTGCTCTGCCAGATAAAAAATCATATTTGTATCGGTATTATAGCAACTTTTGGGAATACGGATGGTAGAATTAAGCTTTTCTTCTTCTGTCTGACTGATCGTTGCAATCTCTACAGGTATCTGCATCCATTTTTCTATACGGATGGATAAAATAGTACAGATCATTAAAGAAATCAGGATCATACATCCGGCATTCCAGGTTTTCTTTTTCATCATTTTATCAACTCCATAAAATATCTTTTAGTCCATCCGTCAATTCTGTATTGTAATATAAAAAGAAAAATGTCACTGGAAGTAAACATAGTAGACCACAGACGGATTGAATTCCAACAGCATTTTGATTGAGTGATGCGAGAAAAACAGAAAGGGGATAGTCGGTTTCTTTTTCGAGAAAAAGGATAGGCTGTTCAACCATATTCCAGCTTTCTGTAAATACTAATATAAATAATGTGATAACGGCAGGTTTTGAATTTGGAACTATAATGTAGCGAATCATTTGTAGCTGATTTACGCCATCCATTCTTGCGGCATCAAGTGTAGAATCTGGGATTGCCTGGAAAACGAAAGTAAGCCATACAGTTCCAAAAGGTGAAAATATTGCAGGGATTATCAAAGCTTTCCAACTGTTTAAAAGTTTTAGTTTTTCTAATAAAATATAATTCGGCAGCAGTGTTACCTGAATCGGTAAAATCATAAATAGCGCAAATAGTATAAACCAGAATTTTTTCAGAGGAAAAGAATATTTTGCAAATGCTGTTCCTGACATACAGGAAAAAAGGGTTTGTCCTGCCGCAATCATCAGACACATGGCAAGGCTTCTCCAAAATTTTATCAGATAATCAGGTTTTGCCAGAAAAACTTTATAATAATTCATCAGAGAAAATCCGGTATCTGAATGAAAAACTGAAAATACAATCAGATAGATAATTGGAAATAAAAAAATAAAGGCTATGATCGAAAAAACAAAGAGCCGGGTGTACTGTTTGTACTTATGCATCGGCAGTCCTCCTCTTTAGAAAATAGTATATCATATAGATAAGACCACTTAGAAAAAGAATAAATACGGTAATAATAGTTGCACTGGCGGAAACCTTTTGGTAATTCAGATTTTGTAAATTATTATTCATAAAATGTTGTAAAAAATAAATACTGTTGTCTGGATGAGTTCCGCCAAGTAAAAAGGCTTCTCTGTAGCATTTAAACGCATTCATTATGGAGAGTATTAATGTAAAAAGGATAACCGGAAACAATATAGGACAGGTAATATAATAAAAGCTCTGCCATTTTCCGGCTCCGTGAAGACTGGCATATTCATAATATTCTTTCGGAATCATCTGAAGTCTGGAAGAATAAATGAAAATATAATATCCAACAAATTTCCAGAAATATAAAATACAGATGATCCAAAAAGCGCTTGATGTATGAAGCCAGTCTTTTTCAGGAAGATAAAAAAAGTTTAGTATCAGATTCAAAAAACCATTATTTTTGAAAAAAAACTGGATGACTAAAACTATAGATGCGATTGGCATGATGATTGGATAAAGAAAAGAGAGTCGGAAAATTTTCTGACCTTTCGTAATCTGTTGTAAAATTACAGAAATACAGAGAGCTGTCCCTAAAGTAACTGGTATTGTAACAAGCATATATTTACAAGTGTTTTTTACTGCCAGTAAAAACATTGTATTTTTAAATAGTTCTTTATAATTATCAAGACCTACAAATTCGCGTTTTCCGATACCAAAAGAAACAGAATACCACAAAACAATCAAAAATGGGATCAGATAAAAGAAAAGAAATCCTGATATTGCAGGGAAAGCCAGTAAGAATCCCTTCTTCTTTTTTTTCGTTGCATCACGCTCGCTTTCACTTAAAACTATTCTGTCACCTGTGTATGATAATCATTCCATGCTTTGTCTGCTAAAGCCGAAAGCTTATCTTGCCATATCTTTTTAAAATCAGTTTGCGGACCATATAATAAACTACTATTTTCTATAATCTCTTCATAAATAAAATGTTCAACTTCTGTCGGAAAATATGCTCCTTCTAAGGACTGAAATGCTTTTATAGTTAAATCCTGTTTTGACTGATCTAAGAAGGATAGTTTTGTACGGATGGCAGATACTTGTACCGGATAATCTGTTCCAAGGACACCATTTGCGCTTAGTGACATTCCATTAGTACTAGTTGATTCCTGAATTACGTTATTTAAAAAATACATTAAGAAGTGATAAGCTTCTTCTTTATAATCAGATGCCATACTTACAGCACCAAAGCAACGAATGGCAGCCATTTTTTTTCCCTGAATATCAGGGATTATGTCTATTTGCGTTGTGTGTTCGTTTATGTCATCCAAAGATGAGATTAAAATATGCGAAGAGCTAGTATCAGTATTATTTGTCTTTTCATTTTCTAAATAATCTTGTTTAAATAATAAGTATTCTAATGCGAAATTACTCCACTTTTCCTTATCAAAGAAAATCTGACCGGAATTGTAATCCGCAGCAGGTTGAAACCAGTTACCACTAGTATTATCTAATTCGAATAGTGTATTTTTCAGAGCGTGGTCAGAAGAACTTTTTATATTTGAAATCCAATCTTCTAAGGTATCATTTTCCTGTGTATAATCAAGTACAGTATCGGAGATTAACATATTATAGTGGCAGGAAAGAGGAAGAATATATTGTCTTTCCTGATATTGACCGGGGAGAAGAAAAGACGGATTATAGTTTTCCTTTTGCCAATAAGAATCTTTTTTCATATATTTATCCAATGAGGCGAATACACCACTTTGCATTGCCTTATAAGGATTTTCAAAAAGAGGTTCGTTCATCTGCGCAGCTCCATCGGTGGAACAGTTAACAAGATATAAGTCAGGACCTTTTCCAGACATGATCTGTGTACGGAGTTTCTGAATTTCTGCAGATCTTTTATCAGGATCAGGAGATAATATTTTAATTTCAAATTCCAGAGAGTTATTTTTGGATGTGGCATATTTTACAGCATCAAGAACCTGCTCCTTAAAAGCAGGTTCTATAACAATAGAGAGTGTTTTGGAGACATCTTTATTTAGTTTTGTACATCCGGATAATCCAATTGAAAGGATGAGGAGTGGAAGAAGAGCAAATTTAAAATTGAACATTGGTATGATCCATCCTTAAAAATTACAAAGTATAACTGATTGAATTTAAATGATGTATATGTCTTGATATCTGAATTTTAACACAAAAATAAAACGATGTCAAAAAAATAAAGGAATTTTTTGAAAACAAAGTAGTTCGTATGATTTTGTTGATTTTCGAAGAATACCAGAGGACGCTTGCATTTCAAAAAAATACAAGTTATCCTTAAGAAGATGTACAAAGGAGGAAAAGAAGATGCAGCTTGCAACAGCAATGAATCTAAGAAAAGCAATGGATGAGGAAACCAAAAGAGAGCGGTTCGCTTCCTGGTACAGCACACTGCCCGGAATCCCGGCACATGAAAAAGAGATCATAGAAAGGTCTTTAAAATATAACGTGTGGAAAGAACTCATAAAACTCTTTGTCGTTTATATGATCCTTTCACTGGTATGGTTTTTCGGAGCCGGTCAGTATGATCCGTTTGAAAGTGTAACAGGATATTCTCTCATAGGAAAAAAGAGCGTAATTGGAGTTGTGCAGGAGGATGGCGAGTCATTGCGCTTGAAAAATCCGAATAAAGGTGAGCATGTAAGTTACACACTTGCAGAACTTGGAATGGATCCGATCAAATATTCTTATGGCAGTCGGTTTCAGACATACTGGGAAAAAGAAAAGAATGGGGAATATCAGTTACTTGCGGTATTGCCGGAAAAGCAGGTATCGAAAATAGAAGGTCTTTATTATGGCGTAATGGGAGTCGGATATTTTGCAATTCTTATTGGCGGGATTTGTGCGTTTTTTATCCGGAGAAAACGATATACAGGATGGTTTTTATCGTTCTATTACAGGCTGGAAAAGTTTTACTCAGAATATGGTGTATGGCAGAAATACAGTGTTGAAAGAGGTTATGACACGGTCGATGCGATTATTGCTTACGGAAATGAAAATCCGATATATTTTGTAAACGAATTTTCGAATATCCATCTCACAAAAGAGGAAGTAAAGAAAAAGAAATCAAAGCTTGCCATGGTCTGGCTAACATCAATAGCGGTTATGGCTGGGATTATACTTGTTATTTCACTGTATGTGAATATTACGTCAGCGATCGAGTGCAGGCAAAATGAGGCAAGGACAGCAGCAGTTTTAGAAAAGCTGCAGAATGCGATCGATGAAAAAACGACAGGTCTTGGTGACAAATCGGAATATTACAATTATGCGGACATGATCGACCGGGCAAGGGATACATTCCCGGAAGAAGATATCTACTACAAGCTTCAGACAACGGAGGATTATGTCACGATAATTGTCACAACAAAAAAGAAACAAAATGTTTGCTTTGACCGGTATGTGCCGGTTCAGGGATCAATTGGTGATGAGGATACAGAGTATAAGCTTGAGATTGCCATGGTATCGGATGCGATGCAGCCGGACGACATTTTACATAATTATACAGGGATACTTAAGATAAAGTAAGGTAATGGCAAAAAGATGATTCTGCGAAAGGACAAAGGAGAAAATTTATGAAAAAGAAAAGATTTGCAATGGCAGTAGTATGCGCAGTCATGACTATAGCGCTTGCGGGATGCAGTATGCTCAGCTCCAAATTGAACGATATTACAGGAAAATTAGTGGGGAATTCGTACACGATCACGACCTATGATAATTACGGGAATCGTGTAATGACAACCACAGGAGACAAGATCAATGTGCAGGGAAATGCAGTGGAAACTTCAAGCTATGATTCAGACGGTAATGTTATCACGGGATATGAGCTTTCCTCTGTCATTACGATTACAATCGATGGAAAGGAAATCGAGAGTTGTGGTGATACCTGTATTTTTGCGCAGGACGCGTTGAAAGCGGATGTGGATTTTACGCAGGAGGATATTGAAAGCAATGCAAGCGGTAAGATTACAGACAATACTGCGATCGCAGGTGTCCTGAATAAGTATAAAAATATGTTTGGAAAAGCCAGAGTTGTTGTTATCAAATCCCAACTGGGACAGCCGATCGTAGCGTATAGTGGAGAAGATGTGTACTGGGAAATCCCGGATGATCTGCCGAAATTTACGAAGTTGATGATCGATGGGAAAGCGCTGTACATACACCGGGCGAATTTCCAGATCATTGATAAGAGTTTGTTGGAATCCAACTGATAAATTTACTGTGGTGAAATTTCACGGCTGATATAATCAAAGCATGGGTGCTATCATAACGGTGGTGGTTAGTCTTTCTTCAGAGGGACTGGTAAAGCAGAGGTATTTTAACTTGCATTTCCCCAAAATACCAGTTATCCTTATCAGTATATCAGGAGGAGGCACAAAAACATGGAAGAAACAAAAAAGTTATCATGTATAGACTGTAATGTTAAGAAATGCAATGCAAAGCAGAATATAGAGAACAACAAACCATATCCGGGATTTTGCGTGTCACATAATATGGACTTGAAAGACCGGCAGAGGGCGTTTGATACCTATCTGGGAGATGAAAAAGATTTAAAGATCATGCGTGCAAGTGCCGAGATCGAGCACGATTTTTACTGCCAGGCAACCCGTGTGGAGGAGACGATCCGCTGGGCAAAAAAACTGGGTGCCAAGAAGATCGGAATTGCAAGCTGTGTGGGACTCTTAAAGGAAA
>ENA-OWRJ01003543-OWRJ01003543.1-human-gut-metagenome-genome-assembly--contig:-NODE-3543-length-11279-cov-2.789291_pt1 | contig 11279 bp, 7 predicted proteins | sample MGYA00248269_ERZ651897 | MGnify/ENA primary metagenome ERZ651897 (study PRJEB26924, sample SAMEA4378252) | human gut metagenome | biome: human gut; feature: human-associated habitat; material: faeces...
TAAAACAGGCGACACCGGATTGCAAAAATCCGACGAAGCTGTTGCCGCACAAGGAGCTGGCGCACGTCCCAAGTAACCTTGCGACCATGCAGCAGCAAATTCTGCGCCTTTTCCAGATGGTGCTGGACGCAAGTATCACCGACGTGGACTTTTCCATTCGGGTGCAGACGTATGAACAGGCTCCGTCCTTGCAGAAATTTGATTTCCAGCCAATGAAGATTTCGTTCGAGTTTGTAGAGGAGAAACAGTTCGCTGAGGTGCTATATCCACAAAATATGTACAACCTGATCGACTTTTCTCTGCGCAAGTGCGTTCAGGAAAAGATCATGATGCGTACCTGCAAAAATTGCGGCAGATATTTTGCGCTCACCGTTCATGGCAGTACAGAATATTGCAGCCGGGTATTTGACACCCGCGGACGCACCTGCAAAGAGGTCGGCGCGATGCGGCAGTATGTGCAAAGCCACGCGCAGGACGAACTGCTGAAAATCTACCGCCGCGAGTACAAACGCCGCTTTGCATGGATCCGCGCGGGCAAGATTTCGCAGGAGGCATTCTCCGAGTGGAGTAAGGAAGCGCAGAAGGAAAAGGAGAAGTGCGAGAACGGCAAGATCTCGCAGACGGAATTTGAGAAGTGGCTGAAGCGATAACGACACAGCAACCGCATTAAAACAGGGAAGACAATTTGCTGATGCGTGCATGTTCTGCATCGAGGCAGGCATCCGCCTTGCGCACGTTTTTCGACCAGCAACATAGCATCTTAAGGGGGTTGCAGCCAATAGCACCCGCGAGGAAACCTATAAAGAAACCCGTGAAAAGCGAACGCCGCAAAAAGAATTGCATAGAAAAGTCGCTTGTGCTATAATAAAAAACAAAGAGAACTGCCAGAAGTGCAGGCAATGCACAAACGGGGCTTCACAGAAGTCTGCGTTCGAAGCGGCGCTCGAACAGTTTTGTGCAGGAAAAGGAATTTATAAGGATGGGTAATGTAAGAAAAGTTCAGAGAATAAACCTTTGCGATCAACTAATTTTGGCAATTATCGAACAGATTCAAAAGGGAAATTGGGCACAGGGTTCAAAACTTCCCGGTGAAATCGAACTGGCAAACTCGTTTAGCGTCAGCCGGAATATTATGCGCGAGGCACTGAAAATTCTTGAGAATTTCGGAGTGCTTGATGCACGGAACGGAATCGGAACGTTTGTCTCCGAGCATGCCATTGAAAATATTGAAAATATGCAGTTTTTCAATATGCTCAAAGAAAATCACTCGGTTGAGGCGATTCTGGAATTCCGATTGATGGTCGAACCGTCCGGTGCCTATTATGCTGCGATCCGTATTACAGAAGAGGGTATTGCGCATTTGAGGCAACTGGCAAATAAAATGATTCAAAAATATGAAGAGAATCCCAACTATCAGGACGATTTTGAGCTGCATTTGGCCATTGCACATTACAGCGCGAACCCACTTTGGGAAAGTCTGTGCCAGTCTCTTCTGGCGCAGTTGAAAAATAGCCTGTATGCGGAGTTCAACCAGCATGCATCAGAAAAGACAAAGCAGGACAATCGCGTTTCCCATATGGCCATTGTCGATGCAATTGCAAACCATGATCCGGAATTGGCGAGCCATCTGATGCGTAAACATCTTAGTTTCCGCATCAAGCTGATTAATCCGGATTTTGAAATGAATCCTGTCTACGCCAATAGACCCGTCGAATTCTGATGCCTGTGTGCGACTTTGCTTGACGCAAGGACGCACACAGGCATCTGTGTTTTAATGCTGCGAACGTATTCGCAGCTGGTTTTTTCTGTTAAAACAATACATCCATACAGATGCCGCAATAACAACCGCAGCGCCTATAAGCGTATGACATTTCGGAACCTGCTTTAGAATTGCCCAGCCAAGCAATACAGACATCACGGTTCCCAGTTGATCATAGATCGATATTTCCGTTGCCGGAGCGAGCCGGTATGCCAGCGTAATGGATATCAGTCCCAGACTGCCTGTGACCGCAATAGCGCTCAGCATGCAGATGTCCTGTATTGTTGGAAGATATGCCTCATAAATCACGAATGGCAGGGAGGCAGCTACACTGAAAACGGAAAAATGCATCACAACTGTCATTGCTGGAACCCGGTCACGGAAATGTGCCAGCAGGGTATATGCAGAGCCATTCATTACAGCAGAAAGCAAAGCCAAAAGCATTGGCACCGGAGACGATCCAAAAGATGGGTTTGCCGCGATAAGTCCGCCGAGGAAAACAATGGACAAAGCAAACCATTGCTCCTTTGATGCGCGCTCTTTCAAAAAAATCACCGAAAACAGCGTAGTAAAGAATGGTCCGGTTCGATTTACGATGGTGACGTCAGCGACATTTCCGAGCCTTGTAGCATAGAAAAACGTCACAAGTCCCAAAAAGCCGGCTATGGATCGGCCAAATAAGAATAGCTGCTCCTGTTTGACTCCGAACCACGGGTGCTGTTCTTTTTTTATATAGATTGCGGAAATCAGAATTCCAAACACATTTCGGAACAGCACCTGCAAATATACAGATACGCTTGCGCTGGTCAACTTGACGAAAATTTGCATCAAAGAAAACGCACAAGCGGATGTGATCATCCAGAATACGCCGGAGCTTCTGAGCTTTTGAATCATTTCCATATCAACTCCCAACAGCAAATAGGCTCATGGAGCGGTAATCTGTCCAATTACCGCTCCATGAAAAGGGGTTGTGCATTATTCGAAAGGCATTAGAAATTGGGGTATACGAAGGACGGAGGCAATTTAAAGATTATTCCCGGCACATTTTGATAAAGTCTTCTTTGCTGACTCCTTCAAGACCAAGATTTTTTAACGTACGACCTTCGACCATATCCGGCATCAGCGTACGCCCGACGGTAACCATAGCGTCAATGCATGGCGTCGGAACACCGGCAATTTTACCAAGAGATTGCAGGGAAACCAGAGAGCAAGGGACGTCTTCCATCAGGTATCGGGTGTTCAGCGACTTTTGCCCCATGATCCCCTTCAGATCTTCATTAGTCGTCAGGATCTCGTACATGTTCGTGCCCTTGCAGCGGTACATTGCAAGGTATTCCTGCACGAGCGGCTTCATTTTATCCAGTCCGTAAGCAGCGCCCAACGCCATGCGTTCTTTGTCCAAAGCATCCACATAGCGACCCTGAGCAGGCGTGAAATCCAGATAGTATTCAAACGGCGTTCCAGACTCAATGCGACCCGTATTCAGAATTGTGGGCGCGGGATGGACGTATGCGTTGATATTTTCAAGGCTGCAGCGAATGACATCATCCACAACCTCAAACTCCGGAATCAGATCCTTGAACATCTCTTTCAGGACGTTGTTGCGGCTGGACGGATATGCCGCCATAAACAGATGCTGCTTTTGTCCTGCAACATGTACTTTTCCAATTTCAACTGCGCGGCAGGCAAACAGCAGTGTGGATGTGCAGCCGATAGTTACGTCTGCGGTAACGCCACATTCGTTCAGAACCTTTCTGAACTCGACCGGTCCCATGGAGGCATGGGGATTCAGCACGATCACCTGTCCATCCTTCAGATAAGGAGCCATTTTTCGCGCCATGTCTGCGTGATACAGGGAGGGCAGAACAATAAAGATCAGCTTTGCCCCGTCGAGAACCTCTTCCATGCAGCAGCTTGCCAGTTCGATTTTGCCAAAGCCCTTATACTTGCTGTTGCCTTCGATCAGTACGCCGCCAATTTCATTGAGTTTGTCAACAGTTGCAGGAACAACATCGAAGATCTTGATCTTTTCGCCCATCAGCGAAAAATATCCAGCAAAAGCCTGCCCGCCATTTCCAGCACCAATAATAGCAATATGTTCTTTCATAATCGTAACACTCCTTTATTTATTTCTTCAAGAACGATTTTATTCTGCGTTGATGATACCGCTCTTTTTTGTCATGGCACTGACTGCGATCATGCCGATGAAGGAGAAAAGAATACCAAGGGCGGCATAGTTGATTGTTGTCTGAAGGATCATACCGATAACCCCGCCAGCTGCACCGCATACCATACCCGCGATAATTCCGGTGTTTGTAACAAAGTGCTTCTTTCGCAGCAGATAGCTGACAAAAATCGGGCAAAGGAGTACGGAAGCCCTCAGACCAGTTGTTGCGACAAGCCATGTCAGCGTGTCCGTAAAGAACAGGCACATGATCAGCGAGAATGCAACCAGCACGAAAGAAAGGAAACGAGATAGGTTCAGACTCTGCTTGTCGGAAATATCCGGCTTGATTTCCGGAACGATATCGCGCGTAACGTTCACGACGATTGACTGTACGCCAGAACTGACCGTCGACATCATAGCGGCAAAGAGTGCGGCACAGAAGCAAGCAGTGATCGGTTTGGGAAGGACGGTCATCAGCCAGCCGGTGGCGCTGGAGGCCGTCTCTAGATTCGGATTCATTGCCTTGATCGTGATGCCCGTAAAGACAGCCCAAATAAACGCGAGGAAAGAGACAACCGCAGAAATAATCAGACTGGTGTTGACTTTCTTCTCATTTTCCATCGCGCAGATGCGCTGATAATAGATCTGATTGGTTACGCCGCCCGGCATGATGGAGAAGAACCATAGCAAAATGGTATTTCCACCAATTGCTTTTACACTTTGGCTCAGGGATAACATGGACGGGTCTATTTCTTTTTTGATGCCGGTGATACCGCCGGCCATATCCGTAGCGCAGACAGAGATGATTGCCATTAAGCCAACGATGAAGCAGGCGAAAATGAAGTCGGTCCATGCAACCGTTTTTAATCCGGCGGGCATCACGAACAGCAGCGCTAATGCGGCAAAGATAATGCAGAGCATCGTATAATCAAGACCGGTGATCTGGTTATAAATGCTTGCGAAGGCGGTAATCTGTGATGTAATCCAACCGAATGGGAAAAGCATGGTTGCAATGGCTGCGAGAATGTTAACAAATTTGTTCTGTCCCCCGGTGTAATGCTTAAAGATGTCAGGAATAGTTGAAAACTGGTTTTTTCGAAGCCATTTTGCCAACACCATGAGAATCAAAAGCGGCATGACCATCAGCACGCCGTATATTACATGAGCAATGCCGACGGCATAGGCGTTTCCTACGTGTCCAACCATTACGCCGCCGCCGATTACGCTGGCGAACTGCGTTCCGACGACAACATAAATGGGAAGCTCCCGGCTTGCGACAGACCACTCATCGTGCGTTGTCTGCTTCTTTTTGCTGATGATATAAGTGGGAAGCAGAGTTGCTAGAACAACAAGGACAGTAACAAGAATAATATCAGTTGTTAGGCTCATGATTTTCCTCCCTTTTTCGCTCCGGTTTCTGAGTCCCTGCGCAGGTGATTCAATGCCCGATGCTTTATTACACCCCAACTGTACTACAGCTAGACAGTATTTGCAAGAGTTTTTTCCATAACGTTCTGTAAATCAGATAAATTTACAAATCTTACATCAGAGCTTTGTTGTAAATAACAAAAAATGCAGAGACGCAGAAGATATACAAATTTGAAATATTCAGACACGGAATGATTGTATCATAGAAAACTGTCTTTGATAAAGGAGGAGCATTTCGAAAAATATCAATATCTGCCTAAGCTTTGACCGGATGAAAGTCTACTGTCGCCGCTGGGTAATTTGTCTAGGGTGTATCTGAAAACTCCCAATGTGACCGGCAGCGAGGAATTTTTGCGCTGAGCAAGACATTTTTTCGCAGGAATACTGACGTATTTCAAGGAAAAATGGTGCAGCGCAGCGTGAAAAGGTCCGCTGTCCGGGTTCGTTGGGAGTTCTCAGATACACCCTAGCTTTTCTGATGATTTCCGGTATGGCAGCTTGTGCAAACCAACTTGGGTGAAGCACATTCCGATGTGGATGCTTTGGCGGCTGTGTGAAAGAGAAATTGAGCGATGACAGCCTCATCTGCCAGATAGTGACTACTGTTTGACTACTATCTCCCGCAAAGCCTCAAAAGCCGGTTTTCCTAGTGTTTTCAATGGGCTTCGGAATGTTCGGAGAACCTTGACAAACTTGGCAGTAATCCGTACAATGATTAAAAACGTGGCATTTTATCAGGATGCGCCTGAAAACTCCGACTTTTGATATGTATTCTGTAGTGCTATTATGAAGCATTCCGGTGGTTTCAAACCTTTCACCAAGGTGACATCACCTTTAGGTTCCTGTGAAGTGATTCGTGTGGGTTCGACCCCCACTACCCGTACCATAATTGGACCAAACATTGATACAATGTGTTGATGTTTGGTCCGTTTCTTTTTGCCCGGAAAGCCCGTGATGAGAATCAATCGGTCCCCATCTCGGTCTCCAATGCGGCACTCTCTGCATCGAGGGACTCCGTGTTCAGGTATTCATCCAGCAACATCTGGCAGGTTTCCATCAGGACTTCCCGTTGCATTGCCAGATCACGCGGCGGTACTTGTCAGTGCTGTGCCATACCTTGGGACCATAGTATTCCCCGCAATCACCGCAGACGATCTTTGCCGAGAATGGACTCAGGCTGTTATGGTGCCGCCCTTTGGATTTACGGACTGCCCTGCTCCGTCAGGTGCTTTGCGATCAGGTTGATCTTCCCGGCCACGGGAAAGAGGAAAACTTAACCACTTTTCAAAAAAGGATTAGAAAACGTAAAAACTGCCTCCGCAAAAGCTGCGGAAGCAGTAGATTATCCAGCTGGATCGTGATATAATATTATGTCAAAATATAAGTGTGATTTGTTTTTTGTTGTGCTGGGAGGCGACCAACATGACCCCTGAAGAAAGAGCCAGACAGCTGATTGACGCCCGTCTTGCGCAATCCGGATGGGTCGTTCAGGACCTGAAAAAAGTGAATCCCATGGCTTCTCTCGGTGTTGCTGTTCGGGAATATCCCACCAGTACCGGGCCAGTTGACTATGCTCTTTTTGTTGATGGGAAGCCCGTAGGCGTGATTGAAGCGAAGAAGGACGAGCTGGGCGAGAACATCACGGTCGTCGAGGGCCAGTCCGGGCGCTATGCCAACAGCACCTTCAAATACATAACCACCGAGTATAAGATCCGCTTTGCCTATGAAGCCACCGGGCAGCTTACCCGTTTCACGGATTATGCTGATGTCAAGTATCGCTCCCGGCGTGTATTTTCCTTCCACAGGCCGGAAACGCTGCTGGCCCTGCTTGCAAAGGACGATACGATCCGCAACAACATGAAGCGCTTCCCGGCTTTCGACACCACCGGATTCCGCAAATGTCAGGCCACGGCAATCCAGAATCTGGACGCCTCCTTTGCGGATAACCGTCCCAAGGCGCTGGTGCAGATGGCCACTGGAGCAGGCAAGACCTTTACGGCGATCACGGCGGCATACCGCTTGCTGAAGTTCGGCAAGATGAAGCGCATCCTGTTCCTTGTAGACACCAAATCGCTGGGCGAACAGGCGGAGCGCGAATTTCTCGCCTATACCCCGAATGATGATAACCGCTCCTTTGCCCAGCTTTACGGTGTTCGCCGCCTGAACAGCTCCTATATCCCCAATGACATTCAGATCTGCATCAGCACCATTCAGCGGATGTATTCCATCCTGAAGGGTGAGGAAATGGACGAATCCGCAGAGGAAGAATCCTTCTTTGAGCAGGCCGGGGCCGACGCGCAGGCGACGAAAGAGGTCGTCTACAACGAGAAATATCCCCCGGAATTTTTCGACTGCATCATTGTCGATGAATGCCATCGGTCGATCTACAACGTGTGGAATCAGGTGCTGGAGTATTTCGACGCTTTCATCATCGGCCTGACCGCCACGCCGGACAAACGCACCTTTGCCTTTTTCAACCAGAACGTGGTCAGCGAGTATTCCCGTGAGCAGGCCATCATCGACGGCGTGAATGTGGGCGAGGACATTTTCCTCATTGAAACCGACGTGACGAAAAACGGCGCGATGATCCTGAAGCAGCAGATCGAGTACCGGGACCGCCTGACTCGCGCCAAGCGCTGGAAACAGATGGACGAGGACCTGATCTATACCACGGCAAAGCTGGATCGGGACGTTGTGAATCCCAGCCAGATCCGCACCGTGATCCGAGCGTTCCGGGACAACCTGTTCACGCAGCTTTTCCCGCATCGCCGCGAAGTACCCAAGACGCTGATCTTTGCCAAGACCGACAGCCATGCGGATGATATCATTCAGATCGTCCGGGAGGAGTTTGGCGAGGGCAATGAATTCTGCCAGAAGATCACCTGTCAAGCGGACCGTCCGGAGACTGTTCTCAGCGCCTTCCGCAACGATTATAATCCCCGTATTGCCGTTACCGTTGACATGATCGCCACCGGGACGGACGTGAAGCCCATCGAGTGCCTGATCTTTATGCGCGATGTTCGCAGCAAGAATTATTTTGAGCAGATGAAGGGTCGAGGCACCCGCACCCTCGGCAAGGACGACCTGCAGAAGGTCACACCGTCCGCCACGGAAAACAAGGATCATTTTGTGATCGTGGACGCCGTAGGCGTCACGAAATCCAAAAAGACCGAGACCCGCACGCTGGAGCGCAAGCCCTCCGTCAGCATGAAGGAACTGATGCTGACTGTGGCCATGGGTGCAAAGGATGAAGACACCCTCACATCCCTTGCAAACCGTGTGATCCGGCTCAACAGCCAGATGACCGACCGGGAGCGCGCCGAATTCAGCAGCACCGTCGGCAGCAGCGCAGGGAACATCGCCCAGCGGCTGTTGGATGCTTTCGACCCAGATGTCGTATCCGCGAAAGCCGGTGTCGATTTGTCCGACGATCATGAGCCGACTGAGGACGAGCAGCACCGCATGGATGAGGCAAAGAAGGCGCTGATCCAACAGGCCGTGCAGCCCTTCTATAATCCGGATATTCGCGATTACATCGAGAATGTGCGCCGCAGCCATGAGCAGGTCATCGATTCCGTGAATATCGACACGGTGCTCTTTGCCGGGTATGATACCGACAAGCAGGCGAATGCAGACCGCATCCTCAAGACCTTCCATGCGTTTATCGAGGAAAACAAGGATGAGATCCTTGCCCTGCGGATCATTTACGATCAGCGGTATAAGGACCGTCCCATGGCGATTACAAAGCTCAAAGCCCTGTATGAAAAGCTGAAGGCGCAGAACATCACCATCGAGCGCCTGTGGGAATGCTATGCCATCAGGAAGCCGGAAAAGGTACGGCGCGGCACCGTGGCGCAGCTTACGGACCTGATCTCCATCATCCGCTTTGAGATGGGCTATGCCAATCATCTCGCCCCGTTCGCGGACAAGGTGAATTATAACTTCATGCAGTGGACGCTGCGCCGGAACGCAGGTGCTGTGCACTTTACAGACGAGCAGATGGAATGGCTGCGCCTCATCAAGGATCACATCGCTGTTTCCCTCAGTATTGAGCCGGAGGATCTGGACCTCAGTCCCTTTGATCGCAAGGGCGGTCTGGGCAGGTTTTACGATGTGTTCGGAGACAGCTATGAGGTGATTTTGCAGGAAATGAACGTGGAACTGGTGGCGTAAGGAGGGCATCTCATTATGGAGTATAAAGAATATGAGTTTGGTGAATTGCTCTATTATGAACAGCCCACCCCATATATCGTTGAATCGACCGATTATAACGATGCTTATGAAACCCCTGTGTTGACTGCTGGGAAATCTTTTATTCTCGGATATACTGACGAAAAAGAAGGAATATACGATCAACTTCCTGTCATCATATTTGATGATTTTACTACGGCAAGCCAGTATGTTAATTTAAAATTCAAAGTCAAATCGTCTGCGATGAAGATATTGACCCCTGTAACCGAGCTGGTTTTGCCAAAGTATATTTATTATCGGATGCAGATCATCAATTTCGACCATAGCACCCATAAGCGGTATTGGATACAGCAGTATTCGAAGATTAGAGTCAGTGTTCCTCCTCTCCCAGAACAGGAACGCATCGTTTCCCGTATTGAGGAGCTGTTTTCACAACTCGACGCCGGGGTGGAAACGCTGAAAAAAACAAAAGCACAGCTTGCGGTGTATCGGCAGGCCGTGCTGAAAGAGGCGTTTGATTCAATTGAAGATCAGTATTATCAAACACTCAATACAGCCATTCTTGGGTCGCCACAGAATGGTTTATATAAACCGAAAAGCGATTACAGTGATAATGGAACTCCAATTTTAAGAATAGATGGTTTCTATGATGGCTTCATAGTAAAAGACTATTACTATAAGCGCGTTAACCTTACTGTGGATGAGATTACACGCTATTCATTGGAAATAGGAGATTTAATTGTCAATCGTGTGAACTCCATGCCTTATCTGGGAAAATGTGCTTTGGTTCGTTTCCTAGGAGAGACAACTGTATTTGAAAGTAATATGATGCGCATAAAGTTGGACAACGAAAAGGTGAACGGTGATTTTCTAACGTATTATCTATCGTCGTCCACCGGGAGAAAAGAATTAACTAAGAGTGCAAAGCAAGCAGTTAATCAGGCAAGCATTAATCAGACGGATGTAGGAAATGCAATCGTGCCAATGCCACCTGTGGAAATACAAAAGCGATTGCTGACATATATCGAATCCCGTCTGTCCGTCTGCGACAGCATCGAGCAGACAGTGGATACAGCTTTGCAGCAGGCGGAAGCCATGCGGCAGAGTATTTTGAAAGATGCTTTTGAGGGGAGACTGTGATAAGTGAAAGACAAAATAAAATACTATCTTTTACTGCTGGCTTTTCTTTTCATAATGGCCCTAATTCTTTGGTTCTTTCATGACTGGATAGAACAATACAGCAATTCCCTTATGGTGTTGATTACCTTCATTTATGTGGTCGCAACTATCGAAATTTGCCGGGCAAATATCAAATCTGCTGAAGCAACTAAAGAACAGCTCGAAGAATCGAAACGTCAGTTTGCAGAAAATGAACGGCTCCAAATGATGCCGTATTTTGAAATCATAGTACATGATGATATACGGGATTTTGTTGAGTGCATAGGGCTTACTATTTCGAACAGCAACGCAGAGAACAGTACCGTTATCGATCGAAGGATTTCAATAAAAAATATTGGTCTTGGTGTTGCAAAAGACTTTACATACACGTGGTGCAATTTGGATGGATGCTATCCGCGGTACGACCTCGATTTTACAGCATTTGCTCCGGGAGAAGAAAAAGCATCTACTTTGATTTTTATGCCGAACATAAAGAGGACTTTAGCGAATATGAGGCTCGGGGATCAACTTCACCATCTTTGGCAATTCTAAAAACAAGGTTCAGAACTACAGAAT
>ENA-OWRJ01003547-OWRJ01003547.1-human-gut-metagenome-genome-assembly--contig:-NODE-3547-length-11276-cov-3.493717_pt1 | contig 11276 bp, 2 predicted proteins | sample MGYA00248269_ERZ651897 | MGnify/ENA primary metagenome ERZ651897 (study PRJEB26924, sample SAMEA4378252) | human gut metagenome | biome: human gut; feature: human-associated habitat; material: faeces...
GGTGATAAGAAACTTATCACCGCCCGGAAAGCTGTAAAAAATTTTATCAGGCTGCCGGATTTGATAAAGATCCTCTTTTCGCGAAAAAGAAGGAAGGCCGACGATTCGTCAGATCGCCGGCCTTGCCGTCAGGACTTATTTCAGACCCGTCCAGGTCTCCTTGCCGCCGGAGAGCTTGTAGTTGTGGGCGTTGGCGGCCTCCATGACGTCGAGATAGCAGGCGTCGCCCGTCTTAACGTCAGTGAAGGACTTGAGCCCGTCGGCGCCCTTGGCCAGGAACGCCGCGTCCGCGCTGCGGCCGAGCATCCGGTTGACGATGCTCACGACCTCGGCACGGCTGATCGCGCCGTTGGGGTTGTAGGCGACCTCGCTGTCAGCCAGCCAGCCCTTGGCGACGACCGACGCGATGTACTTGTAGCCCCAGAAGGTCTCGGGAACGTCGGTGAACTTCACCGTGCCCTCCTCCAGCGCGAAGAAGCGGGACGCCATCGCGCAGAACTCCGCGCGGGTGACGGAGGCGTTCGGCTGGAACGTGCCGTTGGGATAGCCGGTGAGCACGCCCTTGGAGGCGAGCGTCTTCACAGCGGTCTCATACCAACTGCCGGATCTCACGTCGGAGAAGCTGACGCTCTTCGTCATGCTCGTGTCGAGCAGCAGACGGTAGAAGATGGTCGCGGCCTCCGCGCGGGTCAGGCTGCCGCCGGGCTGGAAGGTCCCGTCGGGATAGCCCTGAATGTAGGCGAAGTGGTCCGTCGTATTCAGGCGGAGGTCGATCACCGCGCCGCTGACGTTGACGTCGCAGGCGGGCATCTTGAAGGTGTAGGTCGTGTCGTTGACCTTGGTCAGCTCGACGGTCTTGCCGTCCTTGCCGACGACCTGAATGTCGTCCACGCTGACGCCCTCGGTGATCTTGATGGTCACGGTCGTGCCGGCCGAAGCGCTGCTGCGGTCGGGCTTGATCTGATCCTTCTGCGCGTCATCCACAACAACGCGGTAGGTGGGAGCGCTGGGAGTGACGGGGGCGGTGGGATTGCCGAACTCGGGATAATTCTGCGAGCCGCCGCCCTCGGCATCGGCAGCGTATGCAACGCTGCCGATGCCTGCGAACAGGCACAGAGTCAGAACAAGCGATAAAAGAATGCTCAACTTATGTTTCATGTGGTACTCTCCTTTTCGTCGTTGACCTGCTTAGGAGTTGGTCTTCAGCTCGACGCCGTACTCATACATCTGGATGAAGTAGGTCTCGCCGCTGTTGAGCAGGGGGAGCTGCGGGTAGGTCGCGGTGAAGACGCCGCAGAGACCGCCCTTGTCGTCGTATGCCGTCCGATTCTGATAGGTCAGCGTGCCGGAAGCATAGGCCGTCGTCTTGTCGATGGTGTCGCCGGTCTTCTTGAAGATCTTGTAGCTCAGACCCTTGGCATCATTCAGCGGGGTTATCGTGCCATTTTCGTTGTGCACCTTGATGAGGACCGTGAAGCCGGTGAAGGTCTTCGTGGTGTAGGTGGCTTCGATCTGGATGTTCTTCAGAACGATGTCGAACTGGTACTGGCCGCCCTCAAGCTTGTAGTTGGTGTCGCCGACGGTGACGGTCACAGTTTGCGTACCGACGGTTAAGCCGGTCATCGGCTGATCGTTGTTCTTGTCCACCGGTGTACTACCGATCGTGAAGCTCAGGTCGAGGTCCTCAATCGTGTGGCCCTTGGCAAGGCCGCGGCCAACGCTGTTTTCCTCTGCCTTGAGGATATTGACCAGCGCGGTGTAGAGCTGGGACTGCGGGAGTCTCCAATAGAGCTGAGCATCCGTGACAGCCTTTTCCAGCTTGATCGGGCGCTGCGCGATGTTCGCGGAGCCCTCGATCAGGTTATCGCTGGTGGCAGCCGCACCGATGAAGCCCACCGTGCCGGTCGGGGCAGTCATCGTACTCTTCTCGTTCTTCACGTCATTGTTGTCCAGCCTGTAGTTCTTAGCCTTGGCATTGGTGACGCTGCTGAAGACGAGCTCATAGTTGTCATCTGCTGCCTTTTCCGTCGCGGTTCTGTCTGCCGCCAGTGCGGTGCTGCTGGTGTTGCCTTCCTCACGGTTGGCGGCCTTGTAGGTCTTGGCATTGCCGACACAGTCGTCCTTATCCTGCTTGATGAAGATGCCCGTCGTGTCCGTCAGGTCAAAGTCCGCCAGATTATCGGCGTAGTCCACGCTGTCGCGGGTCGTGCTCTTGACTGCATCAAGGATCCAGTCAAGGTCGTTGGCCTGCTCGCCGTAGACCGTGGCGTCATTCAGCTCATTCTTGGCCTTTGTGGTGGTGGAATAGAGCTTCATGCCGTCGTAGGTCGTGACCGCGGAATCCTCTGCCGTCTCATCGGTGGTGTACTTGACGTTGTAGTTCATGTCCTCCGTGCCGGCCACGAGGATCTCATAGCCGTCATGGACGTCGAGACGGTTGTACGCGTCGGTCTGAGACGCAACGTTCACACCAGATACTGCCGCGACAGAGTTGACCTCATTGGTCACAGTGTACTTCGGATTCGTGTCGAAGGCTTCGAGCGTGCCGTAAACCGTGGACTGCGCGCACGGCGCGACCGTGGCGTCCTTGTCGTTGATGGTGAACTTGCCGCCGTAGGTCTCGGACTGATAAGCCCAAGCGCCGGTGACCTTTGCGGTCGTGATCTGCGTGCCGACGTCGATACGATCGGTATTCGTGCGCGTAACCTTGGTCGCATCGAAATACGGAAGTGCCTGATACAGCTCGTTGTGCACAGTCACATTATCCGTGTAGGTGTAGGTCTGCGAAGCGCCGTTGTAAACCTTGTCGACATTCTTGAGCGCGATCTTCGCTTCCTTCTGGATGGCAGTGACGGTGACGGAGGTGCTGATCTGCTGCTCGCCCACGCCGCGCTTCAGAGTGACGGTGAATTCGCCGACGCCGTTCACATTCAGGAGACCGGTTTCCTTTCCAATCGTGACCGTACTCTTGAAATCGGCAGCAGTGGTCACAGACCATTCGAGGATGCCCGAGCCGTTGCCCAGAGTGGTGTAGTAGCCGTACGGATAGAGCTGGATTACGTCACCGTAGTAGACGGTGTTCGTGCCGGTGCTGCTCTGCGGCAAGCCGTGGATCGCGAGATCGATGTTGGCATCCGTGCGCTGCTTGGTGTACTGGCCGTTCTCATAGGTGATGGCGTAGTTCTTCGAGAGCGCGTCGATCGGCTGAATTGCAACGCCGCCGACCTGATCAAGGGAATCGTTGCTGTAGTTGGACTTGCCGCCCGTCGGGTTATAGAGGAATTCCGGCGCGATCTGCACGTCGCGGAGCGAGGTGTCCGGCGTTGTGTCGCCAGTCTCCGCGGCAAGACCCGTGTAGCCTGCGGTCATGTCGGGGAAGGCGTCGTACTGCGTGGTCTGCCAGGAGTCTGCCTTGATGGTCAGGGCCTTCTTTGCGATGGTGAAGCTCTTGGAGATCTCGTGCGCGGTGTAGTTCGCGGTCTCGTTCACGTGCAGCGTGACGGTGTACGTACCGGCATCGACCGGCGCCTGCTCGTCAACATTGCCGTCCGCCGGGGTGTTGTAGCCGATGGCCACATCGCCTGCGTAGGTGAGATAATGTTCCGGATTCTCCGTTGCCTTTGTCAAATCCGGTGTTGCACCGGTGTACGGCATGGAGTTGTAGGTTGCCTCTGCCGCAGTGATGCCGATGCTCGGATGCGCCTTGGTGATGGTGTAGATGCCGTAGGCCACATCACCCGTGGAGGTATCGGTCGCCTTTACCAGATAGCGGCCCGCGTAGCTCGGGACCGTTTCGCTCCAGGTCGTGCCGTGATATTCGACCTTCACAGTATTCCCCTGTGCGTTCTTCGCGGTGACGGGCACATTGCCAGCCGGATTATATTTGGTGGCCGTGTCATTGAGGTAGATCAGCGTGCTGGCCTTCGGCGTGGTGGCCGGAGTCGGGACAGTCGCCGTCTCAACAACGTTGAACTGCATCGTGACGCCGCTCTTATAGTTGCTCTGGTTCGGGCGGGCAACCACGGTGTAGAGACCGAGCTTGGAAATGTCGGTGGTCTTCTCGATCTTCGTGTCGCTGTGATAGTAGAACGTCAGCGTGTAATCCTCGGTGCCTGTGCCGAGCGTGATCTCGCGGCCGGACTGGTCGATCATCTTGATGACCTTGTCTGCCGGGAAGGTCTCGCCCTGCTTCAGCTCCAGCGTACCATGCTCGCCGTAGACCTGGCTGCGGCTGACATAGATGTTCTCCGTATACGAGGCTTTATCCCACTCGTAGTTGTTCGCGTCGTCGCCGCGCAGCTCAATCGTGGAGATGGTGAAGCTGTTGTCACCGGCATTCGCGCTGCTGAGCTTCGCCTCGGTCGCCACAGCGTAGATGCTGTCGCCGTTGATGATGCCGACATTGTTGGTCGGCAGACCCGTGCCGTTCGTGGTCTGATCGGTCACGGCGTCGTTCAGCATGACCTCAACGATGTTGACATCGGTGGTGCCGTCGTAGACCTTGGCCTGCGCGATGGCGTCCGCAATGGAGACGCTGCGCTTTTCAATGGTGAAGTCGACTGTCTTAGTCTGCTCCGTCCAGTAGGCGGAAGCGGGCAGCGTGATCACGGCCCTGTAGGTACCGGCCTGTGTCGGCTCGACCAGGTTGTTATCCTTGTCGTAGTACTTCACGGTCCAGGACTTGTTCGCGGCCTCATTGATGCCCGTGCCATTGAAGCCGAAGCCATTGAGCGCGACCGTCAGGCCCTGCGTGCGGCCGTTGTAGGTCACGGTGGTGTTTTCGGGAACGATGGTGTAGCTGCTCTCGCGGACGATCAGGCTGCGGGTGATCTCCTTCGCCGCGTAACCGGTGTTGGTCGTGGCGCTGACCGTCAGGGTGTAGAAGCCCGGGGCAGTCGGGACCCCATTGTCGTCGCTCTCTGCGGTGTTCCAGCTAAAGGCGTTCCAGCCGTTGACGGTGTTCATGCTGGTGAAGGTCTTCTCATAGGCGGTGTCATTGCCCTTCGCGCTGTCGTTCGTGACCTTGACGGTGACGTTCGCGTTCGGCACTGCGCCGACCACGCCGGAGAGGAACACATTCGCGGTGACGGTCTCGCCCTCGGTGATGCCCTCGGTGTTCTCAGCGCCGATCTTGCTGGTGTTGAGCGCGACGGAGACAGTCATGTTGGTGTCCGTCGGCATCAGGACGTTGGAGTAGTAGACCTGACGGCCCTTGATCGTCTGATTAACTTCCGTGGAGGAGCCCTTGGTGATCGGCTGGTCGTTCACGGTGATGACCGCACGATAGGCGGTGTTCTGCTCGACCTTGTCAAGAACGAGGGTCGTGCCGGTCGCGCCGATGTCCGTCCAGCGCTGGGAGTTTGCAAAGTCTGTGCCTTCGGCATCGCCAATGGCGGTTGCGCCGTTCAGCTTCTGCCACTGGACGGTGTAGTCAGTAGTCGGATTCAGCTTGGCGATGGTGTTCCGCAGAGTCTCGTCTGTCAGCTCACGATCCAGCGTGTAGATATCGCTCAGTGCAAGCGTGGCCTTTTCATTGGCCTTGAATGCGCCGTCGCTCACGCTGATGTGGATGCCCTTGTCACCATCGGTCGTCTGCTTCTTGTTCTCGTCGTTGCAGTTGAAGACCACAGAGGAGTAGACGGTGACGGTGTCGTTGGTCGTCGTGCAGCCAGCGGCAGCCGTGATGGACTTCTCGGTTTCATTCACCGTGGCGCTGGCATTAAACGTCGCGTCACCGCTGTAGACGGCGGTGATCTTCACGTCCTGCTTGGTGTTGTCATTAGCCTTGACAGGCAGCTGATCGGTCTTAATGCTGGCGGTCATAACGCCTGCGACCTCTGCAAGGTCTTTGGCTTCACCAATCTTTGTCCAATTAGTGCCATCAACGCTGTAGTAGAAGGTCACAGTGCCGGTGGGCTTCATCGTAGCATCGGCACCCTTGGCTGCGGCTACCGTTGCCGTCAGGGTGATCTCATTGAGCTGATAGACGTCGGGATATTTCCCATTTTCACGATCGACTGGGGTCTTCGTGATGGCGTCGATGGCCTTCACGGTCACGGTGACGTCCTGCTTGGTGCCGATGACGGCATCCTTCGAGGTCGCCTCGCTGCCCGCGAACACGCCCTTACCGGTCAGCTTGACGCGGTAGCGGTCGTCGACCTTATTCTCGTCGACCTTGATCTGATTTGTTCCCGTAGCATCGACTTCCTGCTCGTTAGAGCCGGTCGTCTTCAGCCACTTGATGTCGTAGTTCGTTGCGTCAACGGTACGGCCGTCGAGCGCGACCACGGAGTAGTCTTTCGCCGTCTGGTCAGCATCCTGACGCAGCTTGAAGGTGTGCTGCACGCCCGCCAGCAGCTCAGTCAGGTTGTACTTGTACGTCGTAGCCTGTGCCGCTGTCTTGTTAGTATCGTCCAGCTTGCCCGCCAGCGTGGACTCGATGACCGGGGTCATGAGCTTTGCGGACTTGATGTAGACGGCCGCATTGCCGTCGGTTGTGGACGTTGCATAGGTTTCGTTCGCGACGTAGACCGCCTTGAAGGTCTCCTTGTTGGTGGTAGCGCTTGCACCGGCGGAAGTGCTGTCATACGCGCCCATCGTATAGGTGGTGCTGGCAACGCCGGTGTTCGTTCCCTGAGTCTCAACGTTTACGGTGCCAATGAGCTTCCAATCTGTACCATCCAGACGGTAGAACTCGACCTTGCCGGTCTCAACGCCGGTGCCGCCATCCTTGGTGACCGTGGCGGTCAGCGTGACGGCCTGGCCCTCGAACTGTGCCTTGTGCTCGCCGATGTCGGTAAAGGGCGTAGCGCCGTTGATCTTGACGTTGTTCGCCTCGGTCTCCGCGCCGGTGATCGTCAGAGCGGTGGCGGTGGACTGCCGCACGGTCGTGTTGGTCGACTTGGTATACAGGCAGGTGTCATACTGGTCGTTCACCAGCACATCATTTTCATTGAACTTGCCGGCCTTGACGAACAGGCTGCCGTTGTCCGGGCCGAGGGGGACGATCTGCGCGCGGAACTGATAGCCGGACTTGTCGCCGGTGACCAGATAGGTGGCCTTGTCGCTGGCTTCGCCGTCCGTCTTCCAGTCGTTCTTGCCGACTTCGGTGTACTGCCAGACGATCTTATAGTCCTTGCCGAGCACAGGCTGCTTGCTGTCCAGCGTCTCGACGCCGGTGATGCTGGCGGTCTTGACCTGCAGCGTGTAGGTGTGGCCCGCGACCATGTTGCCGGTGATCGGCGTGCCGGTCGCGCTGTCGCCCTCGTAGACGTTCAGAACATTGCCGTTGTCTGCGACATTGCTGGGGCCCTTGGTGATCTTCCAGCTCAGCGCCTTGGAGAAGATACCGACATTCATCACGCCAGAGGTGCTGCCGCTGTAACCCTCGTCGGCGTTGGGGGTGAATTCGGCCCAATAGTATTCGTCCTTGGCGGTAGTCTTGTACTCGCCGACCGTCGTGCGGAACGTTGCGGTCGTCCCCTCGATGGAGGTGGAACCGACAATCGTGGAGTTCGTCTTATTCGCTTCTTTCGTACTACTCTTGTAGAAGGTGACCGAGCCCACGGCGAAGTGATTCAGCTCCGCCTGAAGCGTAATGCTCTCGCCCTCGTACTGGATGACGCGGTTGTTTTCCTGCGTATCGTAGGCCACATCCGTGATCTTCAGTGTCAGCTCGGTATCCTGCGCAAGCCAAATAGCGTACAGGGTGGTGTCCGTGGTGAACTTTGCGGTGCTGCCGGGATAGACAACAACGCCGGTTTCGGTGTTGATGGTCTTCGTGTTCCCATTTACGGTGACGGTTGCTTCGCTGTCTGTGCACCAGCCCACGAATTCATAGCCCGTGCGCCTCGGCTCCTGCGCGGTAATGGTGTCGTTCTGGCTGCCCTCGAGATAATACTTCACGACCTGCGGGGAAGGCAGACCGGACACGTCATCGCGCGCATTCGCGTTGTACGTGATCGTGATCGTCTTGCGGACAACGCCGGAAACGGAGATGTTGGTGTCCTTCGTCACCGAGGTGAGGCGGAAGTGGATAGTCGTTGTGCCGTCATTGCTCACTTCCGGATCGCCGTAGGGAGCGAGTGCGTAGCCGTTCGCGGCAACAGATACGCTGTTGTCGTACTTGTAGCCGTTTTTCACGACCAGATCGAACGTGATGGTCGAGCCGTAGGGCACCTCAAAACGGTTGTTGGTCAGAGTTGCAGCGGTATCGCCAATTTTCCAGTTCGTCAGTTCCCAGCCGTCGCCGCTCAGCGCGTCCACGGTGATGACCGGGAGGATGGGCGTGATCTCGGCATAGATGGTCAGCTCACCGGCGACGGGCTTGGTAAAGTCGTAGGCCTCATGGGTCGTCGCCGTCGGATGGTCTGCGCCACACCAGCGGACGAACCTGTAACCCTCGATGTTCGGCTGCTGGGGCTGTGCCGCCGGGTCACCGAGCTGGACGGCCTGCGTCATGAAGGTTTGACCGTTCAGACCGTCGACGATCAGCTCATTGCCCTGCGCGTCCACGACGCGGTACTGGAAGGTGACCGTCGCGCGTGCGTTTTCGGTGACCTTGACCGTCACGACCTGATCGGCCGTCACGTTCTCAATTTTATAGGTATAGGTCGCGGCCTTGTGTTCGGAATTGAAATTACCATCGGTTTTTGTCAGTGTGCCATTCGCCGTGCTGCTGATGGTAACCATCGGCTCGGTCGCCGCATATGCGCCGTCCACGGTCACGGTGAAGGTGAAGTCACTGCCGTGCTCCACGACGAGGGCCTGACTGCTGCTGACGGTGTAGCCGCTGCCGCCCTGAAGGGTGATGGTGTAGGTCTTCTTCGCCCAGACAGCGTAGAGCGTCATGTTATCCGTGAGCTCTTCGGACACGGTCGCGCCCGCGGCGTAGACCACAAGACCCTTATTTTCTTCCTTGGCCCAGCCGAGGAAGTCATAGCCATCGCAGGTCGGCTTGACCGCGCTCAGCGTGACCGCCTGACCGTAGGTTTTGGTGGTGGCATCAATGGTGTTCGGCGTGACAGTCGCGCCGGTCGGCGCGTTCAGATCATATTTGATTGAGTAGGTCTTTGGCATATAACGACCATAGAGATTTACATCGCCATTGACGTCTAACGTCGCTTTTGCCTTATCAGTATAATCGAGGTTTTTATACCAACCATCGAAGTTGTAGCCGGTGCGCTCTGCGGGGGTGATCAATGTCACATTTGCGCTTTCTCCGGTGACCTTCTGGCTTGTGAAGTAGGCCTCATCAATCGAATAAGAGATCGTGTAGACCGGAATCTGCTTCATCTTCACGCTGACAGCCACGTTGGATTTAATGTCGGTTAACGTGTATTTGGTGAGATCAGTGGTATCTTGTGTCAGCGTTGCGTCGCCGGTATAGCTGACGCCTTCAATCGTCCAACCGCTATCCGCAGTCACAGTGAAGGAGACGCTGCCATTATAGGTAACGGTCTTGTCAGACTTAGTATCTGAGTCATCAAACTTTGCCGTGAAGTGATCGCCGACCGGCAGCGTGACAACATAGGACTTCTGCTCCGGCTGAGAGACCGTTACGGCCGTGTCGCCCGTGGGGACAAAACTGTAAGTGTAGGTCGTGCTGCCGTCATTATTCTCAGTCTTTGCCGAGTAACCGAGCGGTACGCCGTTTGCGGCAACGATCATACTGCTCACGTCATATTCGGCAGTGACCGTGACGTTGAACGAGGCAGGACTGCCGGGGGTGACAGAATGGCCAGTGCTGGTGAGGGTCACGCCTGTCAGGGAGGCAGTGTCCGGATAGGTGATGGTATAATTTTTGGCCTGCCACACGGCATAGAGGTTGATATCCGCGTCGCCGAGCATGACCATTGCGCCGGGCGCATAGGTCGTATCAGCCGTTGTCGCATTCTCGGTCGTCGACCAGCCGAGGAAGGTATAGCCCTCGGCCTGCGGGATGAGCCAGGGGATGGTGACGGTGCTGTCCTTCGCGCCGGTCAGGTCGCTCGGCCAGTTCAGCGCGCTGCCGTCCGTCGCGTTGCGGCGCACGAACTTCACGCTGTGGCTGCCGACCGGGGTGGTGCCGTCGGCGGTCCAATGTGCATAGACGTTCGTATCCGCAGTGACCGGCGCGCCAAAGTTGTACAGACTTCCGCCGTCGGCTGCTGTATACCAACCGGCAAATTTGTATCCCTCCCGCGTGGGGTCACTCGGGCGCGTTGTGCCGTACCCGCCCTGCACGGGAACGGAGGAATAGACAGCATCCGTTCCATCGTTCATATAGAACTTGACCTGCCAGGTGCTCGCCGGAACCAGATCCTTGATCTGAACGGTCACCAGATCGCTGCTGCCGGAAGTGTCACCTGCTAAGGTATAGCTCGACTGCACGGTAAACCGAAGACTGCCGTCTCCGCCAACTAACGCAGAAAGAGTTCCGGTATATTTATCGGTAAACGTGATTTCAGAATCCTCGATAGAAGTACCGTAATGACTATTTAGATCCTTAAACGTAAATGTGATTTTTTGGGGATTCAATGTCCCATTGAAGTTGCACTTGAAGGGGATTTCGACCACTGCACCGGGGTATAAGTTGGTGCTCGGAGTGAAATTATCGAATCCGATTCCCAGCGAAAACCTATAATTTTGGTTACTACTATCAGAATAGGTATAGCTTGAAAGCTGTTGCGTCTTATTGCTTTCCTCCCAATGAGCTGCCGACAGGACGATTGTATCCTCGTCTGCCGCCAGCGCTGCCGTCGGCAGCAGGCTCAGCGTCATGATGAACGCCATGAGAAGGCTCAATAGCCTTTTCGGTGTCCATCGGGTTTGTTCTGTTCGTTTGTTCATGCGATTTCCTCCTTATATTTTCACTTTTTTGTGATCGTTCGTGTGCGCCCGCAGAGCGCTCTGCGGGGACGAGGGAGGCCTCCCTCGTCATAGTCTTCTGACAGCAATTTACAGTTATTGACATTATATTAGCCAATAGAATAAATGTAAATCATACCAAAGTATTAGAAAACGTGAAAACAGGAGAATAACGGCGAAAAACGGCAAAAAAAGGAGAGCCGTGCGGTGCTGCACGGCTCCCGGTTTATGATCAGGTTATTGCGGCTTGTCGATGCGCAGGCGCTCCAGCGCGGTGCGGACGCTGCCGTGGATGACAAGCTCGAGCCGGTCGACGAGGGCCTGCGGGTCGTCCTTCATGTCCCGCTTGATCCAGTCGAGCATCAGGCCGACGAAGGCGTACTTGTAGACCGTTGCGATGAAGGCCTTGTCCTCGTCACGCACGCTCA
>ENA-OWRJ01003552-OWRJ01003552.1-human-gut-metagenome-genome-assembly--contig:-NODE-3552-length-11245-cov-3.592761_pt1 | contig 11245 bp, 7 predicted proteins | sample MGYA00248269_ERZ651897 | MGnify/ENA primary metagenome ERZ651897 (study PRJEB26924, sample SAMEA4378252) | human gut metagenome | biome: human gut; feature: human-associated habitat; material: faeces...
GCCCCGGAAGATGAATCCTCCGAGGCCACATGTGTTTCTTTTTGATAATATATATATGAAATTTTTTGATTATTTTTCTTGAAATAAAAATAATCTGCTACTTTATTCTAATTATTGGCACTGCCGCTTTTTATTGGTAAAAGAAGTGGAATATACAAGGGGAAGCTGATGAAGATAGTTAATAAAAGCATATTAGATAAAATTCTTTTTCATTGGAAAGAAATCGCTATCAATAATGGTCATGTCGATATATTCTATTCGAATAAATATTCGGTATCGATCGATATCGACAAAATAGACTCCATATCTTCATCAACATTTTTCTGTTTTTTTCATCGCCTAGAAATACAATGTGGCAAAAATATATATAGTATAAAATATATTCCACGAGAGAATGTTGATATATTTATACAAAATGCATGTGACGGAATATTTAGGCATAAATTGAATATTTTACATAAACTTGTTGAGGAGTACGCAGAAAAAGAATTCTTAAGAGATTCATCTGTTGATTTTATAAAGCATAATTTTGAATTTATAAAAAACTCTTACGAATTTATAAATAAAATAACAGAAAAATATATAAATGTTGCAAAAAATATATTCAAATTTTCTGATGTCGATAAATACATCGAATATTTAAGAACTAACTTCGAAGAGATTGAGGAAAAAGAGGCAACTAATTTTTTTAATACTGTTGAGAGCAACCCATTAACAAAGAAACAAAGATTATCTGTTATCAGAGATAACAATCTTAATTTGGTATTAGCAGCAGCTGGGACTGGGAAAACATCTGTTATTGTGTCAAAAGTATTAAATTATATAATTAGAAAGAATATACCTCCTGAACATATACTAGTTCTTGCTTATAATAAATCCGCCGCCAGAGAACTCACTGAGCGTATTCTATTGCGTGGGCAGAAATATGGAATAAAGGAAACTGATATTCCAACAATAAAAACATTTCACGCACTTGGGCTCGATATATTAAGAAAATCTCACAAAAATACACATATCTCAGTTTTTGCAGACGATGAAAAGAAACTGCTTCAGTGGATCAGTAAATGGATAGAAAAACGAATGTCCAGAGGGATTTCCTCTTTTTGGGAGACACTACTGTTCTCGTACTTTGCTGCTGATCCATTTGACTTTGAATCAACAGTAAAATATGAGGCATATCTTCGTGATACTGAGTATAGAACTCTTAATAATGAAAAAGTAAGAGGTTTTCAGGAAGTTCTTATCGCAAATTGGCTTTTTATTCATAACGTCCCATACAAATATGAAGAACAATATATATCTAAAAGGAGAATAGATCTAGGATTTGACTATAGACCAGACTTTCATATCGTAAATACGAATATATACATAGAACATTTTGGAATTGACAGAAATGGAAATACTCGTCCAGACATAGACCCTATTGAGTACAATAAAAATATAGAAAGAAAGCGAGCCTTACATAAAGAATTTGGAACTATTCTGCTGGAAACATTTCATTACGACTGGACTGAAGGGAATCTAGAAAATAGGCTTCAGACACTTCTCTCAGAAGTCGGCATTCCTTTAGAACAGAAAAGTCCCGAAGAACTTAATCGTGCACTACAAAAATCTGACCTTATCATTAAACTCTCTACCCAGTTATTGTCTTGTCTCCATGCAATTCGGGTGGAGAGTCTTGATTCTGATGCTATACTTCAGAGGTTAAAAAAAGCGAAAGTGCAATTCCCTGGTCAGTATACAACATTCCTTACGGATTTGCATAATGACTATAAAGAAGAACTTGCAGATCAATGTTCAATTGATTTTGACGATATGATATTGATGTCAACGCAAGCTATTCGGGATAAAGAATATGTTCCTGAATTTAAGTATATTCTTATTGATGAATTTCAAGATATATCTTCATCGAGATGGATGTTAGTAAAAGAAATTATAGATAATTCTCAACGTGTATGTACAACTTGTGTTGGTGATGATTGGCAATCTATATATCGTTTTTCTGGAGGGAAACTTGAACTTACGACACAATTTGATAAACTTATTGGCAAAAATACATGCACAATCCTAGACAAAACATTCAGGTATAACAATAGTATCGCCGAAACTGCTGGTACTTTTATTATGGAAAACCCCCAGCAGTACAAAAAGTATATAGAAACGAATGAAATCGTGTCAGATCCGCAAGTTTTTTTACTGGATGACTTATACAATGGAAAATCAATGTTATCCAGAAAGGTTTATGCCGTTATTAGAAAAATTTTAGCGAGTGATCCTGCAGGAAAAATTTCTATTTTAGCACGTTATAATTATATATTAGACAATATAAGAGATGATTTGAGTCAATATATTAAAACGCTTAATGTAAAAATAAATTTCTGGACATTTCACAAATCGAAAGGACTTGAATCTGATTATTGTATATTGTGTGGTTTTTTTCAAGGTAGGGTGGGATTTCCAAATGAGAATAAAGATCATGCCATCGTTGAAGCTTTATTACCATCATTAGATGACTATCCATTCTCTGAAGAAAGAAGGCTATTTTATGTAGCATTGACCCGAGCAAGAAAAAAATCCTATATTATTGCTGATCCAAGAAACACCTCTATTTTTATTGATGAGCTTTTGTCAGAAAAGTATAATATACATATAGTATCGGATGCCTTTTTAGAAAAAAATAGAAAGATATTTAAATGCCCTTCATGTAAAACTGGATATATAAGTTTACAGCAAGGAAAGTATGGGGATTTTTATCAGTGCTCTTCTGGACTGGCGTGCAGAGCATCGATACGAACTTGTCCTAAATGTGGTTCACCTAGTATCGACTCTGGATCAGAAAGTATCTGTAATAATCCAAGCTGTGGTTTTTCAATGAAACTTTGCCCTATATGTGGTCGAAAAATGGTCATGCGGGAAGGAAAATACGGAAAATTCTGGGGATGTAGTGGATATGGGCTAGAGAATGATAGATGTTTTTACACAGAAAAAATATCATAACGCTAATCGGGGCTGCGCCACAATTCAGCGCAGCCCCGATTAAGGTAGCTTTTTAGTTTTTTTCCATACGCTTCGCAGCTCTGGCTTCCTGGGCGCGTTTGGCATTATCCGTCATCTTTGCGAGATATTCCCGAGCCATGAGTTTTTGTGTCGGCTCATAGCCACAAAGTTTTTTGTAGTCCTCTACGCTGATCTCGTGGTGGGCCAAGTGACGAGCAGTCAAAGTCAGAGCTTGCTTACCGCAAAGGCAACAGGTGATGCTTTTATCCGTAATGGCCGTAGCAGGAGCGAACTTCAGATCCGCCTGCGTATACTGCTTCTTCTGAGGAACAGGCTTCTTCTCGATTTCAGGGATCAATGTCACCTGCTTGACCGGAGCAGCCACAGGCTTAACAGGCGCTACAGGTTCAGCCTGCTCCATGAGCCTTTTTTCGATCTCCATATTGAGACGTTTAGCCTTCTCGTATTCAGCCATAACGTATTCGATGGGTTGATTACTATGTTTTGCAAAAATCGCTGCAAAAATATCCTTATCATCGAGTGCCATCTCTCTAGCTCCTTCCAAAGAGTAAAATTAGACTTTGATATTTCTAATATATCTTGAATAGAATGTAATCTAAACATGATTAGTTTGCAAGATTTTACATAATATCCACCTGAATGGATTTAAGGAGCATATTCGCAGCTAAAGGGGAGAAATACGCGAGGGCCAAAGGAATCCCACTCGATGCTTGGTAGTTAAACGGACATTTGCCTGGCTGAAAGGTTTGCGTAGCATGCACACGCATTACTGTTGCTATCTCGTCAATTTTATGGGCCTACTTCACATAGACTATTTTTATTCTAAAAATATACTGTCTCTTAGATAACTTTCTCTGGAGGGCAGGCTTCTGCTCAATTTCGGAAATCAGTGTTATTTCTTTGGCAGGAGAACTACAGACCCGATAGGGCTACATACTTAGGTTATTACAGCAGTCACCTATCAAGATATAGTCAATAGATTTAATCTAAATATATTTTATTGCATGAGCCAGAAAATATTTTTCAAAAGTTGTCAATGTAAGTTTTTGTATGTCTATAGATTTTAATTTATTTATAGTTAAATCCAAATTTCCTTCAAAACTGATCTCAGTTTCGATTTTCCGAGAAATTTCAAGTGGGATCCCATACTCTTCTAGACATATGAGTGCAGGATCAAAAAACAGGCTTTCAACACTCTTTGCATAATAAGAATAGTCTCCAAAGGACATACCAAGATTTTGATATACCTCTTTTTGTATATCAGATATACACATCAAAATATTAGGAAAATGAAAAGTTGCCCACAGGCGAATAAAATTAAGATGCTTTGATATATAGACATCAACTGAGGACTCATACCGTGTTCCTTTATCTTTATTTATAGAACTCTGTATAATATATTTTGTTTCATATTTATATTTAAGTCTGTTAATCAGAAATGCCAATTGTCTTTCTGATCTTACGGATTGAAATGCTAAATTTTCACCATTAAAATACTCAAATATCAAATGGCAAACAAAACTTAATTGACTATATGTAGGAATATTGTCCCAATATAAATCTGTATGCCATTCTTTTCCATTCTTTATAATATCTTCTGCAAGTCGAAGTTGACTTTCTGGAGCAATTTGAGGATTTCTCTTCACAGTATCTATAAGAAATGAATTAGTATCATCATAAAATTTTGCGATTTTATTGTATGAACTATCGCTTAAATCATTCGCATCCATCCCTAGCAATACGTTTATCGAAGTGTCAGAGTTTTGAGAAATTACAGGGATATCAACATAAGGTAATTTTTCTTGTGGAGGGTCAGAAAAAATAAAAACATTACCGATAAAATGCTTAAACATTCGGCCAGCACGGCCAGCAATATTATTAAATGTAAAATAGTCTAAGTCATTTTTTCCTATTTTTTGTTCATGCATTACTACATTTTTCGCTGACGTATTCACGCCTTCTATTATTGTTGATGTACACAATAATATATCAAGTTTTTTGGCATTAAAAAGCTCAACAATAAATTGAGCCAAAGAACGTGGCAATCTAGCGTGATGAACTCCTATCCCATGTTGTAAATATTTAATAATAGACCAATCTTGATGGTATGTATCTTTTATCCAATTACACAGGTTATAAATTGTATTATCTTTTTTCAATCCGCGGCTTAATCGATATTAATCCATCTGCAAGTTTTGCTATTGATTTTGGGCCATTACAATACACTAAAGTTTGTTCTCTGTTACGCAAATAAATTTGATATATATTTAGGGCTGTAGCTTCTCCCTTTTCTCTATAAACTAATGTTCCGACAGTCGGAAACTCTTCTTTGAAAAACACATAAGATATAGATCCCTCAATGTTATTAGCAAGTCTATCAATATTTGGACCAAGCATATAAAAATGTTTACATTTTTTATATAATTTATAGAATGCTAGATTAAGGATATCGCAACGACTGTCTTCATAATTTAGATTCTGGGGGCTTAGTTTGTAAAATTCATCAATTACAAAAAAATCAACTTCATCAATGAAGCCATCAATGATCGCCCTTTCTTGGGTAAGAATATATACATTATTTTCCTGCTTTAATTGAGTAGGATGTGTTATTATTTTGTAGTGATTCGAAAAAATGTTTAATCTTTTTCTTGTTTCATCAATTAATGCAATCGTGGGGACTATTATTACAATATTCTTAAATATTTTTTTTGAAATTATTGCATCAATAATTAGACTTTTCCCTAAACTTGTTGGTGCACTCAATATAACACTTTGGCCAGAAAGAAGTGTATAAAAAATTTTTGCTTGTGGATAATGGAATACTGTTTTACTATCTTCTCGAATTTGTGGACACAGAAAAGTATTTAAGGCAACAGCATCTTTAAACTTGTCAAGCTTATCTTCTTCAAGGTACTGGAAAAGCCCAATATCTCTAATAAGTGAGTTTATAATACTATATATGGCTCAAATTTATTTCTATTTTCAAGAAGGATAAAAAATACTTTATAAAAATCTTTTGTAAATCCAATTTTATTGTATAAATTGACGACTTGCTTAATTACATCAAAACCATTTTCGTTGATAGGACTAAAAGATGTTATTCTATCAATAATTATATCTGCCGTACTCTTCATCTTAGCCTCCCAAGTTCTTCATCAAAAGCCTTTATTAATATATTTTTTTGATAAAGTGGAACCATTATTAGGTGAATAATTATATTAATATTGCCAATTTTTTGAACAAAATGTTTATAATTATTTTCTACCTCTAGTTTTAGAGCAGATTCAAAACTCTCAGTTATTGAATTATGATTACTTACAGCAGAACTTTCATATGTTATAAGAACTGGTATTACTATTTTTTTAAAAATAATATCAAGTGATGTAGACTTATCTAACAGTTCTATCACTTTTTGAGTAACGGGATGGTTATCATCGGTCTTATTACATATCGCCATAAATTCACTTCTTAAATAGTCACTTTCGATATGTAATTTTATTTCTTTGACGACATCTCGAGCCGCATCATTAAAATTGCTATAAAATTTAGCCTCCCCTAGCCACAATTCAAAGCTATCATTACTCTCTACAACATGAACACAATCAAATCCTTTTACTGTATCATTGGATGAATCTTTATAATAAATCTTACTAATCAGTGGTATCGTATTGAATTCGTGTCTAATGATGGCATGTAAAATAATTTCACCAATTTCGCCTCGATTTTCAAATTTTTTTGTTGTATAAACACTAGATGCCGCCTTTCTCAATAATCTTAAAGCATTATGTGCTCCGAGCCCTTTGACTTCTGTATATTTAAGACAAAATTCAGGTAACCATTCAACTAGATGTTCTGCGAATTGTTTTTCTCTCCACACTCCAGGTTCATAATCAACACATGCTGCAGTTAGAGAAGGATTCAGATGCGTGTCGCTGATACGAATATTTAAAAATTTTGTGGGCGGTTCAAAGTAGTTCATTATCATCTCATTTGTGCTTTTGAGAACTCATCTTATTTATAGCCAAAAATTTTGAAAACTAAAATATTTTCAATCGGTTGTAATGATTTTACCTGTCGTATCATCCATCCGGCACTTAACGATTGACCCATCAATGATACGCTGGCAGATCTCCAGGGCTGTTTGCCAGTCTACTGAAAACCATTCTTGAGGGTGGTAGGGCTTACCGTTCTTCCCAATCAACGTCATAGTGATCCGATGCTTATGCAAAAAAGCGTGGATCAGATGCTCAAATTTCTGCGGGTTGAGATTGTAGCAAGCGATTGATGCCATGAGCTTTACTGGCGCTTCAAGATAGGTGGGCTCATTTTCAGCATTTTTGATGCGCTCATGTACATCCTGTGTCGAGTAGCCAATTTTTACCAGCAGGCCTGCCTGCTTTAGAGAAGAAAGCTCTGGTGCAGAACTCTCTGAGTTCAAGATATAGATATATCCTGTCGGTACATCTTTACTGGTAATATCAACTGACTTGTCTGAAAATAAGTTGAGGCCAAAGTCGATATATTTACCATGCTGATCTTTAAAAAGGGCACGCATAAATGAACGCTTTAAAAGGTTCGTCTCTGTGCCATTTTCAAATATTATGCGCAAACGAGGATTTTCTCGTTCTGCATCAGAAGTATCTTCTTTGATTATGCTATCTACATAGCAAAGCATTCCTCGTAAAATGAACATGCTTCCGATGATGACAGTTTCTTCTTTTGAAAAGCGCCGCTGTAATACAGCATTCGTTTTGAGAACTTTTTGCACATCCTGAAATAATTTTTGGTATCGGAAAAAGTCCTCACATATCTTACGGCTAGCTATTTCATCGGGGATTTCTTTTGTTTTTTGAGAAGGAACATGTGTTATATTAAAAATAGATGTATTGATGTCTCCCAAAAGATTCAGATCATCATCTTCAGCGAAGATATCATCTAGTGACGTTGCATGCTTTTGCTCAACCTGGGAATGTGCGGCTTCTGGCTTCTGGTCTCCCTCATTATTGAAATGGGGAGGGGAGTCATGCTGCCCGGAAAGCAAGCCTATCGTATCATAGGAAGCAACCTTGGCCTTGAGGTCTGCCCGGTTGCGATATGCGCTGAGGCGTGTGGCAAGTAACCTTTCAGCAGGCACATCCTTTCGGGGCTCGTGGCCGTTCTTTTCGGTAACAGCCACTAACTCAAGAAAGTTTGTGACTGCCGGATCAGATGTGCTGGCCTTGGGCTTGCGCTTGGGTTCGATGTTGGAGAGCAGGCCGAGGTCGTCATCTTCTGCGAGGATATCCTCCAAAGAGCAGGCCAATTTGTTGCCGAGGTTCCTCAGTTTCATTTATTGCCTCCAGCTTCCTGCATTTTTTGAGCTTTTCGACTACGTACAAATGCCAATGCCTCAGCAAGACGTTTTTCGTAGGGATTGGAGGATGTCAAAGACGGGATAGTACCGTGCTGCCTTGTGAAGTTTTTGATATCTTCCCAAAGGAGAACCGCTTCTTCCTCGGTCATGGTGCTGTGGTGCGCTGTCACATGATCCTGGATCGTTTTCAGCATCGGGGCATCTATGGATTTGGAAATGATTTCATAGGCCCCCTGGAAGGGGTTAATCTGATCAATGAGGTCAATGTTCAGATAGTCCACATTGATGAGCCTGCTTCCGATACGGAGAAAGTTCTGCACACCATGATTTTTTTCTTTTTCATCCTGAGCATGTGAGGATGTATCGCTGCCTTTTTCTTGCGATGTTGACTCAGGTGATGAGGGCTTTTCTTCGGATACCAGGCCACCATTGCTTTGGATAACGAGCTGTGTTTTTGCCAGATCGTTGAGGAGAGAGATTTCTTCAGGGTGCAAATCTGGAAAAATTTGTGAAATAATCTTGGGCATTTCAACGTCAGTGACGACCTTGGTCTGTTCGGGGTCCACCAAAGCCGGCGCAACGGCCTCCGGGGTATTGATGAGCGTCGTCAGCACATCGTTGATGCCGCCATTATTCAAGATTTCCTGAACTCGCGGAGAGATGGGATGGTCGCTATCCTCGATGATGATATCGCCTGGCTGGACAGTATCGCCAACTCCCATCGTGGAACGAGGCCGGAAATTGATATTAGGAGCCAGGACTTCCCGCATAAGCAGTGAGAGGGAGATGGCCTTGAGCAGATTATTGACGGAGTTTTTTACATCTTCATCAGCTGCATCTGGCTGCGCGATCAGGTTGGTGAACTGCGCATGCGTTTTTCCCTCACAATCGCGGGTCGCTCTGCCAATAATTTGCACCACTTCCGTCATGGAATTTCGGTAGCCGATGGTCAGAACATGTTCGCACCAGGGCCAGTCGAAACCTTCCTTCGCCATACCGAGTGCGATGATGATATCCATCTCATCACGTTTCTTGATACTCCGCAGGTAGTTCAGCACGTTGGTTCTGCTGCTATCGTCACTCACCAGATCAGCGACTTTCAGGCGTCGTCCCTGACGGGTTTTTACGGTCAGGATTCCAGTATGGGCATCACGTTTTTCTACGGAACCTATCGTATCCAGAATGATGTCGACTTCATCGTACTTCATGCCGGATGATTCACGGGAATTTACGTTGGGAATGTGGATGATGGTTTTTTTGTTCAGATCAAGGACTTCCGGCAGAGCATCAAAATATCTGCCTTGATAGAAATGGTATCCTAATCCAAGTGATTTTAAATACTTATATCCATTGAGCTGCTCGTAATAGGTATACGTCACCTGGGTAAAGCGGGCTTCGGCCTCCGGGCTGAGGATAGGAACCTGATCGCCCCGAAAATAGGAGCTGTCATGGCAACGACGTGGGCCGTGCTGTTGGTCATGATGTCATCGAGCATCGCACCGAGCTTGTTGCCCTCTTCAGCTGAGGTATGATGAAATTCGTCGATGGCCACAAGTGCCCGATCAAGAAGATGGATACTGGGAAGGCGTTCGTAGGCAAAGCGTAAGGTAGCATGTGTACAGAGCAGATAATGCTCGTTCGGGTCATTCAGAAACTCCAGGACGGTATCCACTTTCCCTAGGTTTCCAACCGTGCAGAGGTTGTATTTGTCCGCGATACGCCAGTCTGCGAAAAAGCCGAACTTTTTCAGATCGGTATTCTGAAAGGAACCGCCGATGGACATTTCCGGTACGGCGATAATCGCTTTGGTCAACCCCTGGTGGTGGATCTTGTCGAGAGCCAGAAACATCAGGGCTCTGGATTTACCTGAAGCAGGGGGAGCCTTCAGGAGCAGGAACTGAGCGTTGCGTTTTTCATAGGCACGAGCCTGCATCTCTCGCATACCAAGAGCGTTCTGGGTAGAACTATTACCGGTTTGGGCATAGGCCACATTTAAGATGTCAGGCATGATGACCTCATTACATCAAAGTTCTTTTTTAAGACGTTTCGTTAAAAAATAAATTGCGACGCCAGCGTACTCTTTGAGCCTTCCTGAACTATCTGGCGTATTCCAATTTTTGAGAATGGCGGAAATTTTCCCTTTTGAGGCCTGTTGTGGAAGCTTATGTAGAGCTCTCAGTATAGCATTAATAACAGCTGCACGATTATTTATAAATTTAGGACAATTCAGGTTGAGTACGCCTGCCTCCTTTTCATCCTTGCGTCCAAGCTGTGCGTAAAAGGCAGCATCCTCAGATGCTATTTCTCCTGAAGGGAGGTAGTATATTTTTAATCGTTTGTGATCCTGGGGATTGGATGGATTATATAAGAGATGATTATTTTCTTTTCTGGTATCACAATGTTGTTCCTTTTTGGGATGATTTTCATTACCTATACAAACAGCAAGCATATTTTTGTAATCAATGGAAAGAAGTCGTTCCTTCTCTTTTTCTTCAGCAGAAAGTTCTTTTCCTTTCGTGTCAGATTTTTGGGGCCACCAATGTTCGACTTTCATCGTTTCCTTGGAAATACGGGACATGCAGTAGGCACATAGATAGCCCTGTTCCTTCAGGAGGCTTGCCTTCAGTTCTTGCTTGGGAAGCCTATTATCATCGTAGGTGACACCAGGAATCCTTACGAAATCCTCTAATGGGTTCTCCGGGTTTTTATGAATGGGCAGCATGTCACTACTCCCCTATCTCAGCCTGTTCTTCACCCATCATGGTAAGGTAGCTGTTTGCCGCATGTATTGCAGGAATATTTCCTGTCCTTTCCGCCAGCTCCTGTATGGCAGTTCTGGCGGCATCGAATTGTTCAGAATCCAGAAGACGATCG